>Ga0265293_10003911_pt1 | contig 27027 bp, 22 predicted proteins | sample Munlanlewell138R_FD_192505 | JGI IMG/M metagenome (GOLD analysis project Ga0265293, IMG submission 192505) | Leachate microbial communities from a municipal landfill in Southern Ontario, Canada - Leachate well 138R | ecosystem: Engineered > Solid waste > Landfill > Unclassified | place: Canada...
CTTGCAGAGCAACTTCGCAGGCTGGTAAACAGTCGTGATGAAATCCTTTCCGTCGCTGCGAGCCAAAGATCAGGCCTTAAGACGCACGCTCTCTACGTCAATGAAATTGAAGTGTTGATTTTGGCGGACGATTGACGTGGCGACAGCGAAACGTCAATTCGCCATCCTTCTGCCGTGTCTCCTTACCGGCGGTACTGAAGTGGCCACGCTAGACACTGCCAGGGCATTTCTCGGCCTGGGGTTTGCCGTGGATGTGATTGTATATTTCGATGAGATCGATCCCGTGATGCGGGACACGATCAGCTCGGCAGGGTGCCAAGTGATCGAGTTGGGTATCCACCGTAATGGCGGCGCATTGACCAATATCCTCCTGGGGTTCGCACTTTTGAAGCAACTGGCCATCGGCCGCTACAGTCTGGTTTGGCTCCAGTATATGACGCCCACGTTACTGCCGCTGTTACTGGCTCGACTGTTTACCCCTCGGCTCATGGCGTGTGTACATGTTGCCGGGACTCACTACACGACGAGTGGTATCCAGCGTCTACGCTGGCTAACGCGCTTTTGGTGCAACCGATTTGTGTGCGTATCAAACACTGTCGCTGAAGGTATTTATGGCTCGGATTGGTACCAATCAATCTACGCAAGTCGCGTGTCTGTAATACCCAACAGTCTGGATGTGGAAAAGGTGAACGCAGCTGCGCCGAAAAACTGGCGTCAAGAGCTCGGTATTGAAGGTGGCGCAGCAATCATTGGCTACTGCGGTAGACTTGCGAGGATCAAAGGTGTTGACGTCCTGATCAACGCCTTCGCTCTGTTACTGGAGATGGGCTTCCAGGCTAAGCTGGTCGTTGTCGGTTCCGGCGAAGAGCGTGACAACCTCGGTCATCTTTCTAATTCTCTGCATCTTAACGACAGCCTGTATTTTATCGGTCCACTATCGCACGATGCAGTTTATTCAGCCATAAACGGTTTCGATATTGCGGTGGTTCCAAGCCGGGAAGAAGGGTTTGGACTCAGTGCACTTGAGGCCATGGCGGTTGGCACTCCCCTCGTCGCAAGCGATGCCGGCGCGTTGCCCGAAGTCGTGGTAAACAATCAAACAGGATTATTGTTCGGCAATGGCTCCGCCGCGGAGTTGGCCGCAAAGCTTGCTGAGTTGCTTGGGCAGCCTGACCTGCGGGAGCGGCTGGCATGCTCGGCAAAAATTCATGCGGCGGATTCTTATGCCTTCTCCCGTTACCAACGCCGTATTGCCGAGCTACTAGGGTCAGACTGATGTATCCCCACTTTTAAGGTGTGACTTAAAGATGGCCATCGCCGGTCTTACAGTCGTCCTTGTCTACCAACGAATGCTGCCTTACCACAAGGATCGTTTCGACGCTCTGAGTGCCAAAATAGCATCGCTTGGTGGCCGTTGCTTTGCCGTTGAGGTTGCTTCTATCGACAGCAGCTACGGCGATATTGATGGAGGCGCCGAGGGCCGGTATTCGGGCTCCGTGATTCGTCTATTTGATAGTGCCGATTACCTGACCCTACAAGCCAGGGATGTTGCGGCGCAGGTTTGTGACTCGCTCAAACGTCTCGGCGCGGATGTAGTGTTCTCTCCTGCCCCAGCCTTCGCAGAGGGTGCGGGTGCTCTCCACTACAAAGTTCGCCATGGTGGCAAGCTCATACTCATGGACGATGCTTGGAGTGCCACGGATCATACAGGTTGGGTGACACGGATGGTAAAGCGGCTGTTCTATGGCTACATCGATGGCGGGTTCTTCCCGGCCAGGCTTCATGGTGGTTACTTCGCGATGTTGAACATCCCTCTCATTCGACAGCGGTATGGCGTCAATGCCGTAGCCCCGTTTACACAATACAGTGGCACGACAGAACTTCTTTCCCTCAGTCTCGAAACCCCGTTTCTTGTGTTTGTTGGCAGGCTTGTGGCAATCAAAAATCTAGAGGTAGTACTCGATGCATTGGCGTCCGTCGAACGCAAGGATGTTTCGCTAGTCGTGATTGGTGACGGACCTGAACTCACCGCGCTGCAGCACAGAGCCCAGGGGGTCGGGGTAGCGGATAGGGTGCGCTGGATGGGACGGCTGGATAATCAACTCACGCGGCAGGTTATGGCCAAGTCTGTCGCCCTCGTGTTGCCTAGTCGTCAGGAAACCTGGGGCCTGGTTGTCAATGAGGCTTGGTCGGCCGGGGTGCCGGTTATCGGGTCAGATACAGTGGGCGCCCTACGGGCTAGTTTGCCCCCGGAAATGGCCTGGACAATGCCGCCCCGGGGAGATTCAGCCGCATGGCGCTTGGCCATCGACAGGTTATTTTCCCTTACTGATGATGACCGCGATTCACTGATCGCAACGGGATACGCCCTCGCCAACAGGTACTCCCTCGTCAACCATGTCGAAAGTGCCATTGAGCTCATCGAGCTGGCGCCCCGACCACCGCCCGCTGGGGTGATAGGGCTTGTCGCCAGCCTGTGGCAGGGCAGGGTGGCAGTATGGTAGTCGCTGCTCCCTCAATCAGCGTTGTAATGCCTCTTTACAACAAGGCGGATCAGGTACTGGAAGCCATTGCCAGCGTTCAAGCCCAGACAATCGACGATTGGGAGCTGGTGGTGGTGGACGATGGATCCACCGACGGCGGTCCAGCCCAGGTTGAAAAGCTGAATGACCCTCGGATTGGCCTGCATCGCCAGGCCAATGCCGGGGTTGCAGCGGCTCGTAACGCCGGTGTGGCATTGGCAAAGGCCGATGTGGTCGCCTTTCTTGATGCCGACGATCTTTGGGATACGGGATTTCTGGAAGCCATTCTTGCGCTCAAGCGGCGTTATCCCGAAGCCCGCTGGTATGCGACCAGCTACAGGATACAGGACTCGACTGGGGCGACCCGTCAGGCAACGCTTCAGGGCCTTCCCCCCGATTTTGGCCGAGGCCTGATGGCGGAGTATTTCGTGGTGGCGACCATTTCAAACCCGCCGGTTTGGACATCGGCTACAGCCGTCGACAAGGATGCCCTTGGTACCATTGGCGGATTCCCGGTGGGCATTGCCAGCGGTGAGGACCTGCTCACCTGGGCGCGCCTCGCCCTGGACTATCCCCTGGCCTACGATACTCAAGCGCGGGCGACCTTTCGGATCTCCGGCATTGAGAGACTCCCCGACGCCAGAGATGCCGTGGGCGAAGCGCTGACGACCATGACCAGGGCGCACCCCCATATCAAGGGTCTCAGGCAGTACCTAGGCCTTTGGCATCGCATGCGGGCTGTGATGTTTCTCCGTCACGGCCAGCGGGCCGAGGCCCGGCGAAGCGCCTGGTATTCAGTAGGTGCCGCCGTCAACGGCCGCAATCTGTATACTTTGTTGCTGACAGTGTTGCCCGCCGCTGTTGGCCGTTTAGTGGACAGGGCTCTGAGGACATGGCGGAAACAGCACTAACCTTATGAGTAGCGCCCCGGAATTATTCATGGTGCATCCGGATTGCAAAGGGCCAGAGGAGAACAGTCGATTCATCCCGTGAAAACAACTGCCTACGATCTTTCACCAGAACAGCAGAGGGCCCTGATCAACGATCCAGGGGTGAAGACTCCCCTACCGATGGTGACCCTGGCCCTGGGATTATTGGCCGGCTATTTGCCGATGATCCTGCCGGGGCAACTCGGCAGCGGCCTCAGCTTCCTGGGTTGGATGGTGCCTCTGGCGGGGTCAGTATTGTTCGCCCTCGCCAATATTCACCATATTCGCTTCCCCCTCCATATCTGGTTGCCCTGGGCGATCTGGGCGCTGATGTACCTGATACTGGCCGAGGCGGCCAATGCCCTGCAGCGTACTGTTATGTTGCTGACACCCTTGGCGGTGGGGGCGGCCTTCTCGGCGATGCCCGCAACCCCGGGGCTGGTGGAGCGTAGCTACCGCTGGCTTTGGATCTTCTTTGGGGTATTTATTGGCGCCGCCGCCGCCCAGACAGGCCTGCTGTTTACCGGCGAGCTCTACGATGTGACCACATTTGCTGCCGGTAGTATTACCGCCTCACTCCTCGCCGCCTGGTTTGCGGTGCTGTACGCCATCGGCCGCCAGCCAAGGCACCTGCTGTGCTGGTTGCTGCTGGCCACCGTACCCGTGTTGGCCAACACCCGAACTGGCATGGTGGCGGTGGCCCTGACCTTGCCCCTGGTGTTATGTCCGTTCCCGTTCTACAAACGGGCGTTGATCATCGGCGTGCTGGCGGTGGCGGGGATTGGGCTTTTCTATACCGAACGCATCCAGCAGAAGATGTTCTATTCCGGGGAGGGCACCCTCCAGGAGGCCATCGACAATACCTATGCGGCCTTCACGGGGGAGGGCAAGATGGACTTCAATTTTGCCACCTCCGGGCGCTATTGGCTTAACAAGATCCTCAGCGCGCGGCTGGAGGAGGCCTACTGGCTGGGCCACGGGGCCAATACCACCGAGGCGGTTTCGGTTTCGATTACCAACGTCACCCATCCCCACAATGACTGGCTTCGGCTGCGATATGAGTACGGACTTATCGGTACCGTGCTCTTTGGGGGCGCCATGTTGGCGACCGCCCTTCACGCCCTTCGCAGTGCGCGAAGGTTGCGTTCCAGTCAGGGGTTTTTCCTCTATGCCGGGGCGACAGCGTTTGTCCCCATGGCCATCTTCATGTTTACCGACAACGTGATTCTCTACGCCGCTTGGTTCGGCAATCTTCACTTTGCCCTGTTGGGCCTGGGGTATGCGTCATTGCCTTCGCCGCCCCCCTGGTCCGCAAATCAAACTACCTCCGCCTCTTGAAAATACTGCTGGTTCACAACTACTACGGCTCCAGCGCCCCGTCGGGGGAGAATCAGGTATTCGAGGCGGAGCGGGATCTGCTGTTGGCTTTTGGCCACGACGTTGAAACCCTGACCCGCCACAGCGACGAGATCCGTGAGCGCGGCCTGGCTGGCGCACTGCGGGGTGCCCTGGCCACCCCCTGGAATCCCTGGATGGCGCGGCGAGTGAGCCGCTTGGTGGCGGATTTTCAACCGGATGTGGTCCACGTTCACAACAGCTTCCCGTTGATCTCCCCGGCGGTGTTCCATGCCATCGGCGAGGGTGCTGCCAAGGTGCTCACCCTTCACAATTACCGGCTGTTCTGCGCCGCAGGCATCCCCCTGCGGGAAGGCAGGGTGTGTACTCTTTGCCTCGACCGCCGCTCGTCGCTGCCAGCGTTGCGCCACGGCTGCTACCGGGGCAGCCGCGTAGCCACCTTGCCCCTCGCGGCCAGTGTGGGGCTGCACCGGGCCCTGGGCACCTGGGGCAACCGGGTGGATGCCTTTATCGCCCTCAGCGAGTTCCAGCGGCAACGTATGGTCGACGGGGGGCTGCCCACCGCCAAGGTCTTCGTCAAGCCGAATTTCTATCCGGGCGATCCCGCGCCGGTGCCCTGGCGGGAGCGGGACGACCAGGTGGTTTTTGCCGGCCGACTCACCGGGGAAAAGGGCGTGGCCACCCTGGTGGAGGCCTGGCGCCATTGGCAGGGCAGGGAGGGTGCCGCCGCGCCCCGTCTCACCCTGATTGGCGACGGGCCCCTCCGGGCCGGACTCGCACAGGCGGCCAGCGGATTGCCCGTTCAGTTCTTGGGGCAGTGCTCCAGGGAGGAAACAGAAGACCGCATTCGCCGCGCAAAGCTGCTGGTGCTGCCCTCGGAATGTTTCGAGGGATTCCCCATGGTGATCCGCGAGGCCTTTGCCTTTGGCACGCCCGTAGCGGTCTCGGACCTGGGCCCATTGCCCGCCATTGTCGAGCACGGTGTAAGTGGCCTGGTCTTTCCCCCCGCCGATTCAGGCGCCCTTGCCGGCACTCTTGCTGGCGTCTGGCGCGATGGGGTGGCCCTCGAAGCGCTCGGGCGCGGCGCCCGGGCAGCCTTCGAGGCCCACTACACCCAGGAGCGCAATCACGAGCAACTACTAGGCATTTACAGGGCGGCCATGGCAAACGCGGCCAGGGCCCGGGAGGCATCGGCATCATGAAGGACGTCTTGCTGGGTTACAGAGTGGACCACGACCACCCCGAGTCGTTCGCGGATGGCCTGTTCACCGCAATTTTTGCCAGCGGGGAGCCCCCCATGGGTTGCCGCTGGCTGGCCTGCCTCAATCCCCATTCCTATGCGGTTGCCAAAACCGACCCGGGGTTTGCCGAGGCATTGCACGGTGCCGATTGGCTGGTCCCCGACGGCGCCGGTATTCTGCTGGGCTCGCGTATGTTGGGGGGCCGCATCCGCGCGCGGATCACCGGCTCCGATGTCTTCGAAGGGCTGCACCGGCGCATGGACAGGGCAGGGGGAGGCTCGGTGTTTTTTCTCGGCTCAACGGACGACACCCTGGCCGCCATACGGCGGAAAATGGCCGTCGATTATCCGAATATCCGTGTCGCCGGTACCTATTCGCCCCCCTTTAAAGCAGACTACAGCGAGGCGGAACTCGACGCCATGTGTGCCGCCATCAGTGCCGCCGCGCCGGATGTGCTCTGGGTGGGAATGACGGCGCCGAAGCAGGAAAAGTGGATCCACGCCAACCGGCATCGGCTGAACGTCCGCTTCGCCGGCGCCATCGGCGCGGTGTTCGATTTTTACGTCGGGCGGGTCAAGCGCTCCCATCCGATGTTCCAACGGCTTGGGTTGGAGTGGTTGCCGCGCCTGATCCAGCAACCCCGGCGACTGTGGCGGCGGATGTTTGTCTCGGCGCCGGTTTTTCTCGCCGATGTTGTGAGGGCGAGATTGCGGGGCGGAGCTTGAGGGCCGGGCAGGTTGGTACTTGATATCAGGGGATAATGGCGAATGAAGCGGGTTTTTGTAGCAGGGCACAGGGGCATGGCGGGCTCGGCGATCTGTCGCCAGCTGACTCGCCAGGGCAATGTGGAGCTGGTGACCGCGACACACCAGCAGCTTGATCTCACCCGCCAGGAGGCGGTGGAGGCGTTTTTCGCCCGGCAGGCCATCGACGAGGTGTACCTCGCCGCCGCCCTGGTGGGTGGCATACACGCCAACGACAACTACCCGGCGGAGTTCATTTACAGCAACCTGATGATTCAGGTGAACGTGATCCACTCCGCCTACCGCCACGGCATCAACCGGCTGATGTTTCTCGGCTCGTCCTGTATTTATCCCAAGTTGGCGGAGCAGCCCATGCGGGAGGATGCCCTGCTCACCGGCAAGCTTGAGCTCACCAACGAGCCCTACGCGGTGGCCAAGATTGCCGGCATCAAGATGTGCGAGTCCTACAACCGCCAGTACGGCACCGACTATCGCTCGGTGATGCCCACCAACCTCTACGGCCCGGGGGACAACTTTCACCCGGAGAACAGCCACGTGGTGCCGGCGATGATGCGCCGTTTCCACGAGGCGAAGCTGGCCGGGGCGAAGGAGGTAGTGGTGTGGGGAACCGGCAATGCCATGCGGGAATTTCTCCATGTGGACGACATGGCCGCGGCGGCGGTGTTCGTGATGAATCTTCCCCTCCCCGAATATCAGGCTCACACCAGCCCCATGCTCAGCCATATCAATGTCGGCAGCGGCGTGGATTGCACCATCCGCGAGCTGGCTCTCACCATGGCGGCGGTGGTGGGTTTTGAGGGGGAGGTGGTGTTCGATACCTCAAAGCCCGACGGCACGCCGCGCAAGTTGATGGCGGTGGATAAATTGCGCACCCTGGGATGGACCGCGAGCATTCCCCTTAAGGAAGGCCTGGCGGACAGCTACCGCTGGTTTATCGCCAATCAGGGTAAGCTGCGCATGTAGGGCCGAAAGGCCGCAGGCGTCATTGGCCGCAGAACCTGCCAGAGGGGGATCTTCGGCGGATGACGCTTCGCTATTCCGCCCTACACCTACCCGTAGGGCCGAAGAGCCGCAGGCGTCATCGGCCGCCATGCTATCGGATAGTGGGGCTTGCCCAGCGGAGCGCTTGGAGTCGCGCTGGCGCCAGTTGCCTTTCACGGTAGAGCGCCCGGGTGGCTCGCAACCCGTCCCCCAGGGTGTCGTGGAGGGGGAGGGTGAACCCGGCGCGAATCAGGGTGTGGTGGCGCAGCAGGCGGGTTGAGTAATTGGCCGCCACCCAGTGGCCGAGGTAGCGTCGCCGCAGCGGCCCCGGCATGATGGCGCGGACAAAATCCTCCGGCGGCGCCACGGCTGTGAGGATTCGCAGCCATTCCACCATGATCCAGGCTGCGGTTTTCAGGCCGCTCTCCGCCAGTCGCGCCAGTACCCCATCCCATTCGACCCCCACCTTGTCCATGAACAGCAGAATATCCACCAGCCGGTTCAGGGTGGCTTGGGGTGAGGTGGCGTACTTGGTGATCACCGGATGAACCAGCATGACAAACAGCGAGTGTTCGGCGCACGGCCCCCAGTGGTCCCCCGCCCACTGTCGCCGGGCGATCATCTCGCCGGTCATGGGCCGGCGGGTTCTGCCCGGGCGGAGGATGTCCCAGTGGATATCGATGCCGATCTGCTCCCGCAGCAGAGTGGCCTCGTGGCTGATGCTGACGGGGGAAACCTCTAACCCGTAACCCGCCTCCAGAAGGGCACGGATGGCGGCGCCGCTGTCCTCGGGGTTGACCAGCAAATCGATGTCGCAGGCTGTTCGGGTGTGGGGCTCGGGGTAGAGAATCTCCCGCAGGTGGGCGCCCTTGAAAATCAGGTGCTCGATACCCTGGCCATCCAGTATCCCCGTTATTTCCCCCAGCGCCGCTTTTTGCAGCAGGTAAATCTGCGCGGCGCGAATCGCCTCGGCCCGGAGGGTCGCCGCGCCCTTGGCGCTGAACGGCCCCGTGCCCTTCGGAAACAAGCCATGCCACAGGGGTGCAAGACCCTGTTGGACGATAAAATCGATGAAAGGCCCCTCACCCCGGTCCGCCAGTAACCTGGCCAATTCACCCTCCCACCGAGCGCGATCCACCGCCGTGAAAGGCCGGAGCGCCAAGCGATGAACGTGGTAGGGGGATTCACCCATGGCAGGCGGACTCCACAAGTCGGGCGGGGCAGGGTGGGCTACTGTAGCCCATTTGGGGAGAATCCATATACCCGACGAGCGGGAGAAATCGATGGAGAAAGGGATCATTGCGCTGATATCGCCCCTCGGCACGGCGTTGCTGGCGGCCCTGCTGTGCGGCTGGGCGTGGTGGCTTGGCCGCAGACCCGTGGCGGCCTGCCTTGCGCTGTTCGCGTTCAGCTGGCTGTGGCTGTGGTCGCTGCCGCCGGTGGCGGGACATCTGGCGGCGAGTATCGAGGCAGACCATGCCCCGATGCCCCTGGCGGCAATTCCCCACGCCGACGCCATCGTGGTGTTGGGTGGAGCCTACAGCGACTCCGGTCTCGATCCCGACAGCGGGCAGGAGGTGGAATTCGGCGAGGCGGCGGAGCGCCTGTGGTTTGCCATACGGCTGTTCCGAGCCGGCAAGGCGCCCCGTATTCTCCTGAGTGGCGGCCACGACCCCGACCAAGGAAAATTCAGCGAAGCGGACGCCATGGCGGGGGTCGCCGCTGATTTCGCTATCGCCGAGGGGGCTCTGCTCCGGGAGGGGGCGAGCCGAAACACCCGGGAGAATGCCCGGTTCAGCGCCAATCTGCTGCGCCGGGAGGGCATCGACACCATCATTCTGGTCACATCGGCAAGCCATATGCGCCGCGCCCTGGTGCATTTTTCCGCCGAGGGCCTCGCTGTGATTCCAGCCCCCACGGACTACCAGGCGCCCCGCCTGGCCCGCAAACCCTGCTGCCTGCCGGATGCGGAGGCCCTTGCCGTGAGCGGCCAGATGTTCAAGGAATTGCTTGGCCAGTGGATCTGGCCCTGAGGGCATCAGTGCTTGATGTCCCGTTTGACGTGGTACTCGATTTCGTGGGTGAGGGTGATATCGCCGAGCTTCTTGTCGTAGGTACTGACGATCACCGTGACCTGGCGGGGCCATTTGTGGGTGTAGGTGCAGCCGTAGGCGCGGCGGTTGTTGCAGGCGATCCACACCTCCGGAAATGAGTGCACGTAGACCAGGTTCATTTTGGGATCGGCGATCACCTCGCCCATGGCCATGCCGCGAAATTGCCTGGCGTATTCCGCTTCCTTGCCGCCGCTGCCGAACACGGCATGGCCCGGCAGGCGCGGGACTTCCGTCTTGCAGGTGCCGTTGTTCTTGGGGTTGCCCTCCTGGTCGAAGATGCAGTACTCCCGGACAAACACGCTGGCACGGCCAAAATAGCCGATGTAGTACTCGAGGGCCTGTTGTTCCTGGGGCGTGATGGTGCCGTTGCCGGTGAGATTGTGGGCATTGGCGAGGGCCGGCAGGGCCAGCAGGGCAAGGGCCAACGGCAGACGGCTCAGCCATCCCATGGCGAACCCTCGCGCCCGGTTGCGCCAGATCCGCCGCCTAGCCGTCGATTCTGGCGGCATTTATCGCCTGTTGCCCGCGCCTTTGGATACCCCACTTCCAACTCCCGAGTAGATGCTGTCGGCACTGGGGCATGTCCCCCGGGCCAGAACACTGGTCAGACAGGCTGCCCACCTCGCCGTGCTCGCAGATAATCCTCCATGGCGTGCGAGGGGAGGGGTTTGGTGTAGAGGTAGCCCTGGGCCTCGGTGCAGCCCATGTCCCGCAGGATCCCTTCCACGTTGCTGTTTTCCACCCCCTCGGCGATGGTGGTCATGCCGAGGGCGCGGGCGATCTGGATGATGGCCTTGACGATGTCCCGCTTGCTGGCGTCGGTCTCGATGCCGAAGGTGAATTCATGGTCGATTTTCAGGTGATCCACCTTCAGGCGCCGCAGGTATTGGATGTTGGAAAACCCGGTGCCAAAGTCATCGATGGACAGGGCGATGCCCATGGCCTTCAGCTCGGCGGTCATCGCCATGGTGCCGTTCATGTCGCGATTTACCGAGGATTCGGTGATTTCCAGGGCGAGGAGGCGGGGGTTGATGGCCAGTTCGTCGCACAGGGCGCGGATTTTTTCCACCAGGTTGCCCTGGGTGAGCTGGGCGGAGGAGATATTGACGGCCAGGGCGCCGAAATCGAGGCCGGCGTCGTGCCAGGCCTTGGCCTGTTGCGCGGCGCGGCGCAGGATCCAGTCGCCGATGGGCACGATCAGCCCGCTGCGCTCGGCGGTGTCGAGGAAATAATCGGGGCTTTTGAGGCCGAGCTGGGGATTGTTCCAGCGCAGGAAGGCCTCGACGCCCCGCACCCCGCCGCCGTCGAGGGAGAGGTAGGGCTGGTAGTGGATCTCGAATTCGTCCCGCTCCAGTGCACGGGCGAGCTGGTCCCGCATCTGGACATAGTCGGTGAGGGCGCTCTCCATGGCGGTATCGTAGAGCCTTAACTTGTTTTCGAGGCTCTCCCGGGCGTGGTGGGCGGCCACGGTGGCGCGGCGAATCAGCACGGCTGCGTCGTCGCCGTGCTCGGGATGGCGGCTGATGCCGAGGGAGGCGCGTATGGCGATCTCGTGGGTTTCGAACTGGAGCGGCCCGCGTATTGCCGCCAGCAGTTCCGCGCCCCAGGCACGGATCCCATCGGTGCCGTCGATGCCCTCCGCGAGAATGAGAAAATCCGCCCCGGAGTAGCGGGCGACGAAGGTTTCGCCGAGGTGGGCGGCAATGCGCCCGGCGAGGGCCTTCACCAGGAAATCCCCGGCGGCGGCGCCGAGGCTCTGATTGACGATGTAGAGATCGTCGAGGTGCAACAGCGCCACGGCGAGGGAGCCATGGGCGTAGCGGACGCGGACCAGGGCCTTGTCGAGGGTTTCGAGCCCCAGGTGGCGGTTGGGGAGGGCGGTCATGCTGTCGTAGTGGGCGAGAAAGCGGATGCGCTCCTCCGCCTGCTTGCGCTCGGTGATGTCGCGGGTGAGGATCACCACCCGGTCGCCACCCAGTTCACTGGCCATGCGCTTGGCGTTGGATTCGAAAAAGTGCGGCTCGCTGCCTTGCTCGCTGTCGAGCAGGTAGCGCTGGCGGGATTCGTAGATATCGCTGGTGCCCTCCGGGGCCGCCATCGCCCCGGCGATCAGCAGGCTGTAGTGGTTGCGATAGGCCTCAGGATCCAGCTCCGCCATGGGCTCGCCGACCAGCTCATCGGCGCGGCCGGCGAGCTCCGCCGGGGTGATGACGTCGAGCAGCATACCCTGGCCGTCCACCACCACCAGCTGGTCGGGAATCGATTGGGTGATGGAGGCGAGGCGCTCCTCGTTGGCCTTGATTTCCCGCTCCAGGGCCTTCTTGCGCTCAATATATTGAAGTTGCAGGCCAAGCAGTACCGTGGCCGCCGCCATGATCACCAGCAGGCTGACGATATAGGCCGGCGACTCGGTGACGCTGACGGGCATGAACACCCCGTTGATGAGCAGCGCCCCGCAACCGTTCACCAAAAGGCCGAACAACACCATGGGCAACTTGCCGATGCCCACCCGGCCCCGGGCCAGCAGCGCGCGGTAGAGCAACCCCGCCAACAGCGCCAGCACCAGGCTCAGGGTGCCCGCCGTGGCGCCAATGCCCCCCATCCACAGCCGGTAGGCAATGCCGGTGAGCATGGCGATGCCCCCGGCGATGGGGCCGTAGAGCAGGGTCGAGACGCTGATCACCACCATGCTCGAATCCACCCACAACCAAAGCCCCGGCTGCACGAGAATGGAGACCATCATCACCGTCACCGTGGCAAAGGCGAACAGCACACCGGAGGCCACCTGGGCCCGCAGCGAGTCTCGGTTCCAGCGGTAGCTGATGAAGCTCTGAATCCAGCACACCGCCATCAGCAGCGCGACATTGTTGATCAGGTCTAGGGTCATTATTCGTCCATCGTGGTTGGCGGCCGGTCATGCCAGGGGCGAAAATCCTGGCCGGGCCGGGGTTGATCATGGCACAGCCCCCGCTGCCCTGGCGAGGCCTGCCCGGTCAGCGGGATGCGACGGGGGAGGGTATCGGCCCCCGCGTCTCGCCCCGCGCCAGCAGTCGGCCGGTCACCCGGGAGTAGGTGAGGTACAGGGCGAAAAATACCGCAAACTGCACGGCATCGGGCAGTTTCGCCAGGGTAAAGGCCACCCCCAGCAGATTGATGGCGAGGGCAAGGCCGAGAATGACGAGGATCACCCTGCGGGGACGCCAGCCAAGCCCTTGGAGAATATGGTGGATGTGGGTGCGGTCCGGTTGGAAGGGCGACACCCCGCGCCGCCCCCGGCGGATGGTGGTGGCCACCATGTCGAACAGCGGCAGCCCCACCAGGTACAGGGCCGTGGCGGGTGCCATGCCACCTTCCGCCAAGTTGGGGTTCTTGGCGGCGAGAATCAAAAACCACACCAGGGCGAGGCCCAGGAGCTTGCTGCCCGCGTCCCCCAGAAAAATCTTCGGCATGAATGGCAGGATCTGCAGGTTGCACAGCAAAAATGCCAGCAGCCCACCCAGCAGCAGCGGCGCAAGGCCGTGCACAGTGGCATCGGGGGGCATCAGGCACAGGAGGATGAGGAGCGCCATCAGGCTGATGCCACCGGCGAGGCCATCCATGCCGTCGATCATGTTCATGGCGTTCAGGATGCCGAACACCGCCACCAGGGTGAACGGATAACCGAGCCAGATGGGCATATGGATCTGGCCGACGCCGAGCAGGTTGCCGAGATTGCTGATCCACAGGCCCGCGCCGAACACCATGAGGGTCGCGGCCATGGCCTCGATCACCATGCGCAGGCGAACATCGAGGCCAAAGCGGTCGTCCAGCGCGCCGACTACCACCAGCACCGCCCCGGACGCGAGGAATACCCCCGTCTGTGGGTCGAGGGAATGCCAGGGCAGGGCCATCGACAATCCGGAGGTACAGAGGAATATCACCAGCCCGCCGATCAGCGGCACATGGCCCTGGTGGGTTTTTCGCTGGCAGGGCCTGTCCTCGAGCCCCAGGCGGATCGCCGCGGGCGCAAGCAGCGAGATAAGAGCGAGCCCCAGACCGAGGGACAGCAGCAGGTCGGCTATCGCCAGGATCATTGACAGCGCTCACTCCAGTTGATGGTGCCTTGAATTGGCGGGTGGGTAGCGGATTTCCGGCAACACGGCACGGTGCCGGATGCTACCAGGGCATTGAGCCATGCCCCGGAGAACCCTGTAAAGGCGCTTCAGTCAGACCCGCAAGCCATCCGTCCGCTGAATGGGTGCTTGCTCCGGACCGGGCTGATTCGGAGCCTAAAATGGCACGGGGAGGATTGGTGACCCGAGGGAAGCACGTCCAGCTATCGTATTTAACATAATCTAGATTATGCGCAGTTTGGTTTGATGAGGTCATGCGGTTTTCCCACTGCCACCAGGTCTAAGCCTGGTTTTCTTAGGAGAAATCCTCCGATGCAATTTTGTGGTGACAGTCACGCCAATGGCGCCCATTACCGCCAGGGTTGTCCTTAGGGTCGGGCTGCCGGTGCCGCTGAATGAGCGATGGATCTGTTTCGGGGATAAACCTGTCTCTCGGGCGATATCAGCGATACCGGGAAGTTTGACGACTACGCCAAGGGCCTTGGCGATATAAGCTGCGTCCCCCGTCTCGAAGGCATCGGCCATGAAAACCGCAATGGCCTCCTGATTGTCGAGACTGGATTCCGGGTCAAAGGCATGTAATTCGGCCATGGTCATACTCCCTAGGAAAACGTTTACCCACTTGAATAATTTGTGCTTGCACCGACTGTCGCCCCGGGGAACTGAAAAATACAAGGTCGATCAGTAGCCTATTTAAGACAAATCCAATAACCGGATCGACAGTGATCAATGGGGTTCAGCCCCCTGTCCCAGGGTATCGAGGCCGGCGATCCATCGCCGAGCAGCGTTGGACCGGGCCATGGTCGAACCACGCGGGGGCTGTGTAAGGTTGTGTAACGAAGATTGATCATTTTTTGAATCAAATTCATTATCGCTCAAGATAACAACCGGCCCTTGCCATGAGCACCACGGATCGACGCCAGAAAGCCTTCGCGGAGCGGGAGCAGATCTTACTGGATGGCGCCCATGACCTGATCAGCCGGGAGGGCTTGCTCAATCTCCAGATGCACCGCGTCGCCCAGCATTGCGACTACTCCGTGGGCACCCTCTACCAGCATTTCAGCAGCAAGGAGGACATGCTGCTCGCCCTGCTGACCGAGCGGATCGGCGATCGCCTGGGTCTGTTTGCCAGGGTGGCCGACTGGGATGCCGGCAGCCGCGAGCAACTGGTCGGGCTGGTGGTGGCGGATGTCATCTTTGCCCGCCAGCAGCCGCTCTTCTTCCATCTCCAGCAGTATCTGTCTACCCAGGTGATTTCCGCCGCCATCTCCGAAACCCGGCGCGAGCAGGCCATGGCGGCCCACAAGCCCCTCGCAGACCTGTTCCAGGGGGTCATCGTCGAGGCTCTGGCGCGGGGAGATCTGCCCGCCTCGGGGATGACGCCAATCCAGATTGGCTCGGGCCTCTGGGCCCTTGGCGAGGGCATCCACACCCTGGCCCATGCCGAGGGCCTGATGGACGCCTACCAGCTGGGCAGGCCCTACGCCCTCCTCTTCCACCATTTTCACGCCCTGCTGAACGGGCTGGGCTGGCAACCCCTTTGCGATATCACCGATGGGCGGGCGGTCCGCGCCCTGCTGACCCGCGTCGTGACGGAACTGTTCAGTGATATTCCCCCCTCGGTGACCGACACCCTTTTCACGGATTTTGACCAGGACTCTCCATGAACAAACGCATGATCGTGATTCTGTCCGCCACGGTGCTGGTATTCGGCGGCACCCTGGGGGCCAAATGGGTCGCCAACCGCATGATGAACGAGTACCTCAACGCCATGCCGGAGGTGCCCGCCACGGTGTCCTCCGCCGAGGCGAGGGAGGTTGAGTGGACGCGGCGGGTGACGGCGGTCGGAACCCTCGCCGCCATCCAGGGCGCGGATCTCACCACCGAGGTGGGTGGCATCGTCGAGGCGATCCATTTCGACAGCGGCAGCGAGGTCAAGGCCGGGGATCTGATCATCACCCTGGTCAGTGATACGGACCGCGCCGAGCTGGCTGCCCTTGACGCCGCCGCGCGGCTGGCGGAAATCGAGCGTGATCGGGTGCGTTCCCTGTGGCAGCGCAAGAGTGTCTCCAAGGCGGAGCTGGACAAGCGCGAGACGGAACTCGCCCAGGCGCAGGCCAACGCCCGGGCCCAGCAGGCGCGCCTCGCGCAAAAGGCCCTGCGGGCGCCCTACGACGGCCGACTCGGCATCCGCCGGGTCAATATCGGCCAGTTCATCGCGGCGGGCGACCCGATGATCGCGCTCCAGTCCCTCGATCCGATCCACCTCAACTTCACCCTCCCCGAGCAGTGGTACGCAGCGGTGACGGCGGGCCAGTCCGCCAGCGTCCAGGTGGACGCCCTCGGCGGCGGCGAATTTGCCGGCAGCCTCACCGCCATCGAGCCCACCATCGACAAGAACACCCGCAATTTCGCGGTGCAGGCCACCATCGCCAATCCGCAAAAGCTGTTGCGCCCGGGGATGTTTGCCCGATTGAGCATTGATCTCGGCGAACCGGATACCCTGGTGGTGATTCCCCGCAGCGCCATCAACTTCAATCCCTACGGCAACTCGGTGTTCATCCTCGCCAAGGGCAAGGACGGCAAGACCCGTGCCCAGCAGCGCTTCGTCCAGACAGGGGACATCCGCGGCGATGTGGTGGCGGTCAGCGAAGGCCTGGCGCCGGGGGAGACGGTGGCGAGCAGCGGCCTTCTCAAACTGCGCAACGGCAGCCTGGTGACCATCAACAATACCGTGGTGCCGGAAGCGAGCACCAACCCCACCCCAGTCAACAACTGAGCCGACCACCACAAGCCATCAACCCCGGGACGACAGCGTGAAATTCACCGATCTGTTCATCAACAAGCCCGTGCTGGCCACCGTGGTCAGCCTGTTCATCCTGATCGTCGGGCTGCGGGCGGCACTGGAGCTCAAGGTGCGGGAATACCCGGAGCTCGAGAACGCCACCATCACCGTGTCGACCCCCTACCCCGGCGCCGATGCCCAGCTGGTGCAGGATTTCATCACCACGCCACTTGAACGGGAAATCGCCGCCGCCGAGGGCATCGACTACGTGACCGCCACCAGCGATGCCAACATGAGCCTGATCCACGCCCACGTGCGGCTCGGCAAGGATCCGGACGAAACCCTGACCCAGGTGATCGCCAACATCAACAAGGTGCGCGGCGAATTGCCGGAGGCCTCGGAAAGCCCGGTGGTGTCGATGAGCGTAGGCGCCGCCAACCCCGCCGGCTACATGGTGTTTTACAGCGATTTCCTGCGCATCAACCAGATCACCGATTACCTGGTGCGGGTGGTGGAGCCCAAACTCGCCACCATCCCCGGCGTGCAGGGGGTCAATCTCGCCGGCGGGCAGGAATTCGCCGCCCGCATCTGGCTGATACCCGAGCGCATGGCCGCCTTCAACCTCACCGCGTCGGACATCACCAACGCCCTGCGCCGCAACAATGTGCTCACATCCCTCGGCAGCACCCGCTCGGCGATGATCACCATCAACCTCAAGGCCGACACCGACATGCGCTCCATCGAGGATTTTCGCGCCATGATCGTCAAGGCGGAAAGCGGCTCCATCATTCGCCTGGCGGATGTGGCGGATGTGGAGCTGGGCTCGGAGAAGTACGCCCCCACCGCCCGCTACAAGGGCAAGCCCGCGGTATTCGTGGCGGTGGAACTGGCGCCGGACGCCAATTCCATCGAGGTGATGCAGGCGGTGCGCAAGGTCTGGAACGAGCAGGTGGCACCCCAGTTTCCGGAGGGCCTCGGAGGGGAGCTTCTCTACGACGCCACCGACTATATCCGCGATGCCATCGCCGATGTGCAGGCCACCATCGCCGAGGCGGTGTTCATCGTGGTGGTGGTGATCTTTCTCTTTCTCGGGTCGATGCGCTCGGTGGTGATCCCGGCCATCGCCGTGCCCCTGTCGCTGATCGGCGCCATGGCCTTGATGCTGGTGATGGGCTACTCCCTCAATCTGCTCACCCTGCTGGCCATGGTGCTCGCCATCGGCATCGTGGTGGACGATGCCATCATTGTGCTGGAGAACATCCACCGCCACATCGAGGACGGCATGGAGCCCAAGGCCGCGGCGCTGCGGGGCGCCCGGGAACTGGCCTGGCCGGTGGTGGCGATGACCACCACCCTGGTGGCGGTGTACCTGCCCATCGGCTTTCTCGGCGGCATGACCGGCACCCTGTTCACCGAATTCGCCTTCACCCTGGCGTCGTCGGTGCTGCTGTCCGGGGTGATCGCCCTCACCCTGTCGCCGATGATGTGCGCCTACATGCTCAAGCCCCACGACCCCAACCGAAACGGCGATGGCAGCCGCCTCGAAAGCCGTCTCGATGCCCTCTTCAACCGCCTCCGGGATCGCTACCAGGCCGACCTCCACCGGGTCATGGACCAGCGCGCGGGCATCGCCCTGTTCGGCGTGGTCGTGATCGCATCCTGTTTCATGCTGTTCGTCACCGCGCCCAGTGAACTGGCACCCCAGGAGGACACCGGGTTTGCCTTCATGATCGCCGAGAGCGACCCGAGCGTGACCCGGGAATACATCGAACTGTTCACCTCCCAGCTCGACAAGATCGACCAGGCCAGCGACGACATCGTCGCCAATTTCCAGTTCAACGGCGCGAGACTGGCCGCCCCCACCGCCACCAACGGCGCCTTTGGCCCCTTCATCCTCGCCCCCTGGGGCGAGCGCAGCCGCAGCACCGTGGAGATCATCAACGAGGACATCATTCCCCAGGTGGGCAAGGTCGCCGGCCTGCAGATCGCCGTGGTGCCGCGCCCACCCCTGCCCACCGGCGGCATGGGGATGCCCGTGGAATTCGTCATCGGCGGCACCGCGCCCCCGGAGATTCTCAAGGAACTGGCGGACCAGATACTGGTCCGCGCCCGGGAGAGCCGGCAGTTCATCTTTGTGAACTCCGACATGCAGATCAACAAACCCATCACCGACATTCTCATCGACAGGGAGAAAGCCTCGCAGATCGGCATCGACATGGCCCAGCTGTCCGCCGACCTGTCGGGCCTGCTCGCCGGCGGCCAGGTCAACCGCTTTTCCATCGACAACCGCTCCTACAAGGTGATTCCGCAAATCCAGCGGGTCGATCGCCTGTCCGCCGATCAGCTCAACAACTACTACACCCGCGCCGCCAGCGGCGAACTGGTGCCCATCGGCACGGTGGTGACCCTCAAGGATTCCGTGGAGCCCCAGCGCCTGCACCATTTTCAGCAGGTCAACAGCGTCACCATCAGCGGCGTGCCGCGGCCCGGGGTGTCCCTCGGGGAAGTACTCGGGGTACTGGAGGACGCCGCCGCCGATATCCTCCCCACCGGGTACAGCGTGGATTACGGCGGCCAGTCGCGGCAGTACAAGAACGAAACCTCGGACCTGGTCGGTATCTTCTTTTTCTCGCTGTTGCTGATCTACCTGGTGCTTGCCGCCCAGTTCGAGTCCTGGCGGGATCCGGTGATCATGCTGATCACCGTCCCCATGGCCATCAGCGGCGCGCTCCTCGGGCTCAATGTGCTCGCCCTCTTCCAGGTGCCCGGCGCCACCATCAACATCTACACCCAGGTGGGCCTCGTCACCCTGATCGGGGTGATCTCCAAGCACGGCATCCTTATCGTCGAGTTCGCCAATCGCCTCCAGGAGCAAGGCTACGGCAAGCGCGAGGCCATCGAGCACGCCGCCGCCATGCGCCTGCGTCCGGTGCTGATGACCACCGCCGCCCTGGTGATGGCCATGGTGCCGCTGCTCATCGCCACCGGCGCCGGAGCGGTGGCGCGCTTCTCCCTCGGCTTCGTGATCGCCTTCGGCATGACCATCGGCACCCTGTTCACCCTCTACGTGCTGCCCATGGCGTACCTGCTCATCGCCCGGGACCACGGCACCGCCCGTGCCGAAAGCCAGGGGAGCCTTGCGCTGGATCATTGATTGGCCCGTTGCATCCGGGGATGGCGATGGCGGGTGCCTTGCCCGGGCGCTAAACTGTGCGCCCTGACCCCCAACCGGACGCTCCCATGAACGCCCCTGCCCTGCCACGTATCCTGATTGTCGGCGGCGGCGCCGGCGGTCTGCCCCTCGCCACCCGTCTCGGCAAACGCCTCGGCAAGACCGGCCGCGCCGAGATCACCCTGGTGGACAGCAACAACATCCACGTGTGGAAACCCCGCTTCCACGAGGTGGCCACCGGTTCCATCGACTCCGATCTCGACGCCCTGGATTACCGCGGCCACGCCCGCGCCAACCACTACGATTTCGAGCCGGGCACCCTCGCTGGCGTCGACCGGGAGCGGCGGGAAATCCTCCTCGCCCCGCTCCTGGACGGGGAAGGCCGCGAGATCCTCCCGGAGCGGCGCCTGGCCTACGACCAGCTGGTGCTCGCCATCGGCAGCCAGGGCAACGATTTCAATATTCCCGGCGTGCGCCAGCACTGCCTGTTCCTCGACACCCGGGAACAGGCGGACCGCTTCCACGACCGCTTTCTCAACGTCTGCCTCGCCGCCAACCACGCCGATCGCCCGGTGAGCATCGCCATCGTCGGCGCTGGCGCCACCGGCGTCGAACTGGCCGCCGAGCTCCACCACGCGGTGGCCATGCTGCACCGCTACGGCCACCGCCAGCTGAGCCGCAAGCGGCTCAATGTGCATTTGATCGAGGCTGGCCCCCGCATCCTGCCGGCGTTGAACGAGCGGGTCTCGGTGGCGGCCCACGGCCGCCTGGAGGAAATGGGGGTCAGCGTCCACACCGCCACCCAGGTCACCGAGGCCAGGGCCAATGCCTTCGTCACCGGCGATGGCCGCGAGATCGGCGCCGACCTGCTGGTGTGGGCGGCGGGCATCAAGGCCCCTGCCCTGCTCACCACCCTCGGCCTTGAAACCAACCGCATCAACCAGCTGGTGGTGACCCCCTCCCTGCAAACCACCACTGATGGGCTGATCTGGGTGATCGGCGACTGCGCCAGCTACACCCCCGAACCCGGCGGGCGGCCGATACCGCCCCGCGCCCAGTCCGCCCAGCAGATGGCCAGCCAGACCGCCATCAACATCGCCCGGGTGTTGAAGGGAGAAGCCCCACAACCCTTCGTCTATCAGGATCGGGGCTCCCTGGTGTCCCTGTCGAAGTTCAGTTCCATCGGCACCCTGATGGGCAACCTCAAGGGCGGGCAGTGGTTCATCGAGGGCTGGCTCGCCCGGAGCATGTACATCAGCCTCTACCGCCTCCACCAGGCGGCACTCTACGGTTGGCCCCGCACCCTGCTGCTGCTCGCCGCCGGACGGTTCAACCGGCTGGTGCGGCCACGGCTGAAACTCCACTGACAGACACCCCGGCGGAGGCCATTCGCCGGGGTTATTCCCTTTTGAGTTATAACGAATCCATTTTTTCTTGGTTTTTATTATAAAAGCTGGCGACTACAGTGCCCTCTCACGACAACAACGGAGAGGAGAACACCGTGTCCACCGCTATCAAACACCCCACAAAAACCACCCTCGCGCTGGCAGTGGCCGCCCTGCTGCCGCTGTACGCCGAGGCCGACGCCAGCACCGACGCCCGCATCCAGGCCCTCGAACGTGAACTGCAAGCCCTGAAGCAACAGCTCCAGGTGCAATCCAGGGTCGTCGGCAATCAGGGCAAGGAGATCCAGAGCCTCGCCTTTCCCGCCAACGACCACATCCTCAACAAGGGCGACGGCAAGAGCCTCAAGTTCGTGTCAGTGGACGAGAAGTTCCAGTTCCAGGTGGGCGGACGCCTGCAGGCCGATGCCGCCTTCTACGATGGCGATGACAACGGCTTCAACAACGAATTTGGCGATGGCACCAAGATTCGCCGTCTCTTCCTCGATGTACGCGGCGTCATCGACCGGGACTGGAACTACCGCTTCCAGTACGACTTTGCCCGCCCCGCCGGCGGCGATTCCGGTGCCCGGGGTATCCGCGACGCCTGGTTGCAATACACCGGCTGGGGGCTCAACCAGATCACCGTCGGCAACTTCAAGGAATACTTTGGCCTGGAACATCTGACCAGCGGCCTTTACACCACCTTCATCGAGCGCGGTGTGACCGACGACCTGTTCACCCCGGACCGCCACCTCGGTGTCGGCATCGGCACCTACAGGCCCAACTGGACCGCCAATATCGGTCTGTTCGGGGAACGCGCCGAGGGGGATGCCGCCAACGAGGGGGATGAAGGCTGGGATCTGACCGGTCGCTACACCTACGCCCCTGTGGCATTGGCCGGCAAGGTGGTGCATCTGGGTGTCGCCGCCCGCTACCACCAACCCAACGACTCCACCACCGAGCTGCGCTTTCGCGCCCGGCCGGAATCCAATGTCACCGATGTCCGCCTGATCGATACCAACGTCCTCGCCGGAGTGGACAACACCCTCGGCATCGGTCTCGAAGGCGCAGTGGTAAGCGGGCCCTTCTCGGTGCAGGGGGAATACATAACCACTAGCGTCAAGCGGGACGACGCCCTGGACGATGTGGATCTCAATGCCTGGTACGTCTATGGCAGCTGGTTCCTCACGGGCGAATCGCGGCCCTACCGCACCAAGGAAGCGGTATTCGATCGCATCACGCCCCTCACCCCCGTGGGCAAGGGGGATGGCCTCGGCGGTGCCTGGGAAGTGGCCCTGCGCTACAGCAACGCCGACCTCAATGACGGCGCCCTGGTGGGCGGCGAACAGGACAACCTGACCCTTGGCCTCAACTGGTACGCCACCAAAAACCTGCGTTTTGCCGCCAACTACATCCATGTACTCGACGTCGACCGTCCCGGCAACCGCTATGACGGACAGGAACTCGACACCCTGCTGTTCCGCGCCCAAGTGGATTTTTAAGACACCTCATCAATCTGGAGAAATGCCATGAAACTCATCAAAAAACTCTCCGCCCTGGCGGCCCTGGTACCCCTTCTGGCCTTGGGCGACCCCGCCGCGGCGGAGAGCCAGCAAATCCTCAACGTCTCCTACGACCCCACCCGGGAGTTCTACTCGGAGTACAACACCCTTTTCGCCCAATACTGGAAGGAAAAAACCGGTGGGGATATCAGCGTCCAGCAATCCCACGGCGGCGCCGGCAAGCAGGCGCGGGCGGTGATCGACGGCCTCGAAGCGGACGTGGTGACCCTGGCCCTCGCCTTCGACATCGACGAAATCAGCCGCATCACCGGCAAGATTCCCGCCGACTGGCAGGCGCGGCTACCCCACAACAGCTCGCCCTACACCTCCACCATCGTCTTCCTGGTGCGCAAGGGCAATCCCAAGGGCATCACCGACTGGAACGATCTGGTGAAGCCCGGGGTTGAAGTCATCACACCCAACCCGAAAACCTCCGGGGGCGCCCGCTGGAACTACCTGGCGGCCTGGGGCTACGCCCTCAAGCAGCCCGGTGGCGACGACGCCAAGGCACGGGACTTCGTCACCAAGCTGTTCAGAAACGTGTCGGTGCTCGACTCCGGCGCCCGGGGTGCCACCAACACCTTCGTGCAGCGGGGTATTGGCGACGTGTTCATCTCCTGGGAGAACGAAGCCTTTCTGGCGGTGAACGAACTCGGCCCGGAGAACTTCGAGATCGTGGTGCCCTCCCTGTCGATCCTCGCCGAACCCCCTGTCACCCTGGTGGATGGCGTGGCCAAAAAACGCGGTACCGAGGCGGTCAGCAAGGCTTACCTCGAATACCTCTACTCACCGGAAGGGCAAAAACTGGCCGCCAAGCACTACTACCGGCCGGTGAGCCCCGAGCACGCCGACCCGGCGGACATCGCCCGCTTCCCCGACGTCGAGCTGTTCACCATCGACGAACTGTTCGGCGGCTGGACCAAGGCCCAGACCACCCACTTCAGCGACGGCGGCCTGTTCGACCAGATCTACAGTGCCCGCTAACCAACCCAACCCCGCGCGCCATGCACCTGGCGCACGGGGATCACCCCAGGAGCAAGCCCCATGAGCATCAAGGCCATCAATGCCCGCAATCAGTTCCACGGCCAGGTCAAGCGCATCAAGCGCGGCGACGTGGTCTCCGAGGTCGAGGTCGATACCGGCCACGGCATCATCACCTCGATCGTCACCACCAGCTCCATCGACACCCTGGACTTGAAACCCGGCAGCGAGGTGGTTGCCCTGTTCAAGTCCACCGAAGTGGCCCTCGCCACCTTTTCACCCCTGGAATGACCGCGAACAGCGAAGGCATAAGGCAACACCATGAACAGCAAGATCCTTATCGTGCCCGGCTACGCCGGCAGCGGCCCGGCCCACTGGCAGAGCTGGCTGCAGAACCGCCTCCCCGACAGTGAGCGGGTGACCGGCATCGACTGGCACGACCCGATACTGCCCCGCTGGTCGGAGCGGATCGGGCGGACCCTCGAAGCCGCCCCCGCGCCGGTGTGGATCATCGCCCACAGCTTCGGCAGCCTGGCGAGCGCGGCAGCGATTGCCCACCAGCCCGGCAAGATCGCCGGTGCCCTGCTGGTGGCCCCCGCCGATCCCGAGCGGTTCTCCCTCCGCGGCATCCGCGATCGCGCAGGCCCCAAGGCCCTACCCTCGATCGCCGATCTGCTGCCCCGGGAGTCTCTTGCCATCAACGGTTTACTGGTGGCCAGCGAAAACGATCCATGGCTCAGCCTCGACGGGGCCCGGCAACTGGCCCAGCGCTGGCGACTGCCACTGCTCAACGCCGGGCGCGTCGGCCATATCAACACCGAATCCGGTTTCGGGCCCTGGCCGTTCCTGCTCAGCCTGCTCGCTGCCTTGCGCTTTGAAACGGAAGGCAGAAGCCCCCGAAAACCCCCGCGAAAAGTCGGCAGCGTAAGCCGGTCAGGCCAGGGAGTGACGGCGGTTGGTCAGCGGCTGGCGTATCTGTAGTGGTTTGTCTGTCGCTGTCTATTGCAGCGCCATGGCCTGGAGTGGTGTCGCAAAAATAAATACCCAGGGTTGGGTGGACGGACCGGGTTTACTGGACGGGACGAGCATATAAGGATGTGTTCACAGACTGTCCCGTCCAGCAAACCCGGCTCGCAAACGGCAAAGTTATCAATGGGACACCACACTGGAGAATCTCTGAAAAAGTGTGGTGGCGGGATGCAGCGCGAGGCGCCCCGCAGCCCCTCGCCTGAAAAGAACAGGCCGAGACCTATCCGAGAGATAGGCGCGGGGTGAGCGAGCATCTGAGAGTGCAGATCCTGTCGCGCAGTAGTTTCCAGCGGTTCCCTGGCCACCAAAATCCGCTACCCTGCCCCACCTCGACCCGACACACCAAGGACCTTCCATGAGGGATTCAACCCGCTCCACCGAGACACCGCCCCCCGTGCCCTTCTGGCAGGCGCTGCGCTTCTGGCTCAAGCTGGGATTCATCAGTTTCGGCGGCCCCGCCGGGCAGATCGCCATCATGCACGAGGAGCTGGTGGAGCGACGCCGCTGGCTCAGCGAGCGGCGTTTCCTCCACGCCCTCAACTACTGCATGTTGCTGCCGGGGCCGGAGGCACAACAGCTGGCCATCTACATCGGCTGGCTGCTGCACCGCACCTGGGGCGGCATCGTCGCCGGGGTGCTGTTCGTGCTGCCCTCCCTGTTCCTGTTGATTGCTTTCTCCTGGATCTACCTCGCCTTCGGCGACGTGCCTCTGGTGGCGGGAATCTTTTACGGCATCAAGCCGGCGGTCACCGCCATCGTCGTCCAGGCGGCCTGGCGCATCGGCGGGCGCACATTGAAAAACAGTGCGCTGGTCGCCATTGCCGCCGCGGCCTTTCTCGCCATCTTTGCGCTCAATGTCCCTTTCCCCTGGATCGTCGCCTGTGCCGGCTTGCTGGGCGCTGCGGGGGGCAAGTGGTGGCCGGACAAATTCCGCGCAGGAGGTGGCCACGCCGCGGCGGACAGGGATTACGGCCCCGCGGTGATCGATGACGACCGTCGCCTGCCCCACACCCGGTTCCGCTGGCAGCACCTGTTGCTCGTGATCGCCGCCGGTGCCGTGCTGTGGCTGGTGCCCATGGGGCTGCTGTACGGCATTTTCGGCGCGGATCACATCCTGACCCACATGGGCTGGTTCTTTACCAGTGCCGCGCTGCTCACCTTCGGCGGCGCCTATGCGGTGCTGCCTTACGTCTATCAGGGGGCGGTGAGCAATTTTGGCTGGGTCTCCGGAAGCCAGATGATCGACGGCCTCGCCCTCGGCGAGACCACCCCGGGGCCACTGATCATGGTGGTGGCGTTCGTCGCCTTTGTCGGGGCCTATGTGGAAGGGTTTTTCGGCCCCGAGCTGCGCCTTGCTGCCGGTGCCCTCGCCGCTACCCTGGTGACCTGGTTCACCTTTCTGCCTTCGTTCCTGTTCATCCTGGCGGGGGGGCCCCTGGTGGAGTCCACCCACGGGGATCTCAAGTTCACAGCGCCCCTCACCGCCATCACCGCCGCAGTGGTGGGGGTGATCCTCAACCTGGCGCTGTTCTTCGGGTACCACGTGCTGTGGCCGGCGGGCTTTGACGGGCCCTTCGAGTTGGCCTCGGCGTTGATTGCCTGCGCCGCCGCCCTGGCCCTCCTGCGGTTCAGGCGCGGGGTGATCGAGGTGATTCTCTGGTGCGCGGCGGCGGGCCTGGGATTGACCCTGGCGGGCTGGGCTTAAAACACAATTCGGAATAAGCATTCCACAATTAATTATTTTTGATTATTAAAAACCCTCCCTAGACTGCGCCCCAAGTCCGCACACCAGCAAGTCGGCACACCAGATTGCCGCCAGGCGCCGTCGAGAGGAGAGTCCATGATATCCGCCGTTCCATCCAGTGCCCGCCTGGGGGCCTCGGCCCCCGCCGGGAGGCTCCCATGAGTACCCGGGCCTCGTTCAGTGTACTGCCGGGGTTTGGCCTGTCCCTCGGCTACACCCTGGTGTACCTCTCGGTGATCGTGCTGATTCCCCTTTCGGCGGTTTTCATCCGCACTGCGGAGCTGTCGTTCGCGGAATTCTGGGCGGTGGTGACCGCTCCCCGGGTGGTGGCGTCCTACAGGCTCTCCTTC
>Ga0265293_10003912_pt1 | contig 27024 bp, 21 predicted proteins | sample Munlanlewell138R_FD_192505 | JGI IMG/M metagenome (GOLD analysis project Ga0265293, IMG submission 192505) | Leachate microbial communities from a municipal landfill in Southern Ontario, Canada - Leachate well 138R | ecosystem: Engineered > Solid waste > Landfill > Unclassified | place: Canada...
ATAGTTCTTGATATTCAACGCCCTCTATAAGATCAAGTTCAACTTTTTGGGGGTAATAAAGATAATTGCATAAAGATTTATCTCTAATAGCATTTTCTAAAGAATAAGGATAGTCGATAACCTTTCCAAAAAAATCAAAGATCTTTTTTGTTCCAATTGAGTCTCTATACCTTTTAGGAGTAGCGCTCAACCCTATCTTTGAACCCACATTGATGGTTAATAAATTACTGTATTTTTCCGATCCAGAATTATGAACTTCATCAATCACCAGCAACAAATGATTTCCTTGGCAAAGTAAGTTAATAAAATTGTTATTGCTAGCTGTTTGGATTGTACTTAAAATAATTTTTCTTTTGCCTGTAATTGAGGAAGCAATCTTGAGATTTGTAGTGCTGTCATTTCCATTCCCATATTGATACAAGAATACATCGTCGCCGAATACTTTTTCAATTTCTTCTTTCCACTGTTCAAATAAAATGCTCCTTGGCACAATTATAATTGGGATTTGATCATGGAGATAAATGGCATCTCTAATTGCGCAAAAAGCAGTAAATGTTTTTCCGCTTCCCGTGGCCATTTCAAAAATTCCGACTCGATTGTTTTTAACCCAATTATCAAGAATGGTCTCTTGGTAATTCCTTATCTTACGGCGGTTTAGCCCCGGCTCTGCCGCCCATCTAATTACTGTAATTTCTCGCTCGTCCAATGTTTGATTTGTGTAGTTGGACTTGAGAACTATTTTTTGATTTCCATAAGAAATAGCTTGAATTGTGTGTTTATCATTATCTAATACAAGTATTTTATGGTCATCAACAAGTTCAATGACTACATCATTAAGACTAGAACAATGTAAAACCCCAATTTTAGCAACTTCGCCAAGAACCAAATCAGAATATTGTATGTCAATTCTTGGCGATTTTTCATCAATATGTCCTAACTCAATTGTGACCTCATCGATTAATTCACGGACATTTTTGTCGTTACTGAGCGCACGAAATTTATCTTTCGTAACTTTCGGAATTTCAAAAGTATGAATACCTTTTTCATCTCCTCGCCAAATGTTATTAAATCTTTCTTTGTAAATACTAACTCTTTTAATCTCTGATGCATCACCCCAGGAAGTATTAACCTCAAAGACTTCACTATTGCCAAATTCTGAGACACCTTTGTAAGTTTCATTGATTGATCCACCAAAACTAACTGTGTTCCCATTTACATCATGAAATAAACCAACTTTATCGTGAAGCAGTTTGAATGCCAAAGGGTTGTCGCCAAAAACCGCCATTTTTATTTCAAGTATTCCCAATGAGATTAGATTAGAAAGTAAAGTTGTAGTTTTAGGATATTGCTTGCTCATTTCATCAATAACTTCATTGAATTTATTTGATGAGGAATCTAGTGATTTAAAATACCCGGAAATTATGGCGTCATAATCCTCGTCAGTTATTATAGGGGAGCATACAATACGTATTTTTCCATTATTTTGAACAAAATCTTTTAAGGCATCCTTGATAACAAGGAAAACAGAACTGCCAAAATAGCCCGTGATTCTATCATATTTAATTGAAGATTCTAAACAGGGTTTATAAAAATCTCGATAGATTTCATTTCTAGTTTTGTAATATATTTGGTGAAAATTATGCTTGTCGAGGGTTTGCATTTTCGTCCTACACTGGATTCCGATTTGAAATATTATGAATAGACATCTGACAAAACTCTTCAGAAATTTCAAAACCGATAAATTTCCTGTTATTATTAAGCGCGACCACTCCAGTTGTTCCACTTCCAGTCCATGGATCAAGTACGATATCGCCCTCCTGCGTACATGCTCGAATATACCTTTCGGGCAAGTAATTCGGTTGGACAGCTTGATGATTGACCACTTTTCCTGATACTGCACCACTAATCACATTTATCGGTAATGCACCTAGAGGGTTAGGAAAAATTTTCTTTTCTTTTGTGACATATTGCAATTTATTCTGCCTTGGTTTATAAATCACATTCTCATAGGATTTGATAGAAGATTCTTTGTAAGGTCTTCTAATCTGATCTATATTGATAACCCATTTTGAGGATTTAGAAAACCACAGGTTATACTCATAAGCATCAATCGTCGCAACTCTTACTCCTGTGGGAACAGGATTTGTTTTTGCCCAGATTTCAATATCAACACAATACAATTTTAGTACCTTTTTCATATGAATCATTAGTTCTTCGATGACTAACGATCGCTCCGATGATGTGGTTTTTGTTCCTTGAACTCGATTTGATTTGACATTAATGACAATAAATCCATCATCAGTTAATTTTGGAATTAAAAACTTAATAAATGGGCTTATTTCTTTTATATAGTTTTCAATCTTCCATGTTCTATAGTTTCTTTTTGCATTTGGATAAGGAGGTGACCCATAAACTAATTTTATGGACTTATCTTTCAGATGCTTTATGAGTTTTACACCGTCTCCGTGGGTAACAGAAAAATTACGACTATCTAAATCTTCGTATATGTTGATAGTAGTATTTTGGTGTAACATTTAATTAATACTCCCCACTTTATATAAAAATCTTTTTATGTAATTCAAATTATACCATCATACACGGTATTAAAGAACTGTATACTTATCAAATTGATGATTTTGAGTGGTGAATTAAATAGAAAACACAAAATAAACAACAAAAATAAACGCACATTGCACAATGGGACAGTTAATATTCTTACTAATTAACCCTCTTTTTCGCACTGTTTATTAAGAAATTGAAAAAAATACTCTTTCTATTTAATCTTTGATATCTAACGAATCATAAGAAATATATTATACTTGAATATCCTAAGAAAAAACCCTTATATCTCAACCTTATTAGGTCCAATATCTTGGGGTATCTTCATTAGTTTGGTGCCTCCGGTCGGACTCGAACCGACACAGTATCGCTACTATTGGATTTTGAGTCCAACGCGTCTACCAATTTCACCACGGAGGCGTGGTTTAATTATAAACCAAAAAGAAAGATATATTAAGAAAAATCACATTGAGATTATAAAATATTTATAGATCTAGAATATTTGAATATGAGAGTCCAAAGGCATTGGCGACTTCTTCATTCGTTAGTTTTCCTTTATAGGTATTAACGCCTCTTCTTATGGCAAGCGTTTCAAGCGCTTTTTCTTTTCCTCGCGCAATCTTTAAGCCGTAATGAAGCGTCGCGTTATTAAGGGCTTCCGTTGTGGTCAGGGCGACTGCTCCTGGCATATTCGCGACACAGTAATGGGTAATTCCATCAACTGTAAAGACCGGATCAAGATGCGTCGTCGGTCGACTCACTTCCGTGGATCCGCCTTGGTCAATGGCGACGTCGACAATGACGCTTCCAGGTGCCATTGTTTTGTAATATTCTCGTTTAATCAGTTTTGGTGCTTTCGCCCCCGGAATAAGAACCGCCCCAATGACGAGATCTTGACTTTTAATCGTTTCACGAATATTCGCTTCACTACTATATAGAGTCGTCACTCGTCCACCGTAAAGGGTATCAATCTCCACAAGCCGTTGGAGATTAACATCAAGAATGGTGACCCGTGCTTCAAGTCCGACTGCCATTTTAAGCGCGTTCATGCCGACAACACCCGCGCCAATAATCATCACCCGTGCCCTTTTGACGCCCGGAAGACCAGAAAGAAGTAATCCACGGCCCCCAAACGGCTTTTGTAAGTATTTGACGCCTTCAAGAACACTTAAGCGTCCGGCGGCTTCACTCATCGGTCGTAAGCACGGCAATGTTTTGCCGTCTTCACTGATCGTTTCATAAGCGATACCAGTCACTTTATGTTCAAGAAGTTTTTTCGTTAGTTCTTCATTCGCCGCCAGATGGAGGAAGGTATAGATAATAAGACCTTCTCGAAAGAAACCGTATTCTTTTTCAAGTGGTTCTTTGACTTTGACGATCATATCAACCGTGTCCCATACTTCTTTGGCGGAATCAACAATCTTCGCGCCATAGTGACGGTATTCTTCGTCACTAAAACCAGCCCCTTCACCCGCGCCTTTTTCGACAAGGACTGAGTGGCCGTTTAAGATATATTCGTTGACACTACTGGGGGAAAGACCGACCCGATATTCCTGGGCTTTTATTTCTTTGACAGTACCGATAATCATATTGTGCTCCTTAGGGGTCCACCTTAAATGGTGACCCTATTTTAAAGTCTATAGTGGTTGGTTAAGTATTTTTTGATGAGGTTAAGCAAAACACGTAAGTAACGCTCATCTTCTTCATCAAAATAATCATAATCATGAGAATCTAAATCAAGGACGCCAATGAGTTCATCATGCGCGTTATATAAGGGTAAGACAATCTCACTATTTGAGCCTTCGTCACACGCAATATGGCCGGGAAATTCATGAACGTCCGGGACAATAAGCGCTTTTTGACTCGAAAAAGAAGCCCCGCAAACGCCTTTTGTATAGGCAATCGTTTCACAGGCCACTTTGCCTTGAAATGGGCCAAGAAAGAGGTGTTTGCCGTTATCTAGATAAAAGCCCGCCCATGACACTTTGGTAAAGGTGTCTTTGATGAGGGCGCTCATATTACTTAAAACACTTAAGGGATGCGAGTCTTTGGTAAAAAGAACTTCCGCGTGCCGTAATAAGTCACTATAAAGCATCCGCTTATTGACTTTCTTTTCTTCGGGCTTTAAATCATTTAATGAGATATGGCAATACCCATAGGGATTCTTCGTTAAATAGTCTTGATGATAAAGTTCCGCGTCATAAAAGTTTAATAAGGGCTTATTCTCCACGACAATGCGCGCTTTATAATTTTTTTGTTGCTCGGCTAAGAATTTTTTAATGATGGCTTCGTCGCTTGGATCACTAAAGTAAACCCCAGTTCGATATTGAGTGCCAATGTCGCCTGCTTGTTTATTTAAAGACGTTGGATCAATAATGCGAAATAGATAACTTAAGATCTTCTCTAAGGTGATGACTTTGGGGTTATACATTAAGTATGTCGCTTCAACCGCATTTGTCGCCCCACTACAAACAGCTTCATAACTTGGGCTATCAATAAGCGAGTTCGCGTAACCGACTTTTGTTTTTTTGACACCGGGGATGAGTTTAAAATAGGCTTCAACGCCCCAGAAACAACCCCCTCCTGCATAGATTTCTTTCATGAGATTATTTTACTATATCTTTTAAAAAAACGCCTCAGTTTGCCTGAGACGTTAAAGGATGTCTTAATAATTAAGAAAACCTAAATAATATACGTCTTATCTTTCTTATTCACAAAGCCAAGCACAAGACTAACAAAAAGACCGGGCCGTTCATACATACTCGCATGACCGGCATTTTCAATAATGATGTGATCGTTATGGGGCATCCGTTCTGCAAGATAAACTTGGTCTTCAATCGGTGTTAAGTAGTCTTGACGACTGCTGATAATTAATGTGGGAGCGGTAATTGAACTTAACTTATCCCGCACATCATGGTTTTCGGCACTTTTCGTCAGCCGCACAAAGGCATCAACAATCACTTTATTACTAAAGATCGGCGTTAAAAATTCTTCGCGCCGCTTCATCCAGGCAAGATTTTTGGTGTAGAAAGCGGGCGAGTAGATCATCGGAATTGACGTTAGGTAATAGGCTCTGCCGTCCCCCGTCGCCGCGGCTTTATTCCAGGCGTCACCAATATCTTTAAGCCAGGGTGACGTAAAGGCACACGTATTAAGTAAGACTAATCGTTCGACATATTGCGGGTATTTGGCCGCAAATTGGAGGGCCACTTCGCCACCATAAGAAATGCCAACAATCGGTAAATGAGTGATTTTTAAGAAATCAAGAAAAGCTTTAAGAAGTTCAACTTGATAATCTTGGGTATAGTTTTCCGTTGCCTTACTACTTTGGCCTTGATCTAGAAAGTCAAAAAGAATTAACGTATTCTTTTCTTTAAATTCATCAACAAAAGGCGTCCATGATTTAGTTGACATCATCACCCCATTCAGTAAGATAAAAGGGTTTGTCATGTCACCATGCACTTCATAATAAAAGTGATAGCCTTGATAACTGAATAACGCCATCGTTATTTACCAGGGTGAAGGCCGACTTTAACGGCCTCACGCATAAGTCCTTCACGAAATTTAGGGTGAGCAATACTAATAAGACGTTCGACTCTTTCTTTAATGGTCGTGCCTTTTAAGTGCACCATCCCGTATTCAGTCACAACATATTCAATATCGTTACGTGATAAGGTAACAGGTGAACCTGGTTTAAGCATCGGCACGATTTTACTGACTTCTTCGCGTTCACCCGTATCCGGATTACGCACAAGCGCGGTACTATATAGGGCAATAAAAGAACGTCCACCCTTACTTCGTTGCGCGCCCGTTGCGGTGTCGACTTGCCCGCCGGTACCGCTAAATTGACGCGGACCAATCGCTTCACTACAGCATTGACCCGTTAAGTCAATTTCAATCGTCGAGTTAATCGAAACTTGATTATCATTAAGGCCAATCACATACGGATCATTAACGTAATGACCGTCAAGAATTTGGACCAGCGGGTTATCATCTAAAAAGTCATAAAGTTCTCGTGTTCCTAAGGCAAAACAAGCGACCATTTTACCAGGGTGGGTTTTCTTAAATTTCCCACTGATGGCGCCAGCTTTATATAATTTCATAAAGCCTGTCGTCAGCATTTCGGTATGAACGCCTAAATCTTTTTTATGCACTAAGGCATTCGCGACCGCGTTTGGGATACCGCCGATCCCAAGTTGTAAACAGTCACCGTCGTTAATACGTTCAGCAATAAGGTTACCGATGATTTTATCTTTTTCGGTTATTTCGCCGTCAGGTAAAACGGGTACTTCGTAATCCGTCTTAATAAGGTAATCGACTTCATCTATATGGATTTCAACATCCCCATGGGTGCGTGGTAAGTTTGGATTAATTTCTAAAATCGTAATTTTAGCTTCTTTAATCGTCCGTTTTTCGTAAACGTTAGAAAGAGATAAAGACATAAAACCATTTTTATCAGGCATCGTCGCATTGCCAATATAAATATCAGGCTTAACATGGGCGAGCCGGTCGGTGGCCGCAAGGTGCAAGTGATTCGGGATATAACGAATATTGCCGTTACTCATTGCTTTCCGTAAGGCACCACTTAAAAACCAACTATCAACGCGAAAGCGATCCGCGTATTCCTTTTCTGTAAAAAAGGGCGCATCGAGCATCGGTAAACAGTTCGTAACGGTCACATTTTTAATCTTCGGGTCAAGTTCATGAAGGCGTGAAAGAAATAGTCTTCCTTCTGCGGCCATCATGCCACTAAAGATTTGATCGCCACTTTTTACAAGTTTTAAGGCTTCCTCGACAGTGATTAGTTTATGTTGATAGTTCATATATATTTATCTCCCTTGATGTGAACGTTTAAGTAAAGAAAGGGGGAGGGGAATGCCCTCCCCCTAAATCAGTAAAAGTTTAGTAAGACTAAGCAGCGATTTTAGCGACGATATCGGCTAATGGTTCGGCATCAACGGCTTTAATAAAGCCATCATAATCAGCAGCTGGGTTTCCTTCACCAAAGGCATCTTTAGGAATAAAGACACGTTCGGTTAAGACTAATTGGTCAATACCCCAACGTTTACCACCGGAGAAATCAACACCATTGGTGAATGGAAGGTCGATTGGTCCTTTTTCAAGGGCGGCAATGTAGTTGGCCCAGGTAATTTCATCGTCTTCACCTAAGGCGTTAAGACCAGCAATAAAGGTTTCAGCAGCGATGTAACCAGCTAAGGCGTAGGCAAAACCAGCACCTAAAGCAACGGTTTCTTCGTCAGCCGTAATAGCTCCAACAGTTTTGGCATTATTGATGGTTGCGACGAATTCTCCATATTGGACACCGAAGTTTGCACTATAAACGTCGACCCATGCGTTGGCAAAGACACGGCGAGTTGCACTGATGTGATCTTTGTTAATTGCCGTGGTATTAGCGTTAACGTAAGATGTAATGACTGGGGCGTCAACTTCTTGAAGTGCTAATGAGGCAAGGAATTTACCAAATGGGACTTGGTTAGCAGCACCAATAATGGCATCAACATTGGCTTCTTTAATGGCGGTGGCGATTGAGTTGTAGTCAGTGGCATCTGGTGCCCCTTCAAACTTCACTAAATCAGTCGTCCGACCAAGCGCGGCCATTTGTTGTTCGACACCGGCAAGGATGGAACGGCCAGCATCTTCAGCAGTATAGAAGACAGCGACTTTAGAGACTTCACCGAATTGAGCGGTTTCGGCTAATACACGGGCGGCCATAACACGGCCTTCTGTGCGATAAATAGGTTGGACGGCGAAGACTGGGTTTCCAACTTCTTCTTCTGTATATAAGGCGTTAATACCGGTTGCGGCATAGACCATTGGGACACCAGTTTCTTTGATGAAATCAAGCGTTGCACCGACTGTTGGGGTACCAAAGTGGCCGACAAGCGCGAATACTTTGTCGTCTTCAACGAGTTTCTTCGTTAAGGTTAAACCTTCAGTGGCACTAAATTGATCATCATAGTGCTTGAGTTCGACCACACGATCACGGAAGCCACCAGCCTCGTTAAGCTTGGACATCCGGGCTTTGAGTGCAGCGTTGAATGGCACACCAACGGTTGCAAAGCCACCGCTCGTCGCGGCTGTATTACCAATGATAATCTTCGTCTTGGTAACACCTTGTTGCCCTTTTGGGGCACAGCCTGTTAATGCTGCAACGCTGAACGCTGAGAGCATTAAGAGGGATAGACCTAATTTCTTCCTCATATTTTCCTCCTTTTTATCTTAACCGCCTAGATAGGCGGATATGAGTTCGTCATTTTGCAGGAGCTCGCTTGGTTTACCTTCTAATTTGATTCTACCAAGTTCGAGCAGGTAGGCATAATCGGCTATTTTCAACGTTTGTAACGCATTTTGTTCAACGATGAAGACCGAGGTACCTTCGGCAGCAATTTTACCAATAATGGTAAAGATATTTTGAATAATAAGGGGCGCAAGACCAAGACTTGGTTCATCAAGCACGAGTAGTTTTGGTTTACCCATCAATGCGCGACCAATGGCGAGCATTTGTTGTTCACCGCCCGATAACGTTGACGCCCGTTGTTTTTTACGTTCCAGTAAGATTGGGAATAAGTCATAGACTTTGGCCAGATTATCCTTTATTTCTTGACGCATATTATCAACGCGTTTACGAATGGAGTAGGTGCCAACCATTAAGTTTTCTTCAACGGTTAATTCCGTAAAGATTAAACGACCTTCTGGAGAAGTAATAATCCCTTTTGATGAAATCACATTGGGGGCAAGTCCATCAATACGTTTTCCGTCGAAGAAGACGTTACCGCTACTTGGTTTATTAAGCCCATTAATCGTTTTAATGATCGTTGATTTCCCCGCACCATTCGCGCCTAAAATCGCAACGATTTGGCCTTTTTTGACTTCCATGTTAACGCCTTTGATCGCTTCAATCGGACCATATTTGACGTGTAAATTTTCAAGTTTTAAGATTGTTTCCGTCATTGTTATTCACTCCCCAAATACGCTTCACGAACGGCAACGTTTGCTTGACATTCTTGTGGGGTGCCAACCATCAGCATTTTTCCAAAGTTAATGGCACACACGGTATTACTAATACCCATCACCAGTTTCATATCATGTTCGACTAAAAAGATGGTGGTGTTATACATCGAACGAATCATATCGATTGTTCGCGCGAGCTCAGCAGTTTCACTATCGTTTAGTCCGGCTGCAGGTTCATCAAGAATAATTAATTTCGGATCAACCATGAGCGTACGAGCTAATTCTATCTTCTTTAGTATACCATAGGGAAGCCCATAGGGACTAATGTCTTTGTATTGGAAAAGCCCTAAAAACGCTAGGATATTGAGTGCTTTTTCACGTATTTTTGCTTCCTCTTTACGGGTATGCGGGAGTTTCAAAATTGAACCGGCAATAATTGCTTTATGATGGGTGGTATGGGTCACTAAAAGGTTTTCAAGAACCGTTAATTCCCAAACGAGTTCAACGTTTTGGAAGGTACGAATAATACCATGCTTAATAACATCACTCACTTTGACATCATTTAAGTGAACGACTTTGCCTCCCTCACCTTGGAAGTAGACATCGCCACTTGTTGGTTTATAAAACTGGGTAATGCAGTTAAAGACGGTTGTCTTCCCGGCCCCGTTTGGACCAATGAGGCCAAAAATCTCGCCGCGTTTAACGTCAATTGATAAATCATTGACGGCGGTCAAGCCACCAAACTTCATGGTAAGGTTACGGACACTTAAGACGACATCTTCATTAAGGATAGGAAGATCTTTTTTCGGTTGCTTAGTTTTGCGCAGTAACTTCATCTTGATTCCCTCCTTTTTTTAATGCTGTTTTGGCTTTGCGCTCTTTGAGCCAAGCCGTCACATAATATTTTGATTTAAAGTAAAGTTGGCTGAGGCCACCAGGGTAGAATAAAACGACGATAATCATGAGTAACCCGTTAAAGATAAGGGTTAAGCTTGGGTATTTCACAAAGACATCAATGTTTTTTAAGAAAGCATTAATGCCGAAGATCAAGAACCCGCCGCCAACGATACCCCAGATGGAGGCCGTGCCACCGATAACCACCGCTGCCAGAACGTTAAGGGACATATTAAGATTCCATTCCGTTAAGATCGCGAAACGTTGATTAAACATATAAAGGAAACCAGCAACCATCGCTAAGACGGAGGCAACGACGAAGGCTAAAATCCGATATTTAAGTAAGTTAACACCCATTGTTTGGGCCGCACTTTCACTATTCTTCATTGAAAGCATGGCGCGGCCAACCGGGCTTTTTGTTAGGTTATAAACAAGCGCCATAATGATCACAAAGAAAATCACGATGACAACAAACATATTTTCAGTTGTCAGCGAAATGAGGCCAAAGAGAATACTTTTCCTTGGCATCGATACGCCGTTAAAGTTACCGGTTAAGCCGTTAAGGGCAGTTAAACGGAATAACGCCACGACAATTTCGGAAATCGCAAGTGTAATAATGGCGAGATACATCCCTTCAATCCGAAGCGAGATAAAGCCAACCCCGACCCCAAGAATAATCCCAATCAGCATGATAAGGACTAATCCTATCATAAATGGCATATTAAGGACATGGACAAAGTAACGGGCTAAGAAGGCCCCAAGCCCGATAAAGGATGAGGTCCCCAGTGAGGCAAGACCGCCATAACCTAGTAAGACATAGAAACCTAAAACGGCAATCGAGAAGATTAAGAAAATGCCAACTGTATTCACAAAGAAATTATTGAACACAATGCCGCGTAATAAATTAACGACCACCAGTAAGAGACCAAAGACGACAAAATGCGCATACGCATTCTTTTTTACAAAGAGACCGATACGGTGCATGGTATTTTTAAAATTCATACAATTACACCTTTTTAATCACTTTCTTGCCGAATAAGCCATATGGTTTAATCATCACGACGAGTAAGACAATCCCGTAAATAATAAAGGTACTATATTGGGATAAGAAATAATCACTAAAGCTACGAGTAATGGTAATAATGAAAGCCGCAACGACTGGACCATGGAAGGTTGAGAACCCACCAAGAACCGCAGCAAGGAAGCCTTGAATTTGAACGGTTGTCATCATCCCCACTTCACTCGTGGTTAAAAGACTCATCGTTCCCGCAAGGAAACTGGCGGCTAAAGAGCCAATCCCACCGGCAATCGCCCAACTAACGGCCGTAATCATTTTGGTATTAATGCCCATCATACTCGCCACTTTTTCATTATTAGCAGTCGCCCGGACAGCTAAACCCCAACGGGTGAATTTAAGACTGAAGAATAAAATGGCTAAAATGGCTAATGAAATAATGAGGGCTACGAGAGCGTGATTACTAATAATCACCCGGTAATAACCACGGACTTCATCATAAATGAGCCGTACACTGCCACTGACAATCGGGGGGACTTGAATATCACCCGCAAACGACACAAACAAGGGAATAATCCCTAATAAAATTAAAACAATACCCATCGTAATCATTTGCTTACCGACAGGGGTGACAATTTTAGCCCGGCGAATAATACCGCGATCAACAAACACACCAACTAAGAATCCGAAGACAACCCCAACGAGGATTGACCAATAAATCGGAATCCCAAATTTTGAAAAGAATAATGCGGTGACATATGCCCCAAATGTTGAAATCATGCCTTGGGCGAAGTTCGTTGTTGTCGATGTCTTAAAGATTAAGATAATCGCAAACGATGACAACACTAAAAGTGCCGTTGGTAAGAACGCATTCGCTAATAATTGTAGGAAAAGGGCAAAGTCCATACTACGCCTTTCCCCATTTAATCACATTTGCCGCCCAAACATAACCAATCCCAGCCGCAATCATCGCAATAACAGTGCCGTCTTTAATTTGGCCGCTTTGAACGCCTAAATGAATGGATAAAATTTGATCGATCTGACCAATATGGCCATAATCTTCTAAATAGATGCTTTGTTCGGGTTTAAGTCCGAGTTCAGCGACCATTGCTTCATGGCCACTGCGTTTCATATGAAGAATGGCTAAGAAACCAAGATCTTTACGGGTTAAATGTGATTTCCGTAAGGATTCATCGATACATTTATACCAGTTATCCATACTCACGGCATTAAGACGATCCTTCATTCTAACGGGATCCATAAGCCGTAAGGACTTCTTACCTTCTTCTAAGTTTTCTTTGGTGTATGGTTTCGCGGTGCCGCCAATTTCGACCCCGGCACTACGGGCTAACGAACCATCACTGACAATATGTGAACCTAAGAGTAAGTTTGAATGGTGATTTTTCTTTAAAAGAATCGCACCACCGCCGGCCCCTAAGTTATACATCATCGACATATTTTTATCAGTGTAATCAACGAAATCACCATTCCGGTAGCCACCGACAATGAGGACCGTGTTAATTTCGTCATCGGCTAAAAGCATATCTTTCGCCATCTTCATCGCGGTCACGGTTGTGCAGCAACGATTGGCGACGTCAATGCCCCAAGCATTGGTTGCACCGATCCGATCTTGAACATAAAGGGCACTGGTCGTTAATGGATATTCTTTCCATTCTTCACCCACACTTAAAATGACATCAATGGCTTTGGGATCAAAGCCTGTATTTTTCAGTAAGTCTAAAGCCGCCAGGGCGCCCATTTCTTGGGTGCCGTCTTCAGGACCATCACCTGGGACAGGCTTTTGTTTAATCCCGAGTTTGGCGATGACGTTTTCTTCACTCCAAATACCATTTGTTGCATCGGCAATTTCTTTGGCGGTCATCACCTTGTGTGGAAAATAAACACCAGTACCGACTATCCCAACAACGTCTTTCTTCGACATTATAGTCTCATGCCTCCGGACACTTCTAGGACGTGACCTGTGACATAACTTGCTTCGTCACTCGCTAAGAAAACAGCGGGTCCTGCTAATTCTTCAGGTTGACCAAGGCGGCCAAGCATGGTAAGTTTGGCAAAACCATCAAGTAAATCTTGTGGAACGGTTTTAAGAATATCAGTCATCATATATCCTGGAGCAATCGCGTTAACACGGACTGGGACTCCTTTACGAGCAAATTCTTTGGCCCATGATTTTGTCATCCCAATGACGCCGGCTTTACTGGCCGCATAGTTTGCTTGGCCGATATTACCGAAGACACCGACGACAGAAGAAATATTAATAATTGAACCACCACCGGTTTGTTCCATTAAAGGACCCACTTCACGGGTGAGGTTAAAGACACCTTTTAAGTTAACGTTAATCACACGGTCCCACATGGCATCATCCATCCGAACCGTTAATTTATCAGCCGTAATCCCGGCGTTATTGACTAAAACATCAATTTTGCCATGTTTGGCTTTGATCATTTCGACGACTTCTTTGACTTGTGCGACATCGGTGACATTTAAAATGACACCTGAGACATTCTTTGCATCATAGGCAAGTGGGGCCATATCAGCAGCGTAAACAACTGCGCCTTCTTTTGCGAAAGCTTCCGCCATCACTTGACCTAATCCTTTAGCAGCACCTGTCACTAATGCGACTTTTCCTTGTAATCTTCCCATAAATTTATTTCTATCTCCTTTATTTATGATACTCTTTTTACGATGACGGCTGTTCCCATCCCGCCACCAATGCACAGGCTTGCAAGCCCTAATTTTGCATTTCGTTTTGCCATCTCATGGACCAAGGTCACGATAATTCTTGAACCACTATTACCAACCGCGTGGCCAAGGGCAATCGCACCACCATTGACATTTGTCCGGGACATAATGTGTTCAATGGTATCGCCATGTTCTTCTGATAATTCTTTGACAACGCCTAAGCTTTGCGCGGCAAAGGCTTCATTTAATTCGATTAAATCAATGTCTTTTAAGGATAATTTAGCGGCCTTAAGCGCATTGCGTGTGGCTGGCACTGGACCTAAACCCATGAGTAATGGATCGACCCCACCTTGCCCAACCCCAACAATTTCCGCAAGGGGTGTTAAGCCGTATTTTTTAATGGCTTCTTCACTCGCCAGTAAGATGATGCTCGCGCCATCATTAATGCCGCTACTATTACCAGCAGTCACGGTCCCATCTTTTTTAAAGGCAGGCCGTAATTTCGCTAATTTTTCTAAATTGGTTGTCCGGTTTGGATATTCGTCTTTATCAAAGACTACTTCATCACGGCCCACCTTGACGGTAAGCGGGACGATTTCGTCTTTAAAACGATCGGCGTCAACGGCAGCGATCGCTTTATGTTGTGAATTGAGTGCGAACTGATCTTGTTCTTCACGGGTTAAATGATGTTTTTCGGCAATGTTTTCAGCGGTAATACCCATATGGACATTGTTGAAGGCATCAGTTAAAGCATCAACAAGCATATGATCTTTTGCGACCACATCACCCATTTTAATCCCACTACGGACATCATTATTTAATAAGTATGGCGCGCGGCTCATACTTTCAACCCCACCCGCTAAGACGAGATTGTGAAGGCCTACTTTAATATTTGTATAGGCGGTGATGACGGCTTTCATGCCTGAACCGCATAACATGTTAAGGCTATAAGCTGGAATACTTTCGTCAACCCCACCTTTGATGGCGATTTGACGACCAATGCCTTGACCTAAACCGGCACTTAAAATATTACCGATGATTACTTCATCGATTTCTTTACCACTAAGTTTATTACTACTTAGAACGTCTTTGACTAAAACGGCTCCTAAATCGGCTGGATGGACATTTTTGAGTGTACCCAAAAAAGATCCTACTGCCGTTCTTTTGGCTGCGACAATAAAGACTTTATTCATGATTTTCCCCCTCAGTTTAGTGCCACTGAGACGTCTGTGACACGATTCTAATTACATTTTGTCAAAACCTGAAAGCGCTGTCAAGTAGAATGTGAATACTTCTTCATGTTTGCAAACATTCCGTTTTCTTTGCTATAATAAAACCCAATGAATGGCATTACCAAACCGTTAACCAAACGTGGACAAAAAACCTTTGACGCATTGGTTCGCTCAGCGACCACCCTTTTTCATACGAAAGGGTATCACCAAACGACGATTGCCGAAATCGCCAGCGATGCCGGGGTCGGGGTTGGGACCTTTTATATTTACTTCTGCGACAAATATAGTCTTTATCGTTTTGTGTTATTAGAACTTGGACATGTGATTCGGACCCATACGACCAAAGCAATCCAAGCCGCGAAGACGAGACGCGAAGCCGAACGGGCCGGGATGAAAGCCTTTATTAAATATATCCGTGATTATCCGTATGCCTATACCGTTATTTGGCAAGCCTTGCAAGTCGATAAGTCCTTATTTGTGAACTACTATAAAGATTTTAGTGCTCGCTATGTGCGTGGTCTAAGAGAAGCTTTAGGAGAAGGCGAAATCGTGGATATCGATTTAGAGACCCTTAGTTATGCCTTAATGGGTATTAGTAACTTTGTCGGGCTCCAAATCACAATGTTTGAACCCCATTTACAAAAAGACGAGATGATTGATCACCTCGTCGATAATTTGTTTGACGGTATTGAAAAAGGCTTATTCGTGAAGAAAGTCTAAAATATCTTTGGTTAATTCATTTGGTTTATCAACAAGCGGGCTATGTCCGCATTTTTTATAGGTGATAAGCCGTGCTTTATTGCCTAACGCCCCCACGGTTTCACGGGCCATGAATTCAGGCACGACTTTATCATCAAGGCCATAAATTGCTAAAAGCTTAGCGCGCATATTGACAATCTTCTTATCGCCTTCAATGCCCGAGTAACTCAGGCCAACGCCTAAATTAAGTTGGGTTAAGGCCCAGTCAAGATCAACAAGGCACCGTTGTTTAAATGTTTCCGTCATGTAGAGATCATTTTCTTCTGGGGTTGGTTTATTGACGTTATAAATCGTTAAGTTCCACACATAATCCATAAAGGCGCGGTCTTTGCCTTCGATTGCTTTTAGTAACGGGGCAACTTGAATCGGGTCTTGCGCCATTTTTTCCTTACTTTTATATGGGGCAGTGAGGATCATTTGCCCTTTGGCGTCTTTTTCGTAAATCGGCAGTCCACGATAGGACATGCTATCAACAAGAATTACTTTTTCAACTAGTAACGGATGATGGCTCGCTAGGCTCAGGGCGACACCGCCCCCTGCTGACCAGCCGGCGACACTAAGGGGGGTCTTAAGTTTTAACGTTTCAATAAAAAGCACGACGTCTTCGGCTAATTCATTAAGGTGATTAAAACCTTTAACATAAGAACTGTCACCAAAGCCACGTAAGTCGACGGCGATGACATGGAGGTCATCTGGTAAACGGTTAATAAGCGGTAAATAATGAACACTGCTACTCATATTGCCGTGAATTAAGAGGAGGGTTTTGTCCCCACTTCCTTTTTCAAGATAGGCAAGGGTTTCCCCATTACTTAATTTAATATATTTCTTATCTAGATTTTGCTGCATCATGATTTCTCCTTGGTTAGATTTTAAACGAAACATGAAAGCCATGCAAATATTCCTATATCGTGATGGCTTCTCTATTTATTATATGCTTCAAATGAAAAAGGAATCGTTTTATATAAGGCGTGAAGTTTCTTAATGACGTCTTCATTTGGTTTATGATTCATTGATGAAACATTATTAAGAACTTCTCTAATCAGAGTCCCCACCGCGTAGCCCTCATTAAAGAAATCCTTGTGACGAATAATCATGGATTGTTCACTCACATTTAATGAATTGAAATAAGATGAAGCTTTTAAAACTGTTTCTAAAGACAATTCGTCATTAATAAGTGAAGCCGTCTTAAAGTAAGTTAATGGAAATGGCAAGTGATCACGTAAGACTTCGGGATGATAACGGGCGACAAATGAAGGTAGATAAACGGGTGTTTCGTTTCCCTTATAAACGAGATGATAATAAAGGCTAATAAAATCATGCGGATTAAGAAGTAAGATAAAAGCATCCGTCTCTAAGTTCGAGATGTATTTATAAACCCCTTCATAGTTTTGAGTATCTTGTTCAATTTTTATGGGGCTATATAAAAGCGTTTGATACGTGATGACATCCGCGACAATTGCTTCAATCATTGGTTCATCACTATAAAGAATAAGTGGGCGTGACACACCTGTTTCTTCCACCAGTTGGATTAGTTCCTTGACATCATTTTTCATGCCTGGGCTCATTGGGAAAAGTGGGGCTTCCGTATCATAGCTAACATCTAACGGTTTGAAGTAAGGACTAATCACAGGAGTCAAACCATACTTATCAAACTCATGAGACGCAATGACAATATCTATTTTTTCTTGATTTAAGTCTTGCTTAAGAAGGTGGTATCTATTGTAGTATTCAAAAGAAAAATTGAGGGTTTTATTATCCGATAAGAGATAATCGATGCCGTGCAAATAGGATCTTACCACTTCACTTTGTGCCATATTTGCGGGGATATCGATATATAAAGAGACTTGAAAACTTTGTTTACTACAACTAATGTTGCTGCCAAAAATAAAAAATGAAGCAATGAACAATTTCACTATTTTCTTAACAAATTTATACTTCATGACACTATAGTGACCATTATGGCCATTAAGTGCGACAAATACAACCTTTACTATAGTTCCAGGGTTTTCGCATGCTTTCCCGTTAATGATAGGTTGATCACCGGGCATATGCTCAAAGTATCCTTTTTTATTCTTCGTGAATCGATGAAGAATTAATAAAAAAACGCCAGTCAGCATGTTGATGCCGCTAGCGATTGAAATAAAAAATGGTCGGAATGACAGGATTCGAACCTGCGACCTTCTGGTCCCGAACCAGACGCACTACCAAGCTGTGCTACATCCCGACTGCAAATGATATTATACTCCAATTCATTATTTTGCAAAAGAAAATCCTCTAAAAAAGGCGGAATGAAGCGGTTATTAATGATACAATGGTGTCATGAAACAAAAGGCATTAAACGGGACACTTAATCTTGGTGATTACTTTTTATCGCTTTTAAATGATCTCAATCACTATGAAGGTTCATCCCTTCATTTTGACCATATTAACATCGACTTCATCAATTACCTTAAAGTCTCTTTTATCTATTTAGATAACCAAGCAAAAAAAGATATTCTCGCTAAATTTACAAAAGAGACAATCTACAAAAAACATCCCTTCCTTCCGATTATCATCGATATTCTCGACGGAAAACATATCCGAGGTGGAAAGTGGGATCTTCTCCAAACCGCCATTAATCAAAACAAAAAGTACCCGTTAGTGCCTTTTATTAATCTCATCACCAAATATTTGTCTAACGATAAGTCCTCAATAAAAGTCATCCACCGTGAACTCAAAAAAGGTAACCTTCTCCTTTTCATCTATTGCCTCAATCATCATTTCATTGGTTTTAAGCATGAAGAAAAAATCAGTCTTCTAACCTTTTATAGTGCTTCGGGTTTAAGTTACGCGACCTATCTTTTAGCCGCCGAAGCGGTGCGAAAAGGTGATGTTGATGACGCCAAAAGAAAACTCGTCCTTACCGCCCGCCAGTCCGGGAAAAACGCCATTGATTTCGTTGGCGAAGAATCTTATCGTTTAGCAAAAAAGTTTGCCCATGAAAATAAAATTAGTGGTGAACTACTTAAACTAGCGGCAGATCTTGATTATGAAAATGCGTTTATGCCGTTAATTGAGTATTATGAAAATGCCCTTGAACTCGGTGAAGACCGTTTTGCCTATGCTTTTTATTATCTTTCGATTGCGAGTTTTAAATATATTAAGGCTGCGCAACGAAAACTCATCACTTATTACGAAAAAGGCATCTACATTCCAAAGAGTAGACGCCTTGCCCAAGATTTTAAAGATATTCTTAACGATTAATAATCGCCAAAGTCGAATAAACTAATTTGGTTGCTTTCAGGAAGGTCATTTAACGCCCCTAACTCTTTTAAACTTTCAATGTTTGAAGTGTTAAGGCGGGTCCGACTAACGAGATCTTCAATACTTAAGAACGCGCCATCTTTACGCGCTTCCACCACACTTTCGGCGGTGCCTTCACCCAAGGCTTTAATAACAATAAAAGGCGGAATAATTTGATTATTTTTTTTATCAACAATGAATTCACGGGCCTGACTCTTATAAATATCAACATTTGATAAATGATACCCGCGGTTAATCATTTCTAAGGTGAGTTGAAGATTTTCAATAATATTTAAGTCACGGTTATTGAGATCTTGATTCATCCGTTGACCTTGGAAGTCATTGAGGACTTTAAGGATGGCTTCTTCTCCACTGACCATTGTTTTAAGGTCAAAAGCGTCTCCGCGGATCGTAAAGAAAGTGGCATAGTATTCAAGCGGATAATAAAGTTTAAACCAAGCGACTTTCACCGCCATAATGACATAGGCTGCGGCGTGGGCACGTGGGAATAAATATTCAATCTTTTGGCAAGATTCAATATAGAAATCCGGCACCCCAGCTTCCCGCATTCTTTGTTCAAGCGCTGGATCAATACTGTTGCCTTTACGAACACTTTCCATAATCGTGAATGCATCTTTTTCATTCATGTTTTGGCGAATAAGATACGTCATAATGTCGTCACGACACCCAATCACACCAGTCAGGGTTGCAAGCCCACTTTTAATGAGATCATCGGCGTTAAAGCGCCACACCCCCGTGCCATGGCTGAGCCCCGAAACAATAACTAAATCATTAAAGGTTTTTGGTTTCGCGTCCACTAAAATTTGACGGACAAACTGGGTACCAAATTCTGGTAAACCAAGCGCACCGGTGATTTCTTTTAAGGGGTTTGCCTTTAGCTTAAGGGCCTCGACACTTGAAAATAAGGATAATGCCCCCGGGTCGCTCGTTGGGACATCTTCAAAGTTAACGCCGGTTAAATCACAAAGCATCTTTAAGGCAACTGGGTCTTTATGCCCAAGTAAATCGAGTTTAAGTAAGTTATCGTGAAGTGAGTTATAGTCAAAGTGCGTCGTTAACCAGTCACTTTCCGTATTACTTGCGGGGTATTGAACAGGGGTAAACGTATAGACATCATATTCACTTGGAATAACAATAATACCGCCTGGATGTTGTCCTGTCGTCCGTTTGACACCCGCAACGTGACTTGCGAGATACGCGACTGTTTCACTGGATACTTCATCACGATAGATTTCTTTCGTTTCAAAATAGTTTAAAACATAGCCGTAGGCCGTTTTTGCCGCGACGGTTTGAATCGTTCCGGCTCGGAACGCATTGTCTTCACCAAAAAGCTCCTTCGTGTAGTTATGGGCTTCTTTTTGAAAGTCTTCAGGGAAGTTAAGGTCAATATCGGGAATCTTATCGGCTTCAAAGCCAAGGAAAGTTTCAAACGGAATGTTTTGACCATCGCGCTTTAAGTCATGCCCGCATTGCGGACATGCTCGGGGCGGTAAATCAAAGCCCGATAATACTTTTTCCTCATTATGAAAATCACTATATTTGCAGCTTGGGCAATAGTAATGTGGTGGGAGCGGATTCACTTCTGATACTTTCGCAAAATGGGCGACGACACTTGAACCAACGCTCCCTCGACTGCCGACAATAAAATGATTATCGGTTGCTTTTTTGACAATTTGATGGGCCAAGTAATATATAACGGCATAACCATTTTTAATGATCCCGGCGAGTTCACGGGTAATCCGTTCACTAATTAAAGTCGGGAGGGGATCCCCATACATTTCAGTCGCGGTTTTAAAAACAAGCGACTCTAATAATTGATCGACATTTTCAATGGATGGTTTAAAAAGTTCTTTTGTGAAAGGTGTGAATTCTTCAATTAAATCATTAATCCGATGGGGCATCGTGACAATCATTGATTGTAGTTCTTCTTCCGTAAATAAGCCAAATTTGCGGAATTCTTCAAACATTTCGACGGTTGAACGATAATGTTGGTCTGGATTTTCAAAAGAGGGCCTTTTTTCACGGCTATATGGATTTAAAGGATGTTTAACGCCTTTAAGGCCTTTGGCGACAATATAGACATCACGGTATACCTTTTGTTCCGGTAAGGCGTAATGGACATCCCCCGTTGCGACAAGTGGTTTACCCAGTTTTTGAGCTGCACTTTTAATATCGGCAATCACTTTAATTAAGTGTTCTTCGCTATCTAGTTCACCCATGTTGATGAGGTAACTATAGTTACTATACGGTTGAATTTCAATAAAATCATAAAATGCCATCACTTTTAAAAGGGCATCTTCGTCAAAGCGGGCAGCGGTTTGGAATACTTCGCCATTAAAGCATCCCGATCCAATGAGGAAATGATCACGCATCGCACTGAGCATTGAGCGAGGGGTCTTCGGGATATCCGTCGAATACTCAGTGTGGGAGACACTTATAATTTTATATAGATCTTTAAGACCTATTTTATTTTTCACATACACGGTTGCATGAAAGGGTCTTAAATATTGAATCCCTGCTTGGTGAAGTTTTAAGTCAACAAGCCCGGCATGAGTTAAAAATTTATCCACTTCGGTTAATTTTGTTAACATCGCTTGCCACACACTATTTAACACTTCCGCGTCAAAGTCGGCGCGGTGAGCAGCGTCTTCATCATATAAAACGTCAAGGTTTCGGCTTAAAACCCCTAAACTATGGCCCCGTGATTCAGGGAATAAATAACGGGATAACGTCAAGGTGTCAACCGTCGGATTTGAAAGTGGCTTCCGGCCCCGAACTTTTAAACTTGCGTTTAAAAACCCTAAGTCAAACTCAGCATTATGGGACACCAAAATATTGTCCCCTAGAAAATCAAGAATTTGATCAAGGACCTCATCTAACACTGGTTTGCCGTGAACCATCTCATTGGTGATTTTAGTAATTCGGGTAATGTGTTCGGGAATGGTTTTTCCTTTTCCGGGGTGAATCAATATATCTAATCGCGACGTTACAAGGCCATGTTCAACCCGCACCGCGCCAAATTCAATAATGTCATGATAACGGGCACTAAGTCCGGTTGTTTCTAAGTCAAAGACAACATAAGTCGCATTATTTAAAATGATAGGGGCGGGATTATTCACAAACTTTAGTTGTTCATCAATTAAATATAGTTCACTGCCGTAAATAATTTTTACCCCATGCTTTTTACCCACTTTTTGTGCGTCTGGGTAAGCTTGGACGACACCATGATCGGTGACCGCAATCGCTTTATGGCCCATGTTCTTCGCTAAAAGGACGTATTCTTCAATATCACTCACCGCATCAAGATGCGACATTTTCGTATGAAGATGAAGTTCAATCCGTTTTTCACCTTCGTAATCATCGGTTGGTAAGGGTGGGGCACTGATTTCTTCAACAATGCGTCCAAAAACATAAAGTGATTGACCGCGATACGTATCAATATCAACATCCCCTTGGACGCGGATAAATTTTCCGGGTTTTAGCGATTTTAGGAGAATATCTTGTTTCGACCCGCGTTTATTGACACGGAAGCGAACCATAATACCCGCGGCGTCTTTCCCAACCCCAAAGATATACGTCATCGCATTTTTTGAGGGGCGACGTTCCGCGCTATAAATCTCCCCATCAAAATCAACCGAACTACCTTTTAGTTCCGGTTTGATATCTTGAATCATTATCGGATCATACACCCGTTGCCCACGTTTTTTCGTGCGGTCGTCAAGCATTTTTTGATAATTATGAACGAGTAAATCCTTGATGTCGGCGTGCGCTTCTAAACTACGGGCGGCGTTTTCATCAGTGATTGTAAACGGATCTTCGCCTTCTTCCGCAACAACATCCTCTTCATCATAAATAAAGGCATCAACTTCGGGATTTGATAAAACGAATTCATCCTCTGCTGGGGTTTCTTCGCTGATAATCGTTTTTTCAATTTGCAAATGATAGCCTAATTCTTTTAAAAGCTGTTCAAATTCATAAAGCACACTACGGGAATCAAGCGCTTCTTCTTCACTTTTAAATGTAAAATAGATCGCATCATTTTTGGCGCTGATCACATATTTATTTTTGGCAAAATTCGTGTATTCATACCAGTCTTGAAAAAGGTTAATGGCGTCATTCACTTCTGGTGCTTTGTGATAGGCATATTGAATTCGGTACTTGTAAGTGGTGATAAACTCGAGAGCCATGCTAAACGTCAAATAGTCATGAAAGGTCCAAGGTTTACTCTTGAGTAAGGTGTAAATCCATACTCCGTCCACTTTTTTATACTCAAGAAAAGAGAGTCCGACTTGCTCCGCAAAGGGATAGTTTATTGAATCAAAGAAACGATCATTAATCGCGCTCATCTTATAACAAGACTCCGACTAAGGTAAAGATATCCTTAAATAAAATCGCAATGGTCAAGGCAATTAATAAAACCGCACCAATGAGTGAGGCCACTTGTTTAAAGCGGGGACTAATTTCTTGACGGGTAATCGCTTCAACGGTGACCACCAATAGGTGCCAACCATCAAGTGGCGGAAATGGTAATAAATTAAATAAGGCGAGGTTAATACTAATGAGGCCCCAGAGGAATAAAAACGAACCAAGTCCTTGATTGCTTAGCGTACTGGCGCTTAAATTAAAGATCCCAATCGGACCACTTATATTGGTGAGCCCTTCAGTGAAAAGTGATTTTATCCCACGCGCCACAGCCGTCACCGAACTCAGGAAATCCTGGTTAGAGAGTTTTAAAGCAGTGGAGAAGTCATTACGATAAATGCGTTTTGTTAAACTAAAGCCATAATCGATAAACGTATAGCCGTCACTAGGATTATCTGCATCCCGGAGGACAGTGGAAAAACTTAAAGTATGAACGGTGGGCACTGCTGCCTCGCCTTCACCGCGTAGAAAGGTCGCGTCAAAGGTTAAAACATCATCTTCTTTTAAAGGTTCCAAATAATACGACTTTTCATCATATAAATCGGTCGCATCTTTATGTAATAAGACGAGGGCGTCACCACCAAAATTTAAATCATTAATAGAAGTTGGTTGGAATAAAACATAAAACTCTGGTTCGGCAGCGGTTTGATCAAGCTTTCCTTCACCAAAGTATTGGATTGTAAAACCAGGGAACTGTTCAGTTTCTTCTTTAAAGTCAATCCGGTCGCCATTTTCAACCCCTAGAGCCGCGACTAAACTATTCGGTGTGACATTTAGTTGAACGCTAATCCCGTTTTGGTTAAGCACACCATTAGAAAATAAGAAAATCGTATAGCCAAGCACTAAGTTAAGGGCAACCCCGGCTGACATAATCAAAGCACGCTTGCCACGATTAACGCCAAGAAGGGACCGTTTCTTGTCAATTTCAATACCTTTAAATTCGTCAGGAATGGTGTCATCTTCACCAAGCATCGCAACATAACCACCTAATGGCAAGGCACGTAGTGAATAATAGGTTTCACCTTTCTTCTTTCGAAAGACCTTCGGGCCAAACCCAATCGCAAATTCAAAAACATACACTTTAAATAATTTAGCAACTAAAAAATGTCCTAGTTCATGAATCGTGACTAAAACACCAAGCATGACTAAAAATAAGATAATGTTAAAAATACTCATTAAAAATTCCATAAGCTCTCTTTTCTAGAGTAGAAGACTCCACCCATTATTAATTAAAATGACAAGCATGGCGACCACGACACTCACTAAGAGAAGTGAATCGATGCGATCTAAGATCCCGCCATGACCAACAATAATAAATCCATAATCTTTAATCTTTAAATACCGTTTTGTGGCACTAAAGAATAAATCACCAATCACCGCTGCAAACGGCATTACAAAGGCTAAAAGGAGTATGTAATACCATTCATTATGGGTTAAAAATGGCAAGATAGGATGCCCCGCCCACGAGACAATCATCCCAAAAAGGAAACTCGAAAGCATGGCGAAAAAGACACCACCAAAGAAACCTTCCCATGTTTTATTTGGAGAAATGCGTGGAATCATCTTATTTTTCCCAAATAACACGCCGATAAAGTAAGCCCCGATATCATTCATCACCGCCCCCATAATCACAAAGATTAAAAGGAAACTACTTGTAAAAATAGTCGGATCATAGGCAGGACGACCAAGAATCGGATTATTTGAAACATATTGAGGATAAAGTCTTAAAAAGAGAAACGCTTGGAAGCCAAAGCCCGCAAATAAGACTAAGAGAAATAAATAAGCAGCAATATCAAAATTAAATTGTTTGTCCCAGACCAGAAGGACAAATAAACCAATCAAGATAGAGGCCAGTAAGAAACTTGATACCCGAATCGCGTCAAAGCCATTTTCCACCACCCATTTGGTGACATCATAAAAGGGGTATCCATTGGCCACATTGGCGGCAATATTGACTTTAATAAACATCCAAAACGTTAGCGCTAACGCTGAAAATATTGTTAAAAAGTAAATATACCAATATTTTCGGGATATTTTTGTGCCGTGCGTGATCTCGTAAACCGCAATAATCGACGCAACAAAAACAAGTGCTAAGAAATACCACCCGCCCATAAAGACGGCAGGAATGACAATGATGGCCAAGACAATCGAAGTCATGATCCGTAAGAGCATTGACTTCTTTGTCGCTTGACTAATCTCGTTAAGTGAAATTTTTAAAGTCGAAGTTGACCGTTTTTTTACAATTGGTTGTTGATCCATCATTTTAGTCCTCCAAAACGGCGGGTCCGTTTAGCGTAAATCTCAAGGTCACGCACCAAAGTTTCTTCATTATAATCAGGCCACATCGTCGGCGTGAAAATAAACTCAGCGTACGCCACTTGCCAAAGCATGAAGTTAGATAGCCGTTCTTCCCCACTCGTCCGAATCATCAGGTCCACTGGTGGTAACCCTGCTGTATCAAGATAGTTATCAAAGAGAGCAGGGGTCAAAATTTCGATATCTTGTCTAGATTCATGAACCCGTTTAATGGCCCGGATGATTTCATCTTTAGCGCCATAATTAATACATATATTTAAAACCATGTTCGGCATATCTTTTGTCTCATTAACAGCGTAGTTAATGGCCTCAATAGTAGAAGCTGGTAAACGAGTAAGATCGCCACTCGTCACAATCTTAATCCCGTGTTTTTTTACTTTTTTTAATACCGATATCAATCTTTTTTCTAAGGTCTTAAAAAGAAAACTAACTTCTTTTTTGGGTCGGTTCCAGTTTTCAGTGGAGAAAGCATAGACACTCATCACTTTAATCCCCCGATTATTAACGGCAATGCCAACATCAAATAAACTCGAAAAGCCATGGGCATGACCATAGGTGCGCGGTTTGTTACGTGCTTTTGCCCACCGCCCATTACCATCTAAAATAAAGGCAATATGCTTAATGCCATAGTTTTCTAAGGGATATTTATTTGTCGTTTTCATACTATAAATTATACACAAGAAAGTGAGTTTCCCTTATCAATAACATTATAAATGTTAGAGTTAGTAAATAGACATAGTAATATCCGTTATTAACTAAGAACAGCATTTTTCTCTGGCAAATTATAATAAAAGTGTGTTTTAGTTCTTATTTCCCTCTAGAGAAAGGAGGAATTTATGAATAAACCGG
>Ga0265293_10003913_pt1 | contig 27022 bp, 14 predicted proteins | sample Munlanlewell138R_FD_192505 | JGI IMG/M metagenome (GOLD analysis project Ga0265293, IMG submission 192505) | Leachate microbial communities from a municipal landfill in Southern Ontario, Canada - Leachate well 138R | ecosystem: Engineered > Solid waste > Landfill > Unclassified | place: Canada...
TAAAAGATACAAATACTGGTAATCTTTTAGGAGTACTGATTCGTAATCCTGAACCGTTTAATGACCCGAAAATACCGAGCGCTACCGTTAATGATACTGTAGAAGCGTTACTGGGAAGTAATGAGCTGGATAAGAAACTATTCTCAAAAGATAGAAGAAGTGTGTTTTTAAGTAATGCTACTATGAATGTTCCAAGTGGTGTGTATGATTTTGAATTTAAATACCTGCAATGGAACGGAGTGCAGTATGAAGTGAAAGAAGTTGTTGCGTTAGATATAGAGTTTATTGTTGAATAAGAGGAAACCTTCCCTTTAGGGCCCTTGCCTATTTTTTTATACCATTTTTACTTTAAAGTTATCCAATAAGAAAATGCGGTATAATACCGATATAACTTTGATTTATCATCAATTTATTGAAATATTACCAAAGTATAATCGGTATTAATTACAATCAATAAAATTTACTTAAAATTGCATTGATTTTAGTCAGAGGATAAAGATATTTTTGTTTTATAATAAAATTTGGTTTAAATTGCTATAGAATATTGAAAGATTTAATCTATTGCTATGGGTGGTTTTGCAAATTAATTTTAAACAAATATTTTAACGCACTAAAGCAAGGGTAATAAGTTAATAATAAATACAATTAATTATGTCGTTAATTCATTTTTTTGCTAGCACAGATGACATTGAAACACAGAGCGGGGTGCCTGGAGATGAAGCTTTTGGTCCCGTAGAAAAAAAGCTTACTTCGCAGTTTCGTGTTACAAGCCTGCATAAGGGTGTTCTAAATGGTTCTGTCAGAACTAACCCAGTTGCATATAGTATTTGTTCTGGACGTGTGCGTGTACAACAAGACAATACAAATCCAGATTTAGTTAACTTGGTCTTAGCTCCTAATTCAGATTTGATTAACGGTCTTCCAATCAAGTACTTTATTTATCGTGGTATTAGGCGAGATAGTTTAATTGATAGTAATGATAATTTGATTCCAGGAGAGTTTACGAATATTTTATTAAATGACGGTAATCCAGAAAACAATACTCCTGATGCTCTTGGTCTTGCATTTAGATCGGCTATTGATAGTCCTCCGAATCCAATCTTTACAAGAGAAGATGATGATTCAATTGACACGTTATTTTTTGAAACAACTACATTAAAAGCTCTTTTAATTAACCAATCGGGATTGAAGCTTGGCCTTTTTCATGGAGAGCATTTTGGTTTTGAGATTGTCATAGATTCTTGTTGGGAAGATACAACAATTGATATTCTTAGAAATATTGATATTAGTAGCACTGGAGCAAAAGGTAATTTTATTGATGTTCCAAATTCTTCATCTACAGTAAAAGCAAGAGCAATTCGTGAAAGGGTATATAAGTATATGGATATTGCTGCATTTTTAGGTCTGTGTAAGCCAAAAGATATAAGTTATGCAGTTTCAAATTCACAAAATCCTCCACCCATTTCTGACTATCAAGATCTATATGAAATTATTCTTAAAAAATTTCATAATAGACATAAGATTTACATAGATATAAGAAATGAAAATGGGCTATCTTATAATTATTACGATAAATATACTTCAAATGAAATAATTTTAATTCCAGATAATACTGATTTAAAATGGAGAAATAAGATTAATCCTGAAATAGACACTAATCAACCCGTTTCCTATTTGACTCATGAATGGCCTATTAAAATAATTGATGAAGAAGATCCAACTTTTATTATTAAAAACGGAAGTAATAAAGCTGGTATTCGAATAGCTTTAAATTTAGGTGATGATTCTGTGGAACGAAGAGCTATTATTCGCGTAGGATTCTTATATTACAATAAAAATGGGAAAAGCTTTTTCGGGAAATTATACAAACCAAAGAATGATGGTTCTATACAGAATATAGTTAACTCTGGTAATTGGACAAATGAAATAACTCTCGCTACACCTATTGTGACTATTTCTAGCGTACAAAAACCAATAGCTTCCTATATTAGAATTTTATACGACAGACAACATGAATCAATACCAAGCACACCTGGACGTTTCGTGGCAACACCTTCATCTTGGGACAACTTATTTGTTATAAAACCAAAACTCAATAAATGGCAAAATAATCGCTTGACCAGTTGGTGGCTTACAGGGCAATTAAAATTTGTTTCGCCACAATTGGGAAAACAACAAGTTTACGAAGGATTGGTAGAATCTGGTGTAGCGATTGATAGAGATTCTATTAATATGGAAGATGCACGTTTAACATTTTATTATATTCCTATTATTTCATTACAAAAACCTTCAAATTATCGAGTTATATCGGGTACATCAGTGTCGGGTACTGGAGGAATACCTGGACAACCGGCAAGTTTTTTTCAATTAAAAGAATCAGGTTCATTTATTAATGATGGAGCACTCACGCTTCATTTACAAAAAGTTTCTGAATACATTGGAGAAACCGAACCAACAAATCCGGACTCATACTTAAATTTCCTTACTTATACAGAAACGGTTCCAGTTTATCTAACAGACACAAATAGTATTGAACCTGATGAACCACAAGCTAGTCCAAATAATTCAAGAGAAAGTCTTTATTCAATTTCAATGACAACTAATGAATATCAGAGTATTGTTTCTGAAATTGCCAATCAAAACTTTGATACAAGTTTGCACCCTGTTTTTCTTCAAGCGAGCATTGTAAATGGTCGTACATCAGCAACGAAAACAGAACGTGCTTACCAAAAAATGGAATTGAGTTTAGTAGGTTATGATTCTAACGGTTTATTTAAACGATTTGTAGTTCCCACCAATACTGTTCAACCTCTTTCTCTGATGAGTGACGGACACCTATTTTGCACAGATGCGGCAGCTAAATTTGAACCAACTCCTATTGGTTGGAATTTTACTGAAATATGTGAAATAATTAAAAACTCAAACAATTCAAATGAGGAACATGAAGCAGATACTAGATACTACCGCTCTGCTCTAAGTCTAATAAAAAGATATAATCCTGTTTTATATGGTCGAATGGAGAGTTTAAGGCTAATGGGAGCAGAAATAATTTTACATGATAATCCATTTAAAAAAGTTCGAAGAAAATATAGAATTACTGTTGATTTTGACCCTGATTTTCATGATGCAAGTGGCAGTACTATTGCAAATGCTTTTTACAAAGGCGTTTTTCCAGGAATGAGTTCACCTACATATTCTAATGCGGGAGTTAAAATTTTTAATTTAAGTACATCACAAGCTATAAATAATTTAAATCAACCAAGTCCAATAAATAATTTATACAATAATGACGCAATTGGACATTTGAATGCAACTAGATATGCACTCCTGAACCGCGATTTAAATCTTCACTCTTCCCAAGTTAATGAATTATTTATGAATGATTACACCGATCAAGAGATTGATAATGATGTGTTTAATGGTAATAAATTATATATAGAAAGTTTATATAATGCAAATGGCAATGGAAGAGAAAGTTCATATCATAGAATAACTTTAGCAAATGTTAAAAGTCTCGGATTAGGAACACTTAATCCTGAGGAGCCAATCGAGATTAGAATAAATAGATCTAATAACCGATTAGGTATGTATGAAGACAAAAAATCTTCTCAAATCATTGAGTTCTATGACGAATATGATAGTTTACTTAAGGTAGAAAAAGCAAATGAAATTGATCCTCGTATAAATTTTGTTATGAACATTTTAATTCATGAGTTAGGTCATACAGAGTATATGATCAAAAATCCAATGAATAATTTTATTTGGTCGGAACTCGAATCATATTTTAGAAAGACCACTACTGATTACAGATTAGTGATTGAAACTAACAAAATAAACCCTGAGTTTAAAGATTATTATTTAGCGCCCTATGTAAACTATCCAACACCTAGTTCTATAATACCTTATGAATTAGTGCCTGACCCAACAAATAGTTTAACAGATAATCAGAAGAAAGATCTCGCACATCAATTCTATCAAAATCTTGTTGCAATGGAGTTTTACGTAAAGACTGGACAAGGCCATCTTAGAGGAAATCCAACCGCACAAAATGCTTGCCTAGAAGAACGAACACTTGCAAACGAAATTAGTAAAATAAATTCCAAGATAATAGAAGAAATAAAAACTAAAAGACGACCTGAAAATGCCAGTTACACAAAAACGATACCAGCTGTATCTGTCGATTATGCATATTGTTTTTTGAATTTTGAAGACTCTAATATTTAAAAAAAAATCATAATAATAATGCGCAATATCTTTAATATCATTCTCCTTTTACAAGTGTCAATAACGTTCTCACAAGGGAATATGCTTGGCTACCAAAAAGCTATTCAAATTATAAAATCAGGAGAATATGTAATCAATGAATCTACGGAATATGATTTAGACACGATTGGTACACAAATAATTCGACAACTATTCTACGATAAAGCTAATTATCCGGATAGAGTTTCAAAAGAGAAATATTTGGAGCGATATAAAAGTACTAGAAAAGAATATTTGGAAAGAAGTGAGTTTAGTAAATGGGAAACAGAAGTAATATCACGAGCATACAAAAAACGTAGAAAAGATAAGGAATATAGAAAAAAAGTTTATACCTTGACAAACGAAGATTCCTTATTAATTTATGGAAGCAAAAAAAACTTCAATAATCACAAAGTTAAAATTAAAGGAGATCAGCCTTTATGGTCTCTTTCTTTGTTTGATACTTCAATAATTGAGAATTCATACTATAATTTTTTTAAATTTAAAATTCAGTCAATTGATGGTAAACATAATTATGATATATGGCCTAAAACTGTAGCTAATAATATGACTCCGAACGGAGAATTTATTGGTAGGGGAGATGTTTTTATTTATAATTTTGAGTTCCTTGTCGGCATCCCTAAAGTAAATTTAAAAAATAAAGATAATGAAAGGCTAGAATTACCTTTGCTTCTATTAAGCGAAGATTTTATTTGTTATCCAATAAGCAATCAACTTTTAACAACTATTATAGATGTATCGAGTTATTCTGAAAATGCTAGTTTGACTTCATTAGTCAAGTTATACACATGTTTTAAGTACGGAGCAAGCAGGATGCAGCAATTCCAAGCTATCCACTGTCGGAAATTAAATTTATTCAGCAGAAAAAAACACTATAAATTTTCTATTACAAGAAGAGAATGGGTACCTGAAATTAGTGGTTTTAAAAATAAAACCACCGAATAGTTTGCAACAATTGACAACAAGACATACGAAATAGAGTATAAACTGATGGAAACCCCTGAGAATTTGAGTTCATATGTAAATTCAGCTTTTCGACATTTAAACAATGAATCATATACAGAAATAACTTTTAAAAAAAGATATATAAATAAGTTTATTTATGAAATAGTAACACAAGATGGAAATAAATATAAAGCCTCTTATAAACATGGCGATATTAAAATAAATTTAAAAAACAACACTGATTAATATGGAATATTTTCCTCCCCTTAACGAATTAATCTCGATAGACAAATTACCTGATTTTCTATCTGGTATCCAAGGTGGATTGTCTAATCTTTTGTCAAATATAAAACTTAAAGAATATCAAGTGATTAGCCATTCAAACGCTAACGGGAAATCCTGGTATTTGGTTTTGCGAACGAGTCAGAGGATAGATTTAGATGTTTTTGGTACAGGGCTGAAACTTATCTTTAATCCAAGTTTTGATCCTAATTCTCCAGGAAGTTATACCGACATTCCTCTTTCCTGTTCATTTAAACTTCCTATTCTTGATAGGATTGATGGTTTTAATTTCGAACAATTTTCTTGGGACTTATCTGCATTTTTTGATTTAATTATGTCATTCATTGATGCTGATGACAAAGTATTTACTGAGAGTATAGTTCGTAACGTTATTCCAGATTCTGAAATTCAGAACATTGTTAATGAAGTAAACGCATATTATTCTTTATCTCCATCTTTAACACCTACTTTTAACGGAAACATTGAAACAGATGTGGAAACTTTAATAGAAGCAATTGAATCTCATCAAACATTTTCTTTAGACCAAAAAGACATAATTCAAGTTTTTTTTGAAGTTTATGTTTTGAACGCCTCTCCTCCAATACCAGTTAATGAGTTTATTGAAAAGGCTTTTTCTCCATATTTTAATAGAGATGCAATTAAAAGTATTAAACAATTATTAATCCCTGAAATAGACGCATCTATCTCAATTAGTGCTGGATTAGAATTTCCTAGGGAATATCTTGTACCAATAGACGTAAATAATGAGGTTGTTACAGATGCGTCTATTAAAACTTTAATTATTTTTAATGCTGGAGAATTTAGATTCAATACTAAGGGTATAATTGGTTTTAGTAACCCGATTGTAGCTTCGTTTCCACCAACATACCCAAAAGCTCAAATTGGAAAGACAGGACTTACAATTGGATTTTCAAATGCAAAACTTGACTTATCAAGAGATAAAAATATTCCAGAAGCCTTAGCTGATGGGCGCCCTGATGATTTTATTGGTGTTTTTATAGAGACTGCCTCTATAGGCTTACCTGCTTTTTGGTTAAAAGACAGTTCTTCAACTGCTGAAATAAAAGGAAGAAATTTGCTTATAGGAACAGGAGGATTTAGTGGATCTATCGGTTTAGATGTCGTTAATGGTTCAATATTAAAGACTAATTTAGGTTCTTCAAATGGCTTTTCCATTAGCTTAGATGCTTTTGACATCACCTTCCAACAAAACGCCATAATCAGCTCCAACATCCACGGAACCATGAAAATCCCCGGATTCAAAGACACCACGGGTGCGGACGCAGAAATCAACATTGATGTTTGGATTGGAACAAACGGTGAGTTTAGTGTAACGGCTTCTGAGGATCAAGGCATCACGGCACTTCGTATTCCGAATATTTTGGATGTAACGGTAAAGAGCTTGTCTGTTGGGAGAAAGGAGGGCCGCTTTTATGTAGCCCTTTCAGGAGCATTGGAGTTTCAAGATATGGGTGGTTTTATCGGGCAGTTTTTACCCGATAAAATAGAGGTTCAGAAATTACTTATCTGGCAGGATGGTCAGATAGAATATGAAGGAGGTACGCTTGTACTGCCAAGTGCGGTTACCTTAAAAGTTGGTCCTGTGGAACTTTCCGTTACGGCAATAGGATTTGGTTCACATGAACAGGAGCATGAGGGGCAACTGCGTAAGTATAAGTTTTTTGAGTTCAGTGGGGGTATTAGCGTTAATCCGGGTGGAGTTGATGCTAGAGGAGATGGTATAAAGTTTTACTATACCGTTGATAATGATAGTAACGCAGGAAGAGCACCGCATCGCTATGTTCGTATTCAGGGAATAGGAATAGATATTATAATACCTGGAAGTGCGGATGCTTCCAGTGCTGCTTTGCTACTTAGCGGATATTTAGCGATGAAAGACCCCAAGCCGGGTAATGAACAAGCAGGAGCAGAGTATGCAGGGAGCATCACCTTTTCACTTCCAAGATTGAAGATGGGAGGAAGTGCCGCCATGCGGTTAAATCCTAAAGTGCCTGCTTTTATTGTGGATACGGAACTTGAACTCTCTACTCCACTACTTTTAGGAAGTACGGGACTTGGTATTTATGGTTTTAGAGGACTTTTAGGACAACGTTACGTGGCTACCAAGAGTGCAGCCGGTGTGCCGGAAGATGGAGAATGGTGGCAGTATTATAAATCTAAAATAGCTCCCGACTATCGGGAAGGAATACAGGTTTCAAAGTTTGACCAAACCAACGGTTTTTCACTAGGAGCAGGAGTATCTTTTGCTACAGCAATGGACGGAGGGCGTATTTTTTCATCTAAACTGTTTTTCCTCCTCTCTCTACCCGAAGTGTTTTTACTGCAAGGACAAGGTCAGATTTTAAAAGACCGTATAGGACTGGATACCACAAGCGATCCCCCTTTCTTTGCACTGCTATCCATTAGTAAAACATCTATTGAAGCTGCCTTTGGCGTGGATTATCTACTTCCCGATGATGAACGTCCGGGAAGTATTGCCCGCGTGAATGCACTCATCGAAATGGGCTTTTTCTTCGGTAATTCCTCTGCTTGGTATCTGAATATCGGAAAAGACTTACCTGAATCCAGACGTGTGAATGTTCGTTTGTTGGAACTATTCGATGCCTATTTCTACTTTATGCTTTCTTCCTCAGGAATACGAGCAGGAGCAGGAGCAAAGTTTGAGCTGAACAAGAAGTTTGGCCCCTTACGAGCAGAACTTGGAGCGTATTTGGATGTAGCAGGAAAAATAGCCTTTAAGCCTAAACAATATGGAGCTTCTATCCAACTGGGCGGAAAAGTAGGGCTGTATATTTTCAAGTTTGGTTTTGCTATCTCGGTTGACGCAGGTCTTGCAGGAGAGGCACCTCGTCCATTTATTGTAACGGGTTCCTTAAAAGTATGTATCAAAATACTGCGTAAGGACTTCTGTGCTAAGTTTGAATTCTCATGGGTTAAGCAAACCGCACTGCATACCGAAGAAATAGCTTTAATAACACGTAATTCGGCAGCAAAAGCACTCAATATTCAGACCCAAGAAAGCTTTTCACTGTATTCCCAAACCGGTACGTTATCGAGTTTGACGCCTTCCCAACTAGAGGATTATACGATACCTATGGATAGTTACATAGATATAGAGTTTTTAAAAGGCGTTCTACCCTCCTCCACGGTTCAAGAAGATTTTGGAGGAAACACGCAAGGGGCAAAATATGTGGATTATGTTTCCCCGCAGAAAGCTAAATCGCCTAGGATTCGACATGAATATAGCTTAGAGGAAGTATCGATTTATATGTGGGACGGTTCAGCATGGAAACCTTATGATATATACGAGGCGGCTACTCCTTTGATAGATGCTCCGTTTGTTACTTCGGATTTAACACACCTTAAAAAAGGATATTGGCAGCATCAACATCCGAAGCTTCATAACAAACTCCGCATCATGGCACAAAGTCCTTTAAGTTTTGTGTCTCAAGGAACGGGAGATGTTATAGTAGAAGAATTAGGAATTACCTCGGAAAGTATATTTTGTCCACCAGAGCCCATTTCAAAAACATGTTTGGATTTTTCTGCCTATGGAAAGGGCGTAAACCTTGTGGATACCTTGGGAACTATTCCTTCAGGAGAAATCATAAGTTATGACCAGCTTTTATTGCGGATAACGGGAAGTATGGGACGGATTTTATATTATCCCGATGATGGGTTTAATAATGCATTGGCCATAGAAAATGGAGATACGTTAGAGGTGCTGTTTAAAGATTCGGTAACTTATCTATCCTTACGCATGAAAACCGAAGCCCCGAATGTTACCGTGCGTTATTATAAACGGGAGAAGCTTCCCAATTTAACACCGGGTAACTTACCGCAGTATGAGGATGTATTGGTTCATACCGAAAATGTTTCCCCTGGCAGTCTAACACATCCTGTTGTATATGATGATTTAGGAAATCCTATAGATAAGGTTGTTATAGATACAGCGCCCTGTAGAAAGAATGAAGGAAGGCTTATTTGTGGTTGGAAGCGTACCCGAGAAGCAGAGGATTTAGAAAGATTTTTAGATTTCTTGGTTCATAAATCGTTCAGCTATCCTATTGAATTATATCCACAACATCATTCAGATTTTAACGGTGTTTTTCAAGGAACTTCCCTTTATCCATCTATCACCTCTAAAGAATTAGTTTTAACGGCCTCTTTAACTTTTAATGACGACTTTTCTCTTCGATTAACCATCGCTGATAATTTAGGATTTACCTGCTTTATTCATTTATCCTCTTCGGAACCGATTAACTGGTCCGCTATCAAATCATTTCAAAATCTACGTCCGCTTGCCCCTCAAAACGGAACGGATTATGGCTTTAAAGTAGATGCTGTTCTTTCTGATAAGCATATTGTTACCTTGCAAGGAGAGAGCTGTTATCCGATTCTTCATTGTATGGATTCTTGTTCGTTACTACTCTATCAGTTGTGTTACTTAAGTTTCGATGACGCTTCGTATAATGCAGCGTTACCAGATGAGCAGGATGTACAGGATGAGACTGATGCGTTGATAGAAGGATTTAATAAATCCCTTCAACCTATTTGGCGACCTAATAGTTATTTTGCACTAGAGATAAAGACAGAAGATAGATTATTTGAGAATAGTGAGAAGACTTCTTTTGAGGAGTACAACTCACACTTTATTTACGGCTTTAGAACGCAAGGGCCAATTGGTTTTTTCCATCAAGATAATGCCACTTATCAAGCTTTATTAGCCGAGGACAGGGAATTTGAATTTAAGCTATCCAGTTTACAGCATTATGTAGATTTTGAGAAGTCGTATCCCAATGCAGATGGTTCTTTACTGCTTGCTAAACCTTTGTTTTATGACGCTCCCAAATTATATCTTTTTTATTTAAAGAACTATGTTTATGAGTTTTACCGAAACTGGGATGAATATAAAAATAACGAAGAGGTAGAAATATCACTTCTAACGAGTATTGAAGATCCTGCTCCCGACACTACACTTCCTGAGATGTCTCCGATAGCTGTTTCATGGGAGGCAAATACCCTTCCCGGGTTTATGGCCGATGCCCTACAGTTAGACAATATGATTACTCATGGTGCACCTTGTGTAGATACAGAATCAATTTCTCCTATGGGAGTTCATTCCTTGGTAGCTATCGACAGACTAAAACCCTTGAAACTATACACCGCTATTTTCAAGGCACGTTACAAGACAGCATCCGAGAGTGAATATAGGGAGGAAGAAGTACACCGCTATGTTTTCCAGACCTCTCGATATGAGAGTTTTCAAGAGCAGGTGAATAGTTATGTGTTGGAACGAGATGAGGAAGACCCTCAAATAATTACCAAAACAGCCTGCTTTACAGTACCTGTTACAGTAGATAGCACGCAGCTTTCAAAAGCTGGAGATATTCTTGAGGGAACGCTTGATGAGGATAGTCCACTACGAATAGAATATGCAAATGACTATGACAAATTAATCAGTGGTGTTTTTCAGTTAGAGACTCTTCATCCTGCGCAAACCACGGAGTTTAACTTGATAAAAGATACAAATACTGGTAATCTTTTAGGAGTACTGATTCGTAATCCTGAACCGTTTAATGACCCGAAAATACCGAGCGCTACCGTTAATGATACTGTAGAAGCTTTACTGGGAAGTAATGAGCTGGATAAGAAATTGTTCTCAAAAGATAGAAGAAGTGTGTTTTTAAGTAATGCTGCTATGAATGTTCCAAGCGGTGTGTATGATTTTGAATTTAAATACCTGCAATGGAACGGAGTGCAGTATGAAGTGAAAGAAGTTGTTGCGTTAGATATAGAGTTTATTGTTGAATGAAAAAAAAGAGAAATTATGCCAAGTAAGATAGAAATAGTAAATCCCATATACCAATCACCGTATAGTTATTTACAAGCAGCCGGTTCAGGTGGAACTGATGGAAGTGTTCCCGGAATACATTTAAGATGGAATTTTTTTAGAGATTTAGGAAACAATCATCTTCCTAAAGGTTCACTTTCTGGTAACTTGGGCCCTTATCCCAGCACATCAGGATATAATAAAGACAAAGATTTTGTTAACATTTATCGCGTAATCTATAAAAAACCTTATGATGTTGAGTTAGATTTGACACTACCTCCAACAACTTTGATAGAAACGGATGATGAAAAGACTTGGCAATATAAAAACTTCGTTCCTGTACCTCATGTTCCAAATAATAAGACAAATGTCAATTTACATTTTAAGAATATTGCCGTTTATAATGGAGTTCGCTCTATGGTTGACCCCTTACTAAACCCGAGTGAGTTCTTACAAAGATACAATGATATTATTGAAGTTTCTACAGAGAATAAACTCATGTTTAAGGGAGTATTTGTAGTGCAAGAACAAAGAAGGAAAGGAGAAAATGAATACACTGAATTTAGTGCCGAGGCGGTGTCTTTAGTCCATCATAATTTTGACGCTCCTTCAGAAGAGGAAAAATTGTATGTATCCTGTCGTAGGCGTTTATCTCCAAGTGATACGGTAAAAGACCGAACATTTACCTGTGAAAACATTTCTCATTTTAGATTTAGGAGCTTTAATTATTACCTAAAAGGTATGCTATTATCTACCTATGAAGACTTTATTATAGGAACAAATGAGGGGCGAACAGGTGATTTTGAACTTGTAGGAAAATTTAGTTTAGATGATGGTGAAAGCGATCAGAACCAACAAGTATTTAAAAGATTAGAAGATAGTTCACGGTTTACTTTAGACGGAAGATGGCCAAAGTATAATGATATTAACTATTCTACAGGGGCTTTTACCGTCAATGTTGCGAATTATAAAGACCGTTGGACAGACCCTTTAGGTTTGAAAAATGCCGTAATTAATTATTTAGAATTAAGTGAGACCGACCCTCAGGCTATAGATTATATCCCTACAGATGAGGATGGAGATTCTGCAGCAGTAGAAATGAGTTATTTAGAAATGCTTCAAATGATATCATTAGACTATCATGCCGCAAGAATGTTAGGATTAGGATATATCGATAATGCTATAAACAGAGAACAAGAATTTATTTATGTTTTAGAATATAAAACAGTGGTAGCGATTGAGAATATTGTTCCTCAACAAGTCACCAGTCATCTTTTTATGAGTTTACCCACCACAATGCTTGACTATAGGTTGCCACCTGCTCCAATTTTGAAGCCGATATCTTATGGTTTAAGTTTAGAAAATGGAACGAGTTCACCAACTCAACTTACCGATGAAAATGGTTATACACCTTATGCTGATGAGCGTTTTATAAATCTAAAACGAGCACAGTTTCAATTTGAAAAAACTTTAGAATCTTTCTTTGAAAATGATCAAGAGTTTTGTCTTTGTCAAATGACACAACCCATAGGTTATGGAATAGAATACAAGCTATCTTCAGAACCTACGTATCGAAAGCCAGAGATAAATCACGACTCAGAATACAGCGATGCATCCGGTTTGCCGGAAACGATTTTTGTACCAGAAGTTGGGAAAGAATTAGTCTTTAATCATCAGGAAACAGAAGAAGGTATTCATGCGTATGCTTTGTATAGTATTAATTGGTTTTCAAGAGTTTCTATATTAAGTAATGAAGAAGAAACAGACTTTACCCAGTTTGCTAAACGCAATACGCTTCTTCCACCAAGTAATTTTGCCGTTCAACTTATCCAAGAGGAATCTCCGTTAATATTCACGACTTCTGCTGAACAGCAACAATTGTCGAACCTTACATCAACTGATAAAACATTGGTTAGAGCTACTTTTGATTGGAATCATATCCATCAAAAGGCATATCAAGTTGCTGATTATGCTGAATTTTTCTTTAGGGAGAACGCGCCCTCGCTTATAAGAGGTAAGATTTCATCTGTCATTGAACTACCTGATAATATGGTAGAGGTGCACACCACCGCATTTGAAATAACAAGCGCAAACCCACCAACGGAAATGCAGCCTCATATTGATGCATCGAAAGTTCAAAATTATATAGGTAGTATTTTTGTAGCAGGCGAAACAAGTTTCATTATCGAGGATATCCCCGTAACAGGAGATGATCCAGTATTTATAGTTCGACAATTACGTGAAACAGACGTAACAGACTTTGATAGTAATAATATTTTTACCGTATCAGAAACTTATGTAAGTCCAGCGGTTAATTCTATTTTTCTAACTGTCGAAAACTTAGCTGAACCCTCCAATTGGGATTCGAAATTAGCTAAACGGGTGTATTTAGAACCTTTTCATACTGTTTCTAAACTAATAGTAGAAAATTCAGGAGAAAGTTTTAATAATAAAACCTATACGCTTGATACTGTTTCCTTGATTTCAGGAAATACAGTCTTACAGGTCGATGAAGAAATCTTCGATGACTCCGCATCGCCATTAGGTGATATTAGCTATTCTAAACGCGTTAAAGTAATTCAGGTTAATACCACAAACAAGACGTTTACTATTGAAGGAGATGTTTCTTCTGAAATCTCCAATGGTGCTGTTGTGCAGGTTTCTGCTTCTCTTATTATAGACGGAGATTATACGGTTATAGGAGTGACACTTACTGGGGGGAATACAATAGTAGAAGTTGCAGAAACATTTACTTCAGTTGATTATTCTTTTTATCTTTCTTTCTCTAAAACCGTAGCCATTTTAGGTTTGGATAGTGCTTCCCGAACGATAACTATTTTGGGAGACCTCACCAATGAGATTATTCCTTTATACCGTGAGCTTGAAGAGTATGCAGATGGTTCAGAAAAGTGGGTATCAATAGGAGGGGTTAATGAACAGGCAACGATAACGGAGTTTGAAGATAAAGATAGTAATGGAGATTCAATTCCTGGTTCACGAACAGGAGTATATACCATTCTCTTTGATAATTATCAATTACCTGATTCCATTCATGAAGATGTGGAATGGTATAAAGGAATTGTGCGTATTTCAGAGGATTCTTCTCATTTACCAACCCCCTTAGAACCCGATAGAACTGACCCTGTAAAAAAGATGCTTCAAATATGGGAAATAGATCGTTCCGGTAGTACTTTGAAAATTATCGCAGCAGATACGACTCTCCAAGTAGATAGCAGTTATTCGCCCATTGATGGATATGTACCGATTCAAACCGGGGCAAATGTACAGGTTAATCTTCATCCATCATATCGTACTTATCTTTTAGCAGATACCTCATCCGGTAATAATTTTGAAGCAGACAGTATTTTACCAGTAGTCGGAGAAGGAAATCGACAAACCTATATGTCGGTTCGAGCAGTGGATATAAAAGAAACCCCCACTTTATCTTCTACTATTACATCGCCTGTTGTTCTTCTTGCTCAAGAAATTTCGGAACCTGTGGCTCCAGAAATACCTATTGGACCGACTTATGCCACACGTCCCGATTTTTATGGTAAGTCAACCTATACGTTTGATGTGAAGGTGGATACGTCGAACGGTAGAAAACCGTTTATGTTGGTGTTTTATCGCGCGAATGAACGTAGAATTTTAGACCAATTGTATAAACCTTCTACCGTAGAGACAATTTTATCGGATTTAGAAGAACTGGATGAAATAGATAAAGGATTCTTTACGAATAGATGGAATGACCTTGTAAATTGTAACTTAGATACCAATGGTTTATTTAAAGAATATGTGACAGGTGGTTATCGTTTTCCAAATCCTGATAATGATAAGTATTCTATACCCCGAATGGATATGTCGGAACCAGTTGTGAAACCATTTAATGATGGTAAAACACCTGGCGAACTAAACTCAATTGTTAAGGATGCAATAGATGGTGCGTTTTTCCCATTAACGGAACAACCCGTCTTGTACAGTCAAGTAGATGTCGGTAAACAAACGTCGGATAAAGCACCGAGGTTACGCGATAATGACGGACAACTTTTATCACCAAACGATCCTGAGTTTGCACCCAATCCGATGGTGGTAAGATATAGCGAAGGACAAGACACGTATGTCCGTTTTACGGACTATGGCTTAGATGGAGCTTCTAAAAACTTTTACTTTTACTTTGGAATAGAAATGTCCAATCAATTAAAGGTTAGTGATCGAAGTCCGATAGCAGGTCCGATTTTATTAGTCAATTCTTCACCAGCAGAAGAACCAACTATTAGAAAGACAGAAACACGTTTGTCTAATGAGATATTAGGGATTGCTACTGCGGTAACTTTTGAGGTTAATGATTATATTTCCTCGGAGGGGATTAAACAAATAGATATTTATAGAACTATTGAAGCTTCGAACTCTTTATCTATTCGTACTATGGAATTGGTTAAGTCCACGCCAGTTGCGGAGGAATTGATCGATGATTTCTCGGACGTTTCTTTTCCTTTATATGGAGAGCCTTTATTTTATAGAATTGTAGCACTTCGTGAAATTGTGAATGAGAATAATCAGGTAGAACTTATTCCTTCTCAGCCCTCGAATGTGGTATTGACTAATATTGTGGACAATGTGAATCCAGCACCTCCACACTTATCTTATACTTCTGATCCTCCAACTACTTCCACTCCGATAACTTTGAATAACGTAGCATTGTCTTGGGAACCTACTTGTTACAATGGTACCTATTATTTGTATGTAATGACGAGTTCGGGTAATTGGCAGAAGATTTATGAGGTTAAATCGAATGATCTAATTATTTCGGTTGATTTGCTTGATACGGATTTACAAGACGGAAGTATTGTTAAGCAAGATGAGGACGGAAATACGATTTATAAAAGGTTTAGGGTACAGGTTGAGAATTCATCCGGGTTATTGAATTTGGTTGAAGATGAATTGACGATTTAAACTGTTAATGGTAGGCTAAGGGGATTAGTGATGGTTTTTTTATATAAAGGAAATAATAATAAAAAAAAGAATAATTATGAAATTTGAGATTAATATGATTAATGTTAAAGACGGTGATTCAATCATTCTTCAATTAGAAAAGACAAAGAAAAAGTCTTTGATTATTATTGATGGTGGCTATAAAAGACATTATGAAAAACTAGAGAGACGAGTTTTGGAATTACTTCCAAAGTATGATAATAAAATTGATTTAATTGTTTGTACTCATTATGATAATGATCATTTAGAAGGTATTTCTCTTTTATTGGATTATTGTAAACAGAATGATGTAGAAATAGAAGAGATTTGGCTTCATAAAATTGAGAATAAGTTAATAAATCTTGTTGATGGGATGAATTCCAAAGAGAAAGAACTTAACGAACGAAATGATTTTTCTAGACTATCAACATACGTACCTGGTGATTTAACAGAAATGTTTGATAGTGAAAAAGGAAATTTAGTTATAGAGAATTATCGTTTTCTAATAGCTCTTCTACAGAAAATTATAGACTATGGATGGGAAGACAGAATAAGGGAAGTTGTAAAAGACGATTTTCTTGATGGTTTTGAGGAGTTTCAAGTAATAAGTCCAACACGGGATTTTTATAACAAACTCCTTCCTAAATTAAAAGACGAGAAATTTGTTGCAGATGTGCAAAGAACAGTTGAAGCAAGGATGCTATCAGAGGAAGTTGATTTGGAAAACGAAACCGATTTTGATGAATTAATTTTTGATACAGCTTACCCTTGTGATCGACTAGAGAAAAGTAGTATAGAAAATGGAGTTACTCCAACAAATTTAGTCAGCATTGTCACTTTATTAACTGTTAACAATCTAAAGTTTCTATTTACAGCTGATGCAGGGATAGAAACATTTGAGGATCAAAAGCTATTAACCTCTGAATTAAAGGATTTAGATTGGTTACAATTACCTCACCACGGAAGTAAAAATAATACATCATTAAGAATGCTTAATCATTTCAATCCAGTTATAGTTTATGTTTCTGGTAAAAATGCAGAAAACAGACCTTCTACTAAAATTAAAAATTGTCTTCAAGAGAAAGAGCGTTTCAAAGAAATCCACGTAACAAATGAGAAGACGGATACGTGGTATTTAAAAATCGGGAATGATTTAGACACAGAACAAGTTTCGTGGACTATTTAGAAAAGTTTTAATGATTGTTTTCTAATGGAGCCTATATAAGGCTGGTGAATTATATAAAACCAACTATGGATACTTTGAAGTTATAGTTTTTATACAGCAAATACTAAGGTGTATTCTTCCCAACAATGTTCTGTAATATATTTATAGGGAATAATTCTATATTTCTACTATTAATCGTAAATCAAAGATAGAAGGATTTTATTCATCCTACTAATTTCATATTGATTTTCACTTCCTCTTATCCTTTGCCTCTCCATCAAACGAAAATAAATTAAACATTTCTCTCAACCTTGAACGTACCCGATTCCCATACATTTCCTCTAATTCTTGTGCATTTAGGTTTGTGGTTGCATGAGTTACAATTCTGTATTCCACCCAAAGTTCATAACGATGAAGAAGTATTTCCGCCATCGTGTTACATTCATTCCCGTAAAACTTAATATTAGATTCTACGCCTAAATCATCAAAACAAATTGGATGAGGTCGTTTTCCATATCGATGTATCACTTCATAACCTTCCTTTTGAAATTCGTAAGCGACTTCTCGGGTGGTTTTTACGCCATATCGTTGGTCTTTATATGATAACGTCTGAATAAGCTTCATTAAGGAGGTTTTGCCACAACCAATGGGACCAATCAATAAAATCCCTTTCTCCAGATCAATTCCTCTTTCTTTACAGCGTTCTTCATCACGAATAGCGTATAAGATGAGGTTTCTTAATATTTCAGCATCTTCGTTGTAAAAATGGAAATGTTTCCCAAATTTACGCTTACCGATGGTTGTAAGGTATTTTACTGTAAGTTTCCAATCGAATAAACGGACGCCATCAATAATTTCAAAAGGAGCTTGCAGCTTTTCTTTTTGTTCATTTTTTTTAGAGTGGGATGTCATAATCTTTGTTTTGTTTTACGTTCAAATTTGTATTAGTTGCTCTTGAATTGGAAGCATATTCTTTTGATCTCATCATCCAATTATTTGCAGCCGCTTTCCAATTTTTCATTTTTGCACGACCACCAACTAACCAACCATTCGATTGGAAATAGTTGAAGAAGCGACTCGCTTCGGTTTTGGAATTTCCTTTTTCCAAAAAATAGATTTCAACCTCATCTAACTCCGGAGGGATTTTCTTTTTCTTAATCTCATCTTTTTTTTGAGGGCTAGAGGGTTTACTCTCTTGTTTATCTGTTTTAATGTTTAATTGTTTATTATGTTTATATAAGGTCGCACCACCTTTATCACTACCCTTATCAGTACCTTTACTACTACCTTTATCAGTACCCTTATCACTACCTTTATCAAATGTGTACAAGTACACTAAACTGCCTTTTATTGGATTGTAGGAAGGTACATATTTGAGATATCCGAACTCGTGCAATTCTTTAAGATATTTGGTGTAAGTATTGGCCGAACCAATCTTTGATATTTTCATTACTTCAGATCGTGCAATCGAAATCGGATTTTGGAAACGATTTATATTCCAAAATTGAAACAATGATATGTACAACATGGCATGATAAGGATTTATTCTTTCATCGTTTGCTATCTTATCAAAAAAATCATTAAGATGAGTTATATAATTAACTTTTGGATTTTCTACCATATAGAGATTGTTTGAGTTCAGTTAAAATGCAACGTAAGAATTAGAGAGCATTTCTTTTGTGGTTTTCTATAACTTGAAGAATTTCTTTTTTGTTATAAAATATGACTCCTCCAATTTTGGAATAGGGGATTGTACCATTCACTCGTAAATTTTGTAGAGTACCTGGAGAAATGCCAAGCATCCGTTGAACATTATGTGATTTAAGCCATATAATGTCTTCCTTTTTAGAGTCGGGTTTAATTTTGGTCATTAATTCTTTGAGTTCGTCTAATTCTTCAATTATCTCGTTTTTGAAGTTTTCTAAGTCATCTGCGGTTATAATCTGCACTGCCATATCAAATAGTTTTAAAAGTTATTAATTGACTACAAATTTCACGGAACGTATTGAAAAGAATTCACTATATGCCCAAATATGGGGTGTTATTCTTAGTAAAAACATTATGAAAGCCCATAAGATAAGGGGCTTCAATTTTGAACCCCCTATAAAATACCCTATATCACGCCTGAATCTATTATAAACACTATACTTGAGACATTCTATTAATCTTTTCATATAATGTTTTTAGGAAAGATGATGATTCTTTTTTCCTAATCTTGATTTCCTTAAATGTATTGTAAGGATCTTTAATTCTTATTTTAAATAGCCTTTCAAAAGCAGAGGTGATTTCTTTAATTCCTGCTTTTCCTTCATTAATTGAATTGGTGTATTTTAAACCATAGATTAATTCTATTAAATCTGCTTTAGTGGCTGTCCAAGTTAATTGTGTGTTTTTAAACTCACTCTGATTAATTGGATGATAAATCGCTTCCTGATTTTCGAGTTTTAAGTTTAAAAACTTGGCTAAATGTTCATAAGCTAAAAGCTCAGCAAGTAAGTGCCCTTTATTACAAATAGTGCTAGTATTAGGATGGATTGAAAGGTAGGAGGGTAAATTATTTACATCTAAATTCTTGGAGAGGAAATAAGTTTGATCTAAATGAATCTGTTGAGTATGATAATAGGTAATAAATTCTAGGTTGTTTGCATAAAATATTTGAATATTTTCAAGCTCTTTTGTTATATTTTTATGATATAATTTAGACTCACCTAGTGGAGCTAATTGGATTGAAATATTTTGCATTTTTTCATAGAGCAGAAGAAGCGAAAAAACGGATGGTTTTATCTTTTTAAAATACCTAATTTCCTCCTCTTCACTTTTAAATTCATGTGTTTTGACATAACTTTCTAACATTTTATATATGTCTAAGATTACAATTCTACAATTCTTGTAAATGATAAATTCATTCTTATGTGCCTTGTAAATTGCATTAACTTGTTCGTCGATTTTCTTACTAAAGATACTGTAATTACTAACCATAATTGAAAAATTTATTTTATATGGTTTTACGAGGTAAATTATTTATAAATGAAGAAAGCTGTCAAAAATCAGTTTGACAGCTTTAAAAGTGATGTTTTAAATAGTTATTTGAGAGAGTAATGGATTATACTGCTTTTGTATCTTTTGAGGATTCAGTAGCAAATAACTTCCCTTTTAATTTCATCATATCTTCACTTACTTTTCGTTGAACTACCTTTGCATATATTTGAGTAGTACGAATGCTTTGATGACCAAGCATTTTACTTACTGTCTCGATAGGAACACCATTGGCCAACGTTATCGTAGTAGCAAAAGTATGTCTAGCAATATGTGTGGTTAATTTCTTTTCTATTCCACAAACTGCTGCAATCTCTTTTAAGTATGAATTGTATCGTTGATTACTATTTACAGGAAGAAGTTTGTTTCGTTTTACACATTCTTCATTTTTTCTGTATTTTTCTACAATTTTTAAGGCAATAGGTAAGAGAGGAACGCTTTCTTGTGTGTCCGTCTTTTTCCGATATGTAGTTATCCAAGGGTTTCCATCCATGCCAATTACAACATCATCTTGAGTTAATTTATATACGTCTGAATAAGCAAATCCGGTATAACAACAGAATATAAATACATCTGCTACTTGATTAAGGCGTTCGGAGTGGAAATCTTTTTCAATGATTGCATCGATTTCTTCTTGTGTTAATACTTGTCTTTTAGGGTTCTTATAACTACATCTAAAGTTATTGAATGGATTGGATGGAATCCAATCTAATGCTACAGACATATTCATGATTTTCTTTAAATTACGAATGTATTTGTGTGCTGTATTGGATTGCAAGTGATCTTTTGTAAGAAGGTAGTGTTCAAATTCGGTTACGAATTTTAATTTCAAATCTTTCAAAGGCATATCCTCTTTCTTATATTGTCTTTTTATAAAGGCTTGTACTTTATCTTTTGTTATAAGATAACGTTGATGAGTTTTGGGAACTATCTTTCCAATCTTAACTTTTTCCGCCATTTTGATGTTGTGATAATCGAAGGCTTCCATTAAGGTTTTAAAATTGGGGTCTTCATCTTTTCCCGTGAAAATGAGTTTGATTTTCTTAGCCGTGATTTCTTCTTTATTACTGTCGAGGATGTTGTATATTTTATAAACTTTTCCTCTGGCCATGTCTAAGTAGTTGTTAATACTAAAAGCATTTGGTGCATTGTTTTTCACTCTTTGGGCTTTGACATCCCAGTGTTTTTCTTCTACTTGTCGTTGTAAAGAAATTTCGGATCTTCTTCCATCTACTGTAATTCTCATGTAGATTGGCATTTCTCCATTCACATTCGCTCTTTTTCGGTGTATCCAGAATAGAACCGAAAAGGTGTTTGTTCTTGTGGTAATCATAATTGTTTTGTTTTGTTAACCGATTAAACATTAATTTTAAATATTCAATCAATTATTCAGTCAAGAGAAACTCTTATACCGTGGGGCTTTCAGAGTTCCTCGGTTAACAAACCTACAACAAAATCTTGTTAACCGAATTGTTGTAATTTTCTTTGTTTTTAGGCATTAAATTTGACTACACTTTTTCGATTAACTTTTTCTGACTTCCTTAAATTTGGTGGTGTTTGAAGTAAAAAGGCTCCTCGATGAGGAGCCTTTAGTGATCCCGCTGGGAACCACTATAAAACCTCCAAACGGCTTGTTTAATAGGGGTTGGTGACTTCTAAAAAAGAATGACCACCACATAGACCACGTTAAATCACGTGTTAAATGTCTTTATTTGAATGAGCGAATCAACCACAAAGATACTCTTTTTCATATTCATACAAGCATAAATAACACTAAATAATATGATTCTCAAAACAAAACTTCCTCAACCTCATCAACATCCAAACCTAGATATTCAGAACACTCTTTTATTGAAACATACTGCTGTGATTTTTTGAGGTAGTGTTCCTTCATCTTTTTGATGAGCTCTCGCGAATATCGTTCAGACTTTCCAGTGATGATCATGACGTCTTTTGTATGATGTGGATTCACTATGGAGGCTTTAGGTTGGTATATATTTGTAATTGTTTCAAAAAACAACCTTTGTATTTTCTTAATCGTTTAGCTGTTTAGAAAACATAACTTTAAGTAATTTTCAAACTACACTCATGGAAACAGAAATCTACACTTTTAGGCAAAAAGCTTTTTTTAGTTCTCACGATTTAGTTCTCGACGCTATCCCATCTCCAAACAACCCAAACATCACCTACAACTGGAGTAATGGTGAATCTTCACAAATTATTACTGTACCAGATGGAGGGCCATATCGTGCAATGACCACTTTGGGAGGGTGCAAATTAACCAAGGAAATAGATATTCCTAGAAATCCAGAAAACTATCTATGGATTTTTCCAGATGGATGTTATTCCGATTGTATTAAAGAAGGTGGGAAGGATGAGGAAAATAGTTATTTAGTAGGTCCAACACTGCCATTAAATTATTGGGGTTGGAACGAGACAAGTATCCCTTTTCAATCAGGGCAGAACTCATTCACAGCACCCAATTATCTTAACGTAGGTGCATTATATTCATATACATTAAATACAGGATATTGTGAAGAAGAATCAGATTACTTAGACTACTCTCTTGTAAATTGTGATGAATGTGAAATTGAGCATGTGGATATTGCTAATATTGCGCTAAACAATACTTCCTATTGTTCTTTTACAGTTGATTTAAGTATTATTAGTGCATCTTCAACTCCTTTTCAAGCAACGCTTTCGGATAATTTCAATAACGTGTTGGTTCTGCCCTCTTCGTTCACTTTGAATCAAGGGGTCAATAATCTACAATTTACGGTTATTCCGCAAAATAATTTCGCAGGTGGGATTACGGTCTTGACCATACACGGCTCTGTTTTAATTAATGGTGTATATGTTGATTGTATCTATGAGTTCCAGATTGAAATACCACCATGCAGTGCCGATGGTAATGCATTTCGAAGCAGAATGGTGCAAACTGGAGATAACATAAGTCAAAACACGGAAGAAATAATTGTGGTTTACCCCAATCCAGCCAAAGACATGATTACCGTTCAGTACGACTTGGTCACTTCCGATGCAGTACTTGAAATTTTTGAGATCTCTGGAAGAAGTATTAGTAAAAATAACTTAACTTCAAATAAAGATAAAATCTCATTAAATACGAGTAAGTTCCAGCCTGGAGTTTATATTGTTGTTGTCAGACAAAGCAACGGCAATACTTGGCAGCAAAAATTAATTATAGAATAAACTTCTATTTGCATAAAAAATATTCATTTCGAGGTAGGTCAAGCCTGCCTCGTTTTTCAAAATAAAAACAGTCATGAAAAAAATACTACTCATAAATTTATTTTTATTTTCCTCGCTAATCATTTCAGCCCAATGTTTTGAGACACTTACCTTTGGTGGTACTCATACAATTGGTCAAAAAGCTGACGGTACACTTTGGGGATGGGGACTGGGGGCTTGGGGCGCATTGTTAACAACTAACAATGTTGAGCCAAATCCAGTTCAATTAGGCACAAATACAGATTGGAGTAAGATAAGCATTGGAACAAAAAACACCTTTGTGATAAAAAATGATGGTACACTCTGGGGATGTGGGAGTAATGAATTTGGTTCTTTAGGAAATAATTCTTCTAATCAATTATTTACCTCTTTTCAGCAAATAACTACAACTAACAATTGGGTGAAAGTATCTGCATCGAACCAATATACCATGGCATTGAAGTCTGACGGTACGGTTTGGGCATGGGGTCGAAATGATAATTATCAATTGGGTAATGCACCTGCAAACTTAAGCCAATTATCTCCTCTGCAGGTAGGAACTGATACGGATTGGGTGGAGATTGCCTCAGGAACAAATAGTACATCTTTTGCTATAAAAACGAACGGAACTATTTGGGGCTGGGGTTCCAACCCTTCTTCCATTATCGTTTTAGGTTCTGGAACTGCTAATGTAGCCACTCCAACTCAGGTGGGCACAGCCACTGATTGGCTTACTATGAGTGTAGGAGGACAGCATATCCTAGCACAAAAAACAGACAGTACATTATGGTCATGGGGAGGAGGCACTGGATTAGGAGTTGGCGGAACACCAACGGTAACGAACACTCCTCAACAAATTTCTACAGATAAATGGGTTAGTTTTTCCGCTAGTTCAAGTGGTTCTTTTGGAGTAAAGGAGGATGGAACACTATGGGCTTGGGGTTATAATGGTAACGGGCGATTAGGAGATGGGACGACATCTGACCGTTTGACACCTATTCAGATAGGAACAGCTACTAACTGGTCAACGGTACAATCAAGAAATTATCAAACTACCATGGCTACAAAAACAGACGGATCAGTCTGGTATTGGGGTGGTACAAACTATTACGGAGAATATGGAAATGGAAATAGTTATGGTACAACTTATACAATGACACCTACGCAAACTCAAGGTATTTGTATAACCCCACCAGTTGGCGGTGGTCCAACCTATATTAATTCAGCCATTTCAACTGTAACTTCAATTGACGCTAATGGTGTTGGAACTGCCGTTGGAGATAGCGTAAGATTAATTGGTGTTGTGCATTGTCAAAACTTCAGCAATACTGGTTATGATATAACGCTCATTGATGCAAACAACGATGGAATTACACTTTTTAGCCCAACGGGTATAAATGGCTACATTCCTTTAGAAGGAGATGAAATTGAAGTAGAAGGAGAAATCACTCAAGTCAATGGATTAATTCAAATAAAACCCGATAACATTGATATGCTGCAACAAGGCGCTGCACTTCAAAGCCCAATGCTTACTACAGTTTTAGATGAGTCAACAGAGAGTCAGTTGGTGAGATTAGAAAACTTAGAGCTTGTCAATGGTGAAACAATGTGGCCAGCTAATGGAAACATTGAAGTCACAAATACCATTGATACATTTACGGTTTACATTACTGGAGCATCTGCATTAGCGGGAACACCAACACCAGTAATTAATTTTCATTTATTAGGAATCGGAAAACAAGATGATGCTACAAGTCCTTTCGATAGTGGTTACCAAATTTATCCGTGCGGCGTAGATCCTTATTGTGATATTGATATTTCAACTACATTAAATAATGAAACTATTTCAGTTACTGATACTGGTCTTGCCTATCTATGGATAGATTGTGCAGATAGTTCATTGATTACTGGAGAAACGGGTGAGAGTTTCACAGCAACTACAGATGGAAATTATGCGGTGATTATTACTCAAGGACCTTGTGTTGATACTTCTGCTTGTGTTTTTGTGGATGTGCTTGGATTGGAGGGGAATGAGTTGAAAGGTATTTCAGTTTATCCAAATCCTATTTCAGATGTGCTCAATATTTCTAATGAAAATGGAGCTTTGATTTCTGTTGAGATGATTGACGCTAAGGGAAGTGTGGTTGTTTCTACTAAGGCGGCTTCGAAGAGTTTTACTTTTGATACTGGCGAATTAAATAGTGGAGTATATATTTTGATTGTGAGATCGGAAGGGTCGGTGAGGACATTTAAGGTGGTTAAATAATAACATAATATATACTTTGTTTTTTTAATAAAAAGTCTCTCATTCGAGGGGCTTTTTTTGTAATATTTGGGAGTCTTCGAGTCTTCAAAACAAAACTTCCTCAACCTCATCAACATCCAAACCTAAATATTTAGAACATTCCTTTATAGTAACATACTGATGTGATTTTTTAAGGTAGTGCTCTTTCATCTTTTTGATGAGATCTCGCGAATATCGTTCAGACTTTCCAGTGATAATCATGACGTCTTTTGTATGGAGAACGATACGCTTCATTTTATTTGTTGCTTTTTAATCTGTTTTGATTTCACTCATACTTTATCCATACACTATCCATACACTGTTCATGCTCTTGGTGTGGGGGTGTCCTGAGTGTTTTTTGCCTTGAATACAAAATTATAGGAAATTAAAGGATAATGAAAAGGCAAAAACACAGCAAATCAGCATAAAGATTATGGAACGGAAGTGATTGCTTTTTTGAGGCTCATCTATAAAGTAGTTTTGATGTATCGATTTCAAGTCGCGACGAAATTTGACCAATGTTGGGAAAGTCCCAACAGGATATTTTAAAACTAAAATTGAGTAATCATGGCAAGACAAAAAGGAATAATCAAGCTTACAGGTAAGATTGGAGATCTGTCCTTCTACAAGTCGAAAGACGGGTATTTAGCACGTGAGAAAGGTGGTGTTGACGGAGAAAGAATCAAGAATGATCCTGCGTTTGTAAGAACCCGAGAGAACGGAAGTGAGTTCGGGTTGGCAGCAACAGCAGGGAAGACCTTGAGAAATGCTTTTCGTCCAATGATGATGCGTGCAGCAGATAATCGTGTAACGTCTCGTTTAACGAAATTAATGTCTTCAATTCGTAAGTTGGACACAACGAGCGATCGTGGAAAGAGATCTGTTGGTGTTGCAATCCAAGATCAACCTGCAAAGGATATGTTGAAAGGATTCAACTTTAACATTCGTGCAATGTTGAACGCAATATTGTATC
>Ga0265293_10003915_pt1 | contig 27009 bp, 26 predicted proteins | sample Munlanlewell138R_FD_192505 | JGI IMG/M metagenome (GOLD analysis project Ga0265293, IMG submission 192505) | Leachate microbial communities from a municipal landfill in Southern Ontario, Canada - Leachate well 138R | ecosystem: Engineered > Solid waste > Landfill > Unclassified | place: Canada...
TGTGGGAGAGGGTTGGGGGGAAGGGGTAGCTTGGCCGGCTACGCTTGGGACGGGTTCCTGCAAGGTAGCGGCAGGCCGGCAGGGCTGTGCCGACACGCTGCAAGTACATCCCTGTAAGCTCGCGGTCGCCATCCGTGGCGACACGACTGTCGGCCCAACCCTGCCGGCCTGCCACTACCGGGAGGGTTTGAGCTGGCGGTCAGCTCGCAGGCGTAGCGCAGGGGCGCTACACCCCGGGACTCGTCATTCCGTGCCGGGCGTCCTCAGAGTCTGACACTGCTGGGAGCGTAGCGCGCCCGCGCTACGCTTGCCGCCTGAGACGCACCGATCGCTGACAATTCAAGCAGCCGAAGCCGGCGTCAGCCTGAATAGGCTGATCGCGAGCAGGTTGCATTGACTGACAACAGGTTAGCCAGAGCTGCCCCAGCGATCAGTGAACCAGCACCCTGCCAACCATGCCGGCTTCGGAATGCCCCGGAATCAGACAGGCATAATCGACCGTGCCTGCCTGGTCGAATTGCCAGACAAGGCTGCCGCGCTGGCCGGGCTCGAGTGTGAGCATATTGGGCTCGGCATGCGGCGCCGCATGGGGCATCTGCCGCATTTCCTCGGCATGGGCCTGGAGCTCGGCCATCGAGCCAATCACCATTTCATGGGGGAGCTGCCCTGAGTTTTTCAGCAGGAAGCGCACCGTCTCTCCCTTGTCGACATGGATATCGGCTGGGGTAAACCGCATGCGGTCATCCATATCTACCTCTATGGTGCGAGTGACCTGACCGGCGTCCCCTGGCTGACCGATCTGTGCGGCGGAATGCGACATGTCATGCATATCATGGCCGCCGCTATGGTTGCCCGCCGCAATGGCCACAGTGGGCAGTGCGCTCAGGGCCAACATGGGCAATATTTTTTTCATCCGGTGTATCCTCTCCAGTCAAATGTAAGGAAAGCTCTGCCGCCAGTATCGCAGTTCCTGTTTCCCCGTGTCTCCGTCATCCTTGGCGGAGAATGACGGTGTGGCGAGGTCAAGGCGGTAACTACCGGATTACGACAGCTTTGATGCCGGTATTCCGTTCTGAAATAGAGCTGTCTGATCAAACCGGTATGGCCGAGGATGACTATATCCAAGGTCAACCGGGTTTTTATTGCCCCAGCACAAGAGAAGCATGCATGTCGGAAATCTATTTTGTACGCCACGGCCAGGCTTCATTCGGCTCCAGCAACTACGATCAGCTGTCGGAGCTGGGGCACGAGCAGGCGCGTTTGCTGGGTGAGTATTTCCGCGAACGGGACATGCTCTTCGACCACATCATTACCGGCGACATGGTGCGTCACCGCGAGACCGCCGAGGGCATCTGCGTGGGCATGGGGCTGGATGCGCGGGACTTCGAGGTATATCCGGAGCTCAACGAGTTCGATTTCCACTCGGTGCTGAAGGCCTACACCACCCAGTTCCCCGAGCATGCGCTGCCGGAAAGGCCGGTAGCGGCAGACTTCTTCCGACGCCTGAAACAGGGCATCCTGTTGTGGTCCAGTGGCGAGCTGGAGGGCGAACTGCCGGAGACCTGGGCCAGTTTCGAGCAGCGTCTCGGCGCATTCCGCGAGAGCGTCATGCAGCGCCATGCCGGCCAGCGCGTGCTGGCGGTCAGCTCCGGTGGTGCCATCGCCATGCTGATACGGCAGTTGTTGCAGGCGCCGGAATCGGTGATGGTCGAGCTCAATCTGCAGACCCGCAATACCGCACTTACCCATTGCCGCTTCAACAGCCGGGCGATGCGCCTGAGCAGCTTCAACAATGTACCGCATCTGGATCGGCCGGACCGCCAGTCGATGATCACCTACACCTGAGCCGGATACGCTGCGCTGATGACGGGAACCGCTGAACGTTGCACAATGCAGCATCTCAACAGTATCGACAGGTTTATGTGAATGCGAATGCGGGTATTGCTGCTCGGCGGGGAGAATCCACTGGCACAGGCGCTGCTGGCCCAGGCGGCGGGTGAATTCATCCAGTTGGAAGCGGTCGAGCGTCCGGCCCAGGGCTGGCTGCCGGAGATGGCGGATCAATTGCTGGCCGGTGCCAAGCCGGATCTGATATTGAATCTGGCGTTCTACCGCGAACAGTTTCAGCTGGGGCTGGAAGATGCGCAGCTGTTGCAGGCCCAGCAGGAATTCACCGAGCGGCTGATCCAGGGCTGCGCCGCCAACGCTACCACCCTGGTGATGCTGTCCAGCGCCCGGGTATTCGATGGCAGCAAGGCTTCGGCCTATATCGAGAAGGATGAGGAAAAGCCGGTCGGTGCATTGGGGTGCCTGCAGGCGGAGCTGGAGCGCAGCCTGCGCACGCAGTGCCCGCGGCATGTCATCCTGCGTTTCAGCTGGTTGCTCGACTACTCGCCCGAAGGGCCGCTGGCGCAACTGGTCGGGGAGCTGAAACGCTCGCCCTCACTGGAACTGGCCGAGGAGTGGCGCGGCAATCCGACGCCGGTAACCGATGCCGCTCGGGTCATCCTGTCGGTGCTCAAGCAACTGGATTGCGCCGCGCCGCTGTATGGTACTTACCACTATGGCAGCAGCGAGTCGGCCACCTGGATCAGCTTCGTTCAGTATGTGATTCAGGAGCTGATCGGGCGTGGCGAGCTGGCGGGGGACGCGGCGATACAGCCGGTGCCCTTCGACAGCCTGTCGGCGCTGGCTGGCCAGCCGCAGAACGCGGTATTGCTCGGGCGCAAGTTGCTGCTGGTATTCGGGATCAAGCCGCGTAGCTGGCGCAGCATGGTGCCGGCGTTGCTGGATGAGTTGCAGAGCTGAGCGATGCGCAAATGAAAACGGCCGCGAATGCGGCCGTTTTCCGTTGGGACAGAGGTCAGAACTTGTAGCCCAGGCCGACCATGTAGACCCAGGGGTCGACGTCGACGTTGACCTTCACCGGAGCGCCACCAAGGCTGGTTTTGCCTGTGGTCTCGATGTCGATATAGCGCACCTGGGCGTTGACCATCCAGTTGTCGTTCAGCATATAGTCCGCGCCGATCTGGGCTGCCAGACCCCAGGAGTTCTCCAGACTGAGGCCATCGAAGCCGGCACCCTTGGCCGCGCCGCTGAGCGATTCGTCAAAGAACCAGGTGAAGTTGACGCCGGCACCGACATAGGGCTGGAAGGCCGAGGCATTGTCCAGTGGGTAGTAAACCAGGCTGACAGTCGGCGGCAGGTGCTTGATGCTGCCCAGCTTGTCGATGACTCCGGTAACGCCAACATCATGGCTGAACGGAGTGGCCGCCAGCAGCTCGACACCAACCTTGTCGGTCAGCATATAGGCAAAGTTCAGACCCAGCTGGGTGTCGCTGTCCAGAGTGGCACCGGTCCCGGGCAGGGCTGCGCCCGCTACTTTTACCGGACCGCTGTCCTCACGCGGGTCAACCGTTACCGCACCGGCGCGAACGATGATGTCGCCAGCCTGGTGAGCCTGGGCAATGGACGCGGCCAGCAGGGCGGGGGCCAGCAGCAGGCAGGCGGAGATTCTGGATACAGTGCGTGACATTGATAATGTCTCCTTGGTGTGTCGATAGGGTTACTGTAAGGACCCTGCCGTGCATGGATATTGATCTGGGGCAATTGTTTGATGGGTGTGATTGCGACGGGATGTCGCGGTTGAATTATTTTGGGATGAAGATGATAATGCTTCTCTTTTGTGGCGAGGTCCGGACCTCGTCGTTCCTCTGGAGATACTGGATGAGAGCGGTTTGGATAATCTTGATGGCAGGACTGTTGCCTGCCATGGCGCTGGCGCAGGGTGCGGCAGAGCAGGCGCTGACCGAGGGAGAGGCGCTGATGACCGATGCACAGCGCTCCCAGCAACGCATCGATCAACTGGATGACGCAACGCGCGAGTCGCTGAACCGCTACCGCCAGGCCATCCAGCAGAAGGAGCAGCTGACTGAATACAGCAAGCAGCTGAGCGATATGGTGCAGTCCCAGCGCCGCGAGCTGGAGGACCTGCAGGCCCAGCTGGCGACCATTGAAGAGACCCAGGCCGAAGTCATGCCGCTGTTGCAGCGCATGCTCAACTCGCTGGAGCAGTTCATCGAGCTGGATCTGCCGTTCCTGGAAGACGAACGGGCAGACCGGCTGGCACAACTCAAGGCGGTGATGGTCCGGCCGGAGGTGACCGTCGCCGAGAAATACCGGCGGGTGCTCGAGGCCTACCAGATCGAAAGTGATTACGGCCGCACCCTGGAAGCCTGGCGCGGCAGCCTGGAGGTCGATGGCAGTCAGCGGGTGGTCGAGTTCCTGCGGCTGGGTCGGCTGATGCTGTTCTACCAGACCCTGGACGGCCATACGCAGGGCTACTGGAATGCCACTGCGCAGCAATGGGAGGCATTGCCGGGCGGTTACAACCGCGCCCTCGCACAGGGGCTGGGTATCGCCCGTCAGCAGCAGACCGCTGCCATGCTGCGACTGCCTTTGCCGCCGGTCAGTGAACAGGGAGCTGCACAATGAAACGTCTGTTGATCGCTTTTATCATGGTACTGGCCAGCCCCATGGCACTGGCCCAACCGGCTTCCCTGGATCAGTTGCTGCAGGACATCCGCGAGATCCGCAGCAGCGAGCAGGCCGCGATGCGTGAGCGCGAAACGCAATTTCTGCGTGAACGGGACAACCAGCAGCGCCTGATGGCCCAGGCTGAACGCGAGCTGGCCCCGATCAAGGCCGAAGCCGATCGGCTCAAGGCCGAGTTCGACAGCCTGGAGCAGGCTCTGGCCGATACCGAAGCGGAAATGAAACAGCGCAGCGGTTATCTTGGTGAGCTGTTCGGTGTGGTGCGTCATGTGGCTTCCGATACCCATAGCCAATGGCAGGATTCCCTGCTGAACATGCAGTTCCCCGAACGTTTGCAGCAACTCGACCAACTGAGTTCCGCCGCGCAGATTCCGACGGTGGAGACCCTGGAACAGTTCTGGTTCATGCTCCAGGAAGACATGACCGCCAGCGGCAAGGTCAGTCGCTTCAATGCCCCGGTGATCGACCGGGATGGCCAACAGCAGGAGATGCCGGTCGTGCTGGTTGGACCTTTCGTGGCGTTGGGCGGTGAGCGCTACCTCAGCTACCAGCCGGAGGCCGCTACCCTGCAGGTGGCGAGCAACCAGCCGGACGGGCGTGGCCTGATCGGTGATTTCCTGGCCCCGCGCACCGGGCTGGCCGACCTGATGGTCGATCCCACACGTGGCACCGTGCTGGCGCAGATGCAGCAGACCCCCTCGTTCATGGACCGGGTGCATCAGGGTGGGCTGGTCGGCTATGTGATCATGGTGTTGGGCGCCCTGGGTGTGGTACTGGCGCTGGGCAAGCTGGCCTGGCTGCTGGCGCTGTCGAAGAAGGTCGACCGCCAGGCCAATGAACTGGACAACCTGCGTGATGACAACCCGCTGGGCCGCATCCTCGGGGTGATCGGTACCCAGCCCAAGCTGGAAGAGCTGGAAACCCTGGAGCTCAAGCTGGACGAAGCCATTTTGCGCGAAACCCCGGCGATGGAGCGCGGCAACGGTCTGATCAAGTTGCTCGCCGCCGTGGCGCCGCTGCTCGGGTTGCTGGGTACCGTGACGGGCATGATCGCCACCTTCCAGGCCATCACGCTGTTCGGTACCGGTGATCCGAAGCTGATGGCCGGGGGTATCTCCCAGGCATTGGTGACCACGGTACAGGGCCTGGTAGTGGCCATTCCGCTGCTGTTCCTGCATGCCACCCTGGCGGCCCGCAGCAAAGGCCTGATCCAGGTGCTGGAACAACAGAGTGCGGGCCTGATCGCGCTGCACCTGGAACCCGGAGCAAGGCGCGGTGAGTGAAGCCTTCTGGTTGCTCAAGGACTTTCTCGACAGCGGCGGCTGGGTGCTGTGGACCATCCTGGGTTTCACCATAGTGCTGTGGACGCTGATGGTCGAACGCTTGTGGTACCTGTGGCGAATCTTCCCCAAGCGCTCGGCCAGCCTGGAACGGCACTGGCAGCAACGCAGTGACCGCAGCAGTACCACCGCGCGCTATGTGCGCCAGGCCTGGCTGTCGGTAGCGCGGCAACGGCTGGAGCGCTTCATGCCGTTGATCCGGGTACTGATCGCCATGTGTCCGCTGCTCGGCCTGCTGGGTACGGTGAGTGGCATGATCCAGGTGTTCGATGTGCTGTCGGTCAGTGGTACCGGCAACCCCAGGGCAATGGCTGCCGGGGTGTCCCGGGCCACGGTGCCGACCATGGCCGGCATGGTGATCGCCATCAGTGGATTGTTTTTTCTGGCGCGGCTCGATGCCCAATCGCGGCTGGCCATGCAACGGCTGACTGACCGTCTGCATCACGAATAGGAACTCTTGAACATGCGCATGCGCAGACATTCGGCAGGAAACGACGATGAGGCCGGCATTGACCTGACCCCCATGCTCGACGTGGTGTTCATCATGCTGATCTTCTTCATCGTCACCAGTACTTTCATCAAGACCACCGGCATCGAGATCAACACGCCGACCGCCGATAGTGCCGAGCAGCAGCCCAAGGGCAACATCCTGATCGGTATCGACCCCAACGGGGAAATCTGGATCGATCGCCAGCAGGTGGATATCCGCGGAGTGCGCGCTGCGGTGGAACGCATGCGCGTGGACCAGCCCGAGAGCAGCGTGGTGGTACAGGCCGATCAGGACGCCCGTAGTGGTGTGGTGATCCGGGTCATGGACCAGGTACGCATGGCCGGCGTGGCGGATGTGGCACTGGCTGCCACGGCGGGAGATAACTGATGCGCCTGCTGGTCAGCTTTGCCGGTGGCTTGCTGGTGACGCTGGCGTTGTTCGCCATCATGATCGTGCTGGTCATGCCGCCGCGGGACAACCGGGAGTTGGGTGAGGAGCTGGCGCGTGTCAGCTTCGTGCGCAGCGTCGCCGACTCGTCCAGCGACAGCCGCCAGCGCCAGCAGCGGCAGCCACCGGAACAGCCGCAGCCACCGGAGATGCCGACGCCTCAGCAGGCGCCAGCGCAGCCGCAGGTCAGCACCAACGTACAATTGAACATCGCCGTACCGAATTTGCCGACGCCCGGCATCAGTATCGCGGTGACGCCGACCCTGGCTGGCCTCACTGCCGCCGAGGCGCCGGCTGTCGCTGCTGCTGCACCGTCTGCCCCGGCAGCACCGGCGGCCTCGGGTCCATCGACCGCTGAAGAGGTCTCGCCGCTGGTGGATATTCCACCGAACTATCCGCAGCGCGCCCTGGCGGCGGGTATCGAGGGTGAGGTAACCCTGGCCTTCACCATCACGCCCGACGGGCGGGTGGAGAACCTGCGGGTTACCCACGCCCAGCCCAAGGGCGTGTTCGAGCGTGAGGCCCGCCGTGCGGCCAGCCGCTGGCGCTTCGCACCGCGCCGGGAGAATGGTCAACCGGTGGCTCGCGAGGCAACCAAAACCTTGTATTTCCGTCTGGAGGGAAGGTGATCATGGGCTCTGCCAATTTCTACCGTAGTGCTGCATTGTGCCTGGCGCTGCTGGCGCCGGGGCTGGTGGCTGCCCAGCAGGCCATCGACCCGATGGTGTTCATGGCATTGAACAGTGCGCAGAAGGCCCAGGAAAAAGGTGACCTCGGTGAGGCGCGCAAGCTGCTGAATCAGGCACTGGACAAAGCCAGGTCCGGCAGTCTGGAACTGGCGCTGATCGAGCAGCGGCTTGGCTACCTGGCGATCAACGCCGGGCAGAACCAGCAGGCGATCGAGTGGCTGAACAAGGCGTTGGCACACGACAAGCTGGAAGCCAAGGCGGCCCGCCAGGATCGCCTGAATCTGGCCCAGTTGCTGGCAGTGGAGGGGCGCTATCGGGAGGCGGCCGGGCTGCTGGAGCGCGAACAGCGCGATGCAGCGCTGAACCTGGAGCAGAAGCAGTTGCTGGTACAGTGCTACAGCCAGACGCGCGACTATACCAAGGCTGTTCCGCTGGCCGAACAGGTGGTGCGAGCCAACGCCGGGGCGGATGATATCTGGTATCAGTTGCTGGTCGGCATGACCTACCAGCAGGGGCAATACGAGCGTGCCGCCCAGTGGCAGAAAGTGCTGCTGCGGCGCCACCCGCAGAAAAGCGAGAACTGGCGGCAACTGGCCGGACTGCAGAGCCAGGCCGGCAAGCAACGCGCAGCAGCGGCCACCCTGCGCCTGGCCCACGAGGGCGGTGTCGGGCTGACCCAGACCGATCTGGATAATCTGGTGGCGCTGCAGGTCAATGCCGGTGCCCCGTGGCAGGCGGCGCGCCTGCTGGAAGCATTGATGGCCCAGCAACTGCTGCCGAGCGACGCGGCGCGCCAGGAGCGCCTGGCCCAGCTGTGGACGCTGGCCCGTGACCGCAGCCGTGCCCGGGACGCCTGGGCGGCACTGGCCAATGGCAGCAATCGTGCCGACCATTGGCTGCGGTTGGCGGGTATCCAGCTGGAGGAGGGTGACTGGTCGGAACTGCTGGCCACGCTCAAGCGCGCGCAAAGTGGTGCCAGCAACCAGCAGCGCCAGTTGATCCGGCAGTGGGAAGGCTATGCCCGTTCAGCGATCGAGAACAACAGCTGAATGCGCTGCTGATCAATACACATAGGGCTCAATGCTGGCTGCATCGATGCGGTAGCCAGCATTGGCCAGTTCATTTTCCATGTGCTCTACCTGAATGGTGCCGCTGATCCAGAACGGTTGGTACAGATCCCGCAGCTTGATCCCGGATGTGCTGCGCACATGCACGACCTGGTTGGATGGCGGTGGCGGGACATGGATGCAGGCACCGAAATAGGGTACCAGTAGAAATTCCTCCACCTCCATCGCCTCGGTGATGCCGAGCGGCACCACATAACCGGGCAACTTGACCTCCCTGCCATCCAGTTCCTGCACCACCGGAGCATTGGTTTCCATCTGCACCGCCGGGTCACCCAGCTCCGCGTCCATCTCGCCCAACAGCGACAGGTCATGCACCGGCAGGGGGATTTCCTGCAGTTCGCGCAGCTCTGGTGGCAGCAGCTCATCCCAGGCGATTTCCTCAGCCGCGGTGGCCGTTGCCATTGCGAGCAGCAACAGGCCGGTGAGCAATAATCGTGAACCCATGTGCATGTCCCGTTCCGGTCAGGTGCGGATCGACAGACCGTCGATCAGCGATTGGCGATAGGCGCGCCAGGCCGGCACGCAGCCCATGATGATGGCTGCCAGCAGTATGGCACCCAGCAGGCTCCAATCCCATAGGCCGGGTGCGGTGATCGGAATGAACAGGCCGTAGCGTGACAGGATTACCGGTTGGGCCAGCCACACCGTCAGGTACATCAGCCCCAGCCCCAGCAGTATCCCCGCCAATGCCAGGCCGGCGGCCTCCAGCAACAGCAGGCCGAACACATGCCGCGGGCGGGCGCCTACCGAACGCAGGATGGCCATCTCCCGGCGCCGTTCGTTGAGGCTGGCGAGGATCGCCGTGAGCATGCCGACCAGTCCGGTCAGCACGACGAATACCGAGACGATGAACAGCGCCTGTTCCGCCACCCCGAGCAGGCTCCACAACTCCTGTAGCGCGACCCCGGGCAGCACCGCCATCAGCGGTTCGCTGGGGAAGCGATTGATGTCCCGTTGCACGGCAAAGGTGGCGACGCGGCTATCCAGCCCGAGCAGCATGGCCGTGATGGTGGTGGGGGTCAGATCCAGGCTGCGGGCCTGTTCGGCATCGACGCGCGCTGCGCCGCGGGCCGGCATTCCCTGCTGCCAGTCCACATGCAGCGCCTCCATGCCCTGCAGGCTGATATGGATGGTCCGGTCCACCGGCGTACCGGTCTTGGCCAGTATGCCGCTGACCTGGAACGGCTTGTCGGCATGCTCGACGAAGCTCACTGCGCCGGTACCATGGGCCAGCACCAGTTCGCTGCCCAACTGATAACCCAGCTCCCGGGCGATATCCGCGCCGATCACCGCATCGTACAGGTCATCGAATGCGCGGCCCTCGGCGAACAGCAACTGGCGATCACGGCCGTGGCGAAAGTGGGTGAAATAGTCATCGGTAGTCCCCATCACCTTGAATCCGCGATGCGAATCACCCAGCGAGATGGGAATGGCCCAGTCTACCCGGGGATGCTCGGCGATCTTCTGGTAGCTATCCCAGCGCATATTGCTGGTGGCATTGCCGATACGGAACACCGAATACAGCAGTAGCTGCACCGAGCCGGTGCGCGGGCCGACGATCAGGTCGGTACCGGAAATGGTTCCGGCAAAACTGGCGCGGGCTTCATTGCGGATCTTCTCCACGCCGAGCAGCAGGGTTACGCTCAGGGCGATGGCCAGTACCGTCAGCAATGCGGAAAAGCGTCGATTGAGCAGACTGCGCAAGGCCAGTGGAAACAGGTACATCAGATCACCTCGGGGTTGACGACGGCACGGTTGAGTTCGCGCAGCGACAGGCTGCGATCGAACAGCGGCTCCAGCGCGGCGTCATGGCTGACGAACAGCAAGCTGCTGCCCAGCGCCTCGCATTCGCTGAATAGCAGTTGCAGAAACACCTCCCGGGTATCGGCATCGAGCGCCGAGGTGGGCTCGTCGGCGATGATCAGCTCGGGGCTGCCGATCAGCGCCCGGGCGGCGGCCACGCGCTGCTGCTGGCCGATCGACAGCTCGGTCACCGGCTGCTTGTGCAGTGCCGGCTGGTCCAGCCCCAGGTGGGCCAGCAGATGCAGTGCGGCAGCCTGCACACTGCCGTGACGCTGGCTCGCGCGCTGTTGACGCCGGCTGGAAAAGTGGCAGGGCAGGGTGATGTTCTCCACTACCGACAGATACGGCAGCAGGTTGAACATCTGGAAGATATAACCTGTGTGATCGGCACGAAAACGGTCGCGTGCCGAGCCGGACATGCCGGCCAGATCTTCACCGAGCAGCCGGATACGGCCGCTGGCTGGCAGTTGAACGCCGCCCAGCAGCCCCAGCAGGGTGGTCTTGCCGCTGCCGGAAGGGCCCTTGAGAAACACCCGCTCGCCCGCCTGCAGGGTGAAACTGTCGATGTCCAGCAGGGTGGCCCGGCCGGGCCAGGCAAAGGTGATCTGCTCGAGTTGTATTACCGGTTCGGCCATCAGAGGTTCCGTTGGAGTGTTCAGAAGCGCACGCGTCTGTCGGTGGCTGTCAGCTCACCGCCCTGCTGGCCCTGCGGTGTGATCGCCTGCAGGATCAGTTTCTCGCTGCCGGGGAACAGATCGAACAGGGTGACGTCCAGATGCTCCAGGCGTGTCGGAGTGGTGCAGGAGTAGCTGTATTGCGCGGTGATATCAGCATGCTCGTGTTGGTGCTCATCATCATGCCCATGGTGATGCTCATGTTGGGCATGGGCATCATCGCTTGAATGTTCATCCAGGGCAAACAGGGGGCTATGCAGCTGCGCCGAATCCAGACTGCATTGCGCGGCAGCGGGCAGGGCAAACAGCTTTTCCGGCTGGCGCAGCGTGTTCATCAGACTGTCGAGCTGATCACGTTGCGTCTGGTTATGCGGTGCATGCTCGAAGCCGAGCAGGTCAGCTGCCGGGGTGCTCAGTTCCAGCAGCAGTTGCTGCCCGTCAATGACGATATCCAGGGTGCCGACGCCATGCTGGTGGGCGGCGGCATTGTGGGACCCGTGGGCATGGTCGTGCGGCTCATGGGCATGCAGAGCGAGACTGACGACAGCGGTCAGAGCGAGAGCGAGGGGGGCGAGGCGCGGCATGCGAAGATCCTTGTTCAGATAATTTGATGTTATCTTATAACAATGTGGCGCCGGATCAAGCCTGCCATGCACCGCCTGGGTAGCGGCCCGCACAATAAGGTGTTACCGGGAGTTGCTGGCGCGAGCAAGATGCTGGTACCTCGCTTGGGTACCAGCATCTTCATTGGCCTAGAAGTGCGCCTTCAATAGCAGGCTGGCGGTATTCTGGTCAGTTGTTCCGACAAATTGCTCACTGACATAGCCGCCATCTTTAATTCCAAATTTGTTTTTCCAGTAGTCATACTCGATACCAACATAGACTTTCTCTCTCCAGCCCAGCGCCTTGCCCATGTCATATTTGATCTGCGGATTGATATGGACGTTGGCGTGATATTCGCCGCGGCTGTTCTTATCGTTGTCCACAACCCAATCGATGTAGCCATCAATCACCAGGTCGGAGCGGCCCATCGGGATGGTATAGCTCCAGGCCGGGGTTATCTGCCAGACATTGTCGCCGGGCCGGCCACCATCGGTTTTACGCAGATAGGTATTGAGTTGGAAGAAGTCAAATCCCGGTATTGCCAGATCAATGGCAGGACCGATCAGATAGGCTTCGGTGTCGCCTTTACCAAACTCATAGGTCATCGAGACCAGTATGTCGGTAACAGGACCGAGCGCAATGTTGGTGCCACTGATTTTGCCGAACGACAGGCGAGGGGAAAACTCGCCATAGTGGGTCCGATTATCACGGCCGTCATTGGCGCCCTTGCCATTGAAGTTGATCTGATCGATGAAGAGAAATAAATCGCCTACGCTCCAGGCGCTGGCGTGTTCGAAGGTGAAGGTTTGTTGGATCGGCGGGTCTACTTTGTAATTCTTACCGTAGAGATAGGTCAGGCTGTTGGTGTGCCATTGGATAAGCTCGCCAGCGCAAACAGAGCTGGTAGCCACTGCGCCGGCGATAAGCACAAGCGAAGAGCTGGTTATTTTTTTCATGTTCTACTCCAGGATATTATTTTTATTTTACTTGGCCCGACTTCAGATACTTGGGCGCGCTTATTAATACAGGCGGACGAGAATGCCTCCGGTAATCAGCAACGCAATGCCGGCAACTCGCCCGAGACTCAGTGCATGTGGGGTAAATCCCGCCAGACCGAAGTGATCAATCAGGGCTGCAGCAATCATTTGTCCGACCAGCACCATCCCCAGCATGGTCGCTGCGCCCAGTCGTGGGCTGAGCATGACCATTGCGCTGACAAAAAAGGCCCCCATGACCCCTCCGCCCCACTGCCAGAAAGGCACCGAGGCGAGATCGTCCCAGGAAGGACGGGGCAGGCGAACAGTCATGCATACGACTATCAGGAGCAGTAGCCCGATTGCAAAGGAGACGCAGGATGCCCACAGGGCATGCCCCGCGCTCAATGCCAGCTGGGCATTCAGGCCTGCCTGTAACGGCAGGACCGCCCCTGCCGCCAACGCCATGCATAGATATATCCACACTGTGTTTTCCTCGTCCGCGCAGGGGACTGCTTCGCTGCATCGCTAGCCTTGGCGTATCACAGGCTGCGGTGTATTCAGCTCGTTCTCACGGGCGATAGCATCGAACACCGGGCCAAAGGCGGGCCGGGGAATGTACTGGCCGGCGCCTTCCACTGCGAGAAGCTGACCGTCACGCCAGACGATCTTCCCCCGGCTCAGGGTATGGCTTGGGATGCCGGTCACCGTGCGGCCTTCAAAGATATTGAAGTCGATGTTCTGATGGTGTGTCCGGGCGGAAATAGTGCGTGTGCCGGTGGGATCCCAGACCACCAGATCCGCATCGGCACCCACGGAGACAGAGCCTTTGCGCGGATACATATTGAACAGCTTGGCCGTATTGGTTGAGGTCACCGCGACAAACTCGTTCATGGTCAGGCGACCCTTGTTGACGCCCTCATCCCACATGATCGCCATGCGATCCTCGATGCCGGCGGTGCCGTTGGGAATAAGGGTGAAGTCTTCCTTGCCAGCGGCTTTCTGATCAGCGCAGAAACAGCAGTGATCCGTCGCTGTGGTGTGCAGGTTGCCGCCGCGCAGACCCTGCCAGAGCGCTTCCTGATGTTCTTTGGCACGAAATGGCGGACTCATGACGTGGGCTGCGGCAAATGCAAAGTCAGGATGCCGATAAACGCTTTCATCAATGACCAGATGACCGGCCAGCACCTCGCCGTAAACGCGGTTTCCGTTATTGCGGGCGCGGGTAATGGCCTCCAGAGATTCATTGCAGGACACATGCACAATATAGATAGGCACGTTCATTGCCTGGGCGATATGGATAGCCCGATTGGCTGCTTCGGCTTCAACCACGGGCGGGCGTGAGAGCGGGTGTGCTTCGGGGCCAGTCATGCCCTTGGCGAGCAACTCCTGCTGCAGTTGAAAGACCAGCTCTCCATTCTCCGCATGAACCGTCGGCATCGCGCCGAGTTCGACAGAACGGCGGAAGCTTTTCACCAGGGTTTCATCGTCCGCCATGATCGCGTTCTTATACGCCATGAAGTGCTTGAAGCTGTTGACGCCATGCTCGCGCACCAGCACGCCCATTTCCTCATGTACCGACTCATCCCACCAGGTGATGGCCACGTGAAAGGTATAATCCGCCGCCGCTTTGGCGGCCCAGTCACGCCATTGGTGGAACGCCTCGAGCAGGGACTGCTGGGGCGACGGGATGACGAAGTCGATGATGCTGGTGGTGCCGCCGGCCAATCCGGCGGCCGTCCCGGTATAGAAATCATCGCTGGCCACGGTGCCCATGAACGGTAGTTGCATATGGGTATGGGGATCAATACCACCCGGCATCACATACTGGCCGCCCGCATCTATTACCTCAGCAGTAGCGGGAGCATCCAGATTCTCCCCAATCGCAACAATTTTCCCCTCGTCACAATACACATCGGCTCGATACGTCTTGTCGGCAGTGACCACAGTGCCGTTCTTTATGAGTACGGACATTTCTGGTTCTCCTTACAGGTCTTGGCGAGCCGGCACTTGCAACTGCTTTCCGGCCCGATAGATAACCGAGTTCACTCTGGTGCTTGCATACTGTTGCGCATGAGCAGCAGGTAGACACCGGCAGCAATCGCCAGGCCGACAAACCAGGCATAGGTATAGATCTCCTGGAATACAGCGGGCACGCTATCGATGAAGCCGGCGACATGCAGGAAGCCCGGCAGGTTGGGTAGAACCCCTATCACCAGCGCGATCAGGGCTGCCGGGTTCCAGCCATTGCGGTAGCTGTACTCGCCGTCGTTGCGGAAGAGGGCATGGTGATTCAGCCGGGTTTTCCGAATCACGAAGTAGTCAGCAACCATGATGCCGGCGACTGGGCCGAGCAGTGCCGAGTAGCCAATCAGCCAGGTGAAGATATAGGCACTGGTCGACTCCAGCAGCTTCCATGGCATGATCGCAATACCGATACCTGCGGTCAGGTACCCGCCCATCTTGAATGAGATCTTGCTGGGGCTGAGGTTGGAAAAGCCGTTAGCGGGGGCAACGACATTGGCAGCCAGATTGGTGGTCAGCGTTGCCAGGATCAGGGCGATCAGTGCGATGACCACCGCGATACCGCCCATCTGACTGGTCAGCTCAACGGGATCCCAGATGGCCCTGCCATAGATCACCACGGTTGCCGAGGTAACGGCTACGCCGATAAAGGCGAAGAGTGCCATGGGCAAGGGTAACCCCAGGGCCTGGCCGATAAACTGGTCCTTCTGGCTGCGGGCAAAGCGGGTGAAGTCGGGAATGTTGAGGGCCAGCGTGGCCCAGTAACCTACCATCGCCGTCAGTCCTGGCCAGAACACGGACCAGAATTGTCCTTCCCGGGCGCCGCCGGCAATAAATTGCGAGGGCGTCGAGAGCATTTCACCAAAACCGCCGGCCTTGAAATAAGCCCAGCCCAGCAGGGCAAGACCCATGGCGATCAGGAAAGGCGCGGCGTAGGTTTCCAGCCAGCGGATGGATTCAGTGCCGTAGGCGATGAAGACCACATGCATGGCCCAGAACAGCAGGAAACAGACCAGCTGCCCCATATCGATACCGAGAAAACCGATAACGCTGCCGGCGATGGCATTGTCGGTCATGATGTTGACGATAATATAAATCGCCGAGCCACCCACCCAGGTCTGGATACCAAACCAGCCGCAGGCAACCAGCCCCCGCAACATGGCCGGCAACTTGGCGCCCGCGGTGCCGAAAGAAGAGCGCAGCAGCACCGGGAAGGGAATGCCGTGCTTGGTGCCCGCGTGACCAATGGCAATCATGGGGACCAGTACAATAACGTTGCCGAGTAGAACCGTGAGGACCGCTTGCCACCAGGACATGCCTTCGGCTACCAGTCCAGCGGCCATCATGTAGGTTGGAACACAGACAACCATGCCAACCCAGAGCCCCGAGATGCTCTGCCAGGTCCAGGTCTTGTCTTCTGCTCTGGCCGGAGCCAGATCTTCATTCCACAAGTCTGCGCTGGGGCTACTGCTCGCAGCGATATCGTACTGAAGTGAATCAGCTTGAGTGTGCATTGCATTGTGCCTCGAATCTATTGTTTTTATTAAGCACGTCTGTATCCCGCGCCATGCAGGATATTGTGTTCTCGAAACTCCTGGCTCATGCCGAGCGACAAATAGCCGTAATAAGCACGCCGCACCAGCAGCGCACGCTATCTGTATGTCACTGGAATGTATTAAATGTTGCCCGGATAGCCATATCCGAGAGCTGTGGGCTCTCGCTTTATTTCAAGCCGGGTTATCTGGAAGCGGGATCAAGTGGGACCTGGGGATGTAGCTGCACATGGTTTCATCCTCTTATCAGTGTTCTCTCATCGAGATGTTCAAGTCGAATGCTAGTACAACGAATGGGCGCCTATTGTCAGAAAAATATAAGCACCATCTGGTTATGCTTTCACGCTTATTGCCATCTTCTTTTTAGAATTTATAACAACATCATCAATACGATTGAGGCTGTTGTTTGCAAACCTACAATCAAGATTTGGGAGGGTCAAGCATTATTTTTTCCAAAAGGTAAAATAATTCTTCCACTAGTAGGCGGGATTTTTCTGGAGCGTATGAGTGCTCCCGGTAGTGGCGTGATTCGCCGGTTTCATGAGCGCGGCCAGTGCGATTGGCTGGTCTGGGTCGCTGCCATCTGAGGACTATTCCGACAATCGATCAAGCTCTTCCAGATAGCTCTCAAGTACCAGGTTAGGCGGGGCGGCTTTGCGAGTGATGGCACTGTAATGGGTGACGTACCGGTTGGCTAACGGGTCGATTGCCTGCATGGCTTCGTCGCGCACCCAGCGTTCGGCGTAATGGGTGGGCAGATAGCCGATATAGCGGCCGGTCAGGATAAGAAAAGCGATTCCTTCGCGGTCCGTTGCCGATGCCGCGGCCTTGAGTGGCTCGTGCAGTGCCTTGATTTCTGGTGTCTGCGCATAGGCCGGCAGGACCGCATCCCAGCCGCTGAGCGTTACCGGCTCCGACGGCGGATGCCGGTACAGCGGATGGCTGGAGCTGCAATACAACTGCGAGGCCTCCTCGTACAGCGGGCGGTATTGCAACCCCGGCAGGGACTTCAAGGCGGGGATGATGCCCACATGCAAACGGCCATCCAGTACAGCCAACTCGATATCATTGGGCGGAATCATCCGGATATTGATCTGTACCTCGGGGCCGCGGTCCTTCAGCGCGCCCAGCGCCTGGGTGATCAGCATCTGCGGCATGGTAACCAGGCTGTCGGTGATGCCGATGTTGAGCTCGCCCTTCAGGTGGTCATGCAAGCTGTTCACGTGGGTGCGAAAGCCTTCGATGGCGGCCAGCATCTGCAGGGTGGCCTGGTAGACCTCGCTGCCTTCCTGGGTCAGGGAAAAGCCGCTACGACCCCGTTGGCAAAGACGCAGTGCAAGACGGCCTTCCAGCTCATTCATGGCGATGCTGATCGCCGCTCGGCTGATATTCAGCTCGACCTCGGCTGCGGAGAAACCCCCGCATTCAACCACCTTGCGAAAAATACGCAGCAAGCGCAGATCGGTATCACTGATTTGTCCAGGCAATGCCAGCTTACGGGCTTTCATCTTGTTGTTTTCCTCGATAACCGCTGTTTGGCAGGATAGCGGAGGGCGGCATGTAAGTTAAGTAATCGATTGCATGAAGATAAGTAAGTTTGGGTTTTACTTTAAATTGCTACTGGCGAGACTGGCTGCACGAACAACGTACATGAAGGGTGATGTTATGTCTGATCTCAATACCCAGCGTCATGCCGGACTGACCCCCGAGCAGCTTGATGCATACTGGCTTCCCTATTCCGCAAACCGCCAGTTCAAAGCGGACCCGCGCATTATCGTCGGTGCCGAAGGCAGTTATTACATCGATGCTGATGGCCGCAGGATATTCGACGGTCTCTCCGGTCTCTGGTGTTGTGGTGCCGGACATAACCGCCCGGAAATTGCCGAAGCGGTTGCCAGGCAGTTGCGTGAACTGGACTATGCCCCCGCTTTTCAGTTTGGTCATCCCAAGGCTTTCGAGCTGGCCGAGCGGATTACCCAGCTGACGCCGAAAGGCCTTGATCATGTGTTTTATACCAACTCCGGGTCGGATGCGGCGGATACCTCGCTGAAGATCGCCCGGGCCTATTGGCGCAAAAAGGGCAAGCCGGCAAAAACCAAGCTGATTGGCCGGGCCAAAGGCTACCATGGGGTCAACTTCGGCGGCATCAGCCTCGGCGGCATCGGTGCCAACCGGACCCTGTTCGGACAGGGTATCGATGCGGACCACCTGCCGCACACCCTGCTCAAGGAAAACCTGTTCAGCCGCGGTATGCCTGAGCGCGGTGTCGAGCGGGCCGAGGATCTGCTGGAGCTGATCGCCCTGCATGATGCCTCGAATATCGCTGCGGTCATTGTCGAGCCGCTGGCCGGTTCGGCGGGCGTATTGCCGCCGCCGGTGGGTTATCTGCAACGCCTGCGGGAGATCTGTGACCAGCATGAGATTCTGCTGATCTTCGATGAGGTGATCACTGGCTTTGGGCGAGTGGGTTCCAATACCGGCGCTGAAGAGTTTGGTGTCATCCCGGACATGATGAACGTGGCCAAGCAGCTCACCAACGGGGCAGTGCCCATGGGCGCGGTGATTGTGCAGCGCGAGATCTATCAGACCTTCATGGAGCAGGGCGGGCCGGAATATGCGATCGAATTACCGCATGGCTACACCTATTCTGGCCACCCGGTGGCCTGTGCCGCAGCGCTGGCCTCTCTGGATATCCTGCAGAACGAGCGCCTGGTTGATCGGGTTCGGGAAATGAGCCCGGTATTCGAAAATGCCCTGCATGGCCTCAAAGGCACCCGTTACATCACGGATATCCGCAACTACGGGATGGCGGGCGCTCTGCAGATAGAGAGCCATCCAGGGGAGCCCGCGCGGCGCCCCTACGAGATTGCCATGAAGTGCTGGGAAAAAGGTTTCTACGTACGCTATGGCGGCGACACCATTCAATTGGGCATGCCCTTCATCGTCGAACGTGAAGAGATCGACAATGTCGTCAATGCCATTGGCGACGCCATCAACGAACTTGACTGATACCGCTAACAATACAGGCAGAGAGAACAGACGATGAAGACAATCGGACATTTGATCAATGGCACTATTGATACACAAGCCAGCCGTACCCAGGACGTTTTCAACCCGTCGACGGGTGAGGTATCGAAGCAGTTGGCGCTGGCGAGTAAAACCACCGTCGAAGCCGCTATCGCGGCGGCCCAGGCCGCGTATCCCGCCTGGCGCAACACCCCACCACTCAAGCGCGCCAAGATCATGTTCCGCTTCAAGGAATTGCTGGAACGCAATGCAGACGAGATCTGCCGCCTGATCGGCGAAGAGCACGGCAAGATCGCCCATGACGCCATGGGTGAGCTGCAACGGGGTATCGAGAATGTCGAATACGCCTGTGGCGCGCCAGAACTGTTGAAGGGCGAGTACAGCAAGAATGCCGGTCCGGCGATCGACTCCTGGAGCGAGTTCCAGCCCCTGGGCGTGGTGGCGGGTATTACCCCGTTCAACTTCCCGGCCATGGTGCCGCTGTGGATGTACCCGATGGCGATCGTGTGTGGTAACACCTTTGTGCTCAAACCGTCCGAGCGTAATCCATCATCGGTGCTGTTTATCGCTGAGCTGTTGCATGAGGCCGGCCTGCCGCCGGGCGTGCTCAACGTGGTCAATGGCGATAAGGAGGCAGTGGATGTTCTGCTGTCCGATGCGCGCATCCAGGCGGTCAGCTTCGTTGGCTCGACGCCCATCGCTGAATATATCTACACCACGGCGAGCGCCAATGGTAAGCGCTGCCAGGCTCTGGGCGGTGCCAAGAACCACGCCATCATAATGCCGGATGCCGATATGGATAACGCCGTGTCAGCCCTGGTTGGCGCCGCCTTTGGTTCATCGGGAGAGCGTTGCATGGCGCTGTCGGTGGCTGTGGCGGTAGGTGATGAGGCAGCAGATGCGTTGATCAGCAAGATGACCGAACAGATGAAGAACCTCAAGGTCGGTGCCTTCTCGGACAAGAGCAATGACTTCGGCCCGGTCATCACCCGGGCGCACCAGGAAAAGGTCATCGGTTATATCAACAGTGCTGAACAGCAGGGCGCAACGATAGTGGTGGATGGCCGCGAACCGACCGTGGCTGGCTATGACAAGGGGTTCTATGTCGGTGGAACGCTGATCGACAACGTGACCGCCGAAATGACCTGCTACAAGGAAGAGATCTTTGGTCCGGTGCTGTTGGTCATGCGCGTCAACAGCATGCAGGAAGCCATGCAACTGATCGATGATCATGAGTACGGCAATGGCACCTGCATCTTCACCCGTGACGGTGAGGCGGCACGCTATTTCAGTGACAACATCCTGGTGGGGATGGTCGGCATCAACGTACCGCTGCCGGTGCCGGTGGCCTATCACAGCTTTGGCGGCTGGAAGCGCTCGCTGTTTGGTGACCTGCATGCCTACGGCCCGGATGCGGTGCGCTTCTACACCAAGCGCAAGACCGTGACCCAGCGCTGGCCATCGGCCGGGGTGCGGGAAGGAGCGCAGTTCTCTTTCCCCTCCTGAGCAGGAGGTGCATCAGCACAGCCAAGGCCGGATCAGGTGATCCGGCCTTGGCTGTTTCAGTTGCGGCATCGTTCAATCACGATAGCGCCGCGGTACGCGGTTCAGGTTGCAGAACAATTGATAGGCGATGGTATCGGCCCAGGTGGCAACCTCGCTGGCCGGCAAGTCTTTACCCCATAGACGCACAGGACTGCCCAGACCGCTGGTGGGCAGATCGGTGAGATCGACTGTGAGCATATCCATTGAAACCCGACCGATCAGCGTAGTGCGTTGGTTATCGACCAGCACAGGTGTACCACTCCTGGCGTGCCGGGGTAACCATCGGCATAACCCATGGCGACCACGCCAATCCGGGTAGGGCGCCGGGTAATGAAGCTCGCTCCATAGCCGACCGGCTCAGCGCCTGCCACCTCATGTACGGCAATGATGCTTGAATTCAATTGCATCACCGGCTGCAGCTGCTTGGCATTGTGCTGTGGAAAGTCAAAGGGTGTGGCGCCGTACAGCATGATGCCCGGCCGCAGCCAGTCACCATGAGCCTGCGGCCAGGCGAGTACACCGGGCGAGTTGCACAGGCTCGATGGGCCTGGCAGGTGGCCGGTTACTTCATTGAAGCACAGCAGCTGCTGCTCGGTAGCGCCGCAGTCCGGTTCGTCCGCACGGGCGAAGTGAGTCATTTTCACCAGGCTGGCAATGTTGCGGCTGGCCTGGAGCGCACCCCATATGCCGGCATACTCCTCGGGCTTGAAGCCCACCCGGTGCATGCCGCTGTCCAGCTTCAGCCAGACGTTCAAGGGCTGCTTTATATCAGCCTGTGCCAAGTCGCGCAGTTGGCCATGGTGGTGGATAACCACCCAGAGGTCGTGTTGCTGGATCAAGGCCAGCTCTGCCGCATCAAACCAGCCTTCGAGTAATAGAATCGGTTGCCGAATACCTGCCTCACGGAGCAGGAGAGCCTCCTCTATACAGGCGACGGCAAAGCCATCGCTCAGGGCCGACAGCGCCTGAGCGCAAGGTATGGCGCCATGGCCATAGGCATTGGCCTTTATGACCGCCAATGCTCTGTTTCCAGAAAGCTGCCTGGCCAACTGGTAGTTATGGCGCAGGGCGCCGAGGTCGATCAGTGCGTGAGCTGGACGCATAGGTTTCATTCCGGAATGTGGTGTTTCTGGGGGCGATGGCCTCAAGAGCGGTAGCGCCCTGAGGCCAGGGTTATCGCGGTGCAGGAAGCTGGCTGGTTAAAGAGTGGCGATGATGGCAACTTCCACCAGGATATCCGGCTTGAGCACATCGGCCTCCAGTGTGGCGCGAGCCGGCGTTATCCCTTCTGGCAGCCATTGCTTCCATATCAGGTCCATGGCTTCAACATCCGCCTCGATGTTCTTCAGGTAGATGGTGGCGGATAGAAGCCGGGTTTTGTCCGTGCCGGCCTCAATCAACAATCGTTCAATCGCCATCAGGATATTGTCTGCCTGCTCACGGAGATCGTTTTCCAGCGGGGCGCTGTCAGCAAACCTGCCAGCCAGATAAACCATATCCTGATGCACCAGGGTCTGGCTCATTCGCACATTGCTATATAGAGCTTGGGTGTTCATCTCATGCCGCTCCTTATTGTTATCCGGTTATCTCGCGTATCGGTCTACCTCAAAGCCTTCCATGCTGATAGCCATCTTGCTGCCGCCGATTCTGTCGACCAGCAACTGGCTTGAACCACAGGCCATGGTCCAACCCAGGGTGCCGTGGCCGGTATTGAAAAACAGATTGTGGAACTTGCTGGCGCCAATGATCGGTGTGCCATCCGGTGTCATGGGGCGATAACCGGTCCAGAAATCCAGCTCCTGGGTCTGGCCGCCCTCCGGGAACAGGTCATTGACCACCATTCTTAGCGTGGCGCGGCGCTTTTCCCTCAGCTCGGTATCAAAGCCGGCCAGCTCCGCCATTCCCCCCACCCGAATACGGTTGGCAAACCGGGTAATGGCAACCTTGTAGGTTTCATCCATTACGGTTGAAACCGGGGCCATCAAGGGGTCGGCAACGGGGAGGGTCAGCGAATAGCCTTTGACCGGATAGATTGGCAGGCTGATACCCAAAGGTTTTACCAGTTGCGGTGAATAGCTGCCCAGCGCGAGCACATAACAATCCGCAGTCAGGATGTCATCATTGGCAAGTTGGACGGCCTGAATCCGATTATCATTTGCCAGCAGGCTGGTGATCGTACGGTCAAACAGGAAGGTGACGCCCATCTCTACGCATTTGGCTGCCAGCTGGGTAGTGAACAGATGGCAGTCGCCGGTTTCATCATTGGGCAGACGCAGGCCGCCGACGAACTTGTCCTTGCTGGGTGCCAGGCCGGGCTCATAGTGTATGCAGCCCGCCTGATCGAGCAACTGGTATGGCACGCCGCAGCGTTGCAGTACGGCGATGTCGCTGGCTGCGGCATCCAGTTGTTTCTGTGTACGCAGCAGTTGCAAGGTGCCGAGCTCGCGGTGTTCATAGTTCACGCCGCTATCCGAGCGCAGCTGGATCAGGCAGTCGCGGCTGTATTCTGCCAGGCGCATCATGCGCTCTTTGTTGACGGCGTAGCGGCCCTCGGTGCAGTTGCAGAGCATCTGCATCATCCAGCGATATTGCTGTGGATCGGAGGTTGGCCGAATGGCCAGGGGAGCATGCTCGGACATCAACCACTTGATCGCCTTGAGCGGAACGCCGGGAGCCGCCCAGGGGGCGGAGTAACCGGGAGAAATCATGCCGGCATTGCCGAAGCTGGTCTCCAGGCCCGGGCCAGGCTGACGATCCACCACGGTTACTTCATGGCCTGCTTTAGCCAAGTACCAGGCGCTGGTTACGCCAAGTACTCCACTGCCAAGGATCAACACTTTCATTGTTTCCTCACGAGCGCAACACAGTGCGCGGTTGTTCGTTTTTTTATTGTTTCAAGGGAAACGCTGGGCTGGTTATCGCAGCCGCCACCTTCTGGTGGATGTTTTTCTGCTAGTGGTGCCGCCCTCTTGTCTGGACATCCCTGGCGGTCTGGCTCGCTAGTTGCCGGGGTGACCAGGGTGTATAATCGTGCGCCTTACGAGCCCGGCTGCACTGGCTGCATGTATGATTGCGAGGCCCGAGCACCACGGCTGGTGCGCTTGCCGCATTTTATGACTGCAACCAAGAGGTAATCCCTTGGACCAACCCCCCTACCATTTGGCTGAGAACACCCATTCAAATGGCGACGCGGCCAAACCCCGCAAACGCTCAAGCGCCAGGAAAGCCCAGGAATCCCGCATCCTGGAGGCGGCTGAAACGCTATTCGCGCAATATGGCTATAACGGCGCTTCTATCGAGGCGATTGCCGAGCAGGCCGGGCTGTCCAAACAGAACATGCTTTATTACTTCCCCTCCAAGGAAAACCTCTATCACCATGTGCTGAAAAACGTCCTCGATCTCTGGGTCGAGAAAATGACGCTGTTCGAGCAGACAGGTGATGATCCTGCCAGCAAGTTGCGTAGCTATATTCTCGGCAAACTGGAGCTGTCACATCTACGCCCCAATGGTTCCAAGATATTCGCCAACGAGATCATCAATGGCGCGCCTTACATCAAGGACTATCTGCTGCAAAAGCTTTTGCCCAAGCTCGATACCGATATTGCCCTGGTCAGAAAATGGATCGCTGATGGCGTGATGGATCCTGTCGACCCTTACCACCTGTTCTTCTCCATCTGGGCCGCGACCCAGACCTATGCTGACTTTTCTACCCAGATCGCCCTGGTACTGCATAAGGACAGTCTGGATACGCGCGATTTCGAGGATGCCGGGGATTTTCTCACCCACATCATTCTCAAGGGCACCGGGCTTACCAGATAACCTCCCGCTTTGGCTGCCCTGAAAGAGCTGCCTGCTCTATCAGGGCAGCAGCATCAGTGAGCTCAACTATTGGCGCGTTCAACCACAGCCTGAAAAAGTACATTGCAGCCGGCAGCGAGATCGTCCGGTGTCGCATTCTCGGCCTCGTTATGGCTGATGCCATTTTCACAGGGCACAAAGACCATGGCTGTGGGCGCTACACGGGAGATATAGCAGGCGTCATGCCCGGCACCGCTGACGATGTCCCGGTGGCTGTAGCCAAAGTCCTCTGCAGCCTGGCGTACCAGGGCAACACAGTCGGCATCAAAGGGCACTGGCGGGGAATACCAGATCTGTTCAAAAGCCATTTCCAGTCCCAGTTCGGTGGAGACCGAGTCGGCTGTTTCACGCAGGGCCTGATCCATTTTTGCCAGCACATCGGCATCGGGGTGGCGAAAATCAACGGTAAAGAACACCTGGCCGGGAATCACGTTACGTGAGTTGGGGAAGACCTGTAGCAGGCCGACGGTGGCGCAGGCGTTAGGTTGATGGGCGAGGCCGATCCTGTTGACCTGGTCGATCAGGCGGGCGGCACCGACCAAGGCATCACGACGACGGCTCATCGGGGTGGGGCCGGCATGGGATTCCTGTCCGGTCAGGGTGATTTCATACCAGCGCTGGCCTTGCGCATCAGTGACCACGCCAATCTGTTTCTTCTCATCCTCGAGGATGGGGCCCTGCTCGATATGCGCTTCAAAAAACGCCTTGAAGGGTCGGCCTCCGACATCATCCGGGCCGTTATAGCCGATGCGTGCCAGCTCCTCACCCATGGTCTTGCCATCCAGATCAGCGCGGCTCAGGCCGTAATCCAGCTCAAACACGCCGGCAAACACGCCGGATGCCACCATGGCGGGAGGGAAGCGCGAGCCTTCCTCATTGGTCCACACCGAGGCTTCAATGGGTGCGCGGGTGTCCATGCCCTTGTCATTCAGGGTACGAATCACTTCCAGGCCGGCCAGCACGCCGTAGATACCGTCGAACTTGCCGCCGGTAGGCTGGGTATCCAGATGGCTGCCCATCACCACGGGTGGCAGGGAGTCATCCAGCCCGGCGCGGTGAGCGAAAATATTGCCCATCTTGTCGATGCGAATGGTGCAGCCTGCGTCTTTGCACCATTGAACAAATAGATCACGTGCCTGCTTGTCCAGATCGGTCAAGGCCAGTCGACACACGCCGCCTTTTTCCGTTCCGCCAATCTCGCCCATGTCCATCAGGCTTTGCCACAGCCGTTGCTGGTTGATCATGGTTTTCTGCATTGTCTTTGCCTCATTCGGTCATTGTTGTTCTTGCAGACCGGTGGCGTAGATGCCACCGGCGCCAGCTCAGGCCTGGAATCGGGGAATGATGTGCTCGCCATACTGGGCAATGATGTTTTCCTCATCGCCATTATCGAGGTAGATATTGAACTGGGTGGCGCCAGCCGCCTTGAGCTCGTTGAGCTTGCTGACATGCTGCTCGGCTTCCCCCAGCACGCAGAAGCTTTCAACGATGTCCGGGGTAATGAAGTCCAGGTAGGGGTTATCGCTCTGACCATGCTTGGAATAATCGTAGCCCTTACGCTTCTCGATATAGTCGGTCAGGCTGGAAGGCACGGTGCCGCTGTCACTGCCGTATTTCTCAACGATATCGGCGACGTGGTTGCCGACCATGGCCGGGAACCACTTGGTGGCTTCGATGCACTGATCCCGGCTGCCAAAATAGGCGGGAGCGGCGACGATCACCTTGTAATTGTCCATATTGCGGCCTGCTTCCTTGCCGGCAGTGATGCTCTGCTCGGCCAGCCATTTGACGATGCTCGGCTCGCCGATCTGCAGAATGACGCCATCGCCCACTTCCCCTGCGGTTTTCAGCGCCATGGGGCCATAAGCACCGATATGAACCGGTAACTCGTAGCCATCGGACCAGGGGAATTTGACGGGCTCGGCGCATTCACCGTAGGTCACTTCTTCGCCACGGATCATGGCTTTTACCTTGGTGGTGAATTCGGCTACCCGCGCCAGCGAAGCGGGTTTCTTGCCCATCACTCGCACCGAGCTGTCACCACGGCCAAGGCCGATATCGAAGCGACCGCCGCTTTGCTTGGCGAGACTGCCAAACAGGCTGGCGGCCAGAGACCAGTCGCGGGCATTGGGGTTGGTGACACAGGGCGCAAAGCGCATCTTGGTGGTGTGTTCCATGCACATGGCAATCGCGGGATAACACTCGCGCCATAGAATATGCGAGTCATAGAACCAGCAATAAGCGAAGCCGGCTGCTTCGGCCTGTTTGACCAAGCTGCGGGCCCGTTCGGGGCTGACAAA
>Ga0265293_10003916_pt1 | contig 27008 bp, 25 predicted proteins | sample Munlanlewell138R_FD_192505 | JGI IMG/M metagenome (GOLD analysis project Ga0265293, IMG submission 192505) | Leachate microbial communities from a municipal landfill in Southern Ontario, Canada - Leachate well 138R | ecosystem: Engineered > Solid waste > Landfill > Unclassified | place: Canada...
AGTGGAAGTTGGTGTGTCTGGCGCTGAATCTGCGGCGGATGGCGGCGTGGGCATGAGGGCGTGACGGACAAATCCCGCCTCCCGGTTGTCATTGCGCTTGGGCAGACGCCGCCAGATACATGTCAGACACCGCATGCCCCCACATCATTGCGCCCGCGGTCTTAAAAAATAGCCATGGCACCTGTCAGCAGTGCAAATCTGTTTCTGCCGCGCAGGCTCCTAGGCTTTCCATATCTGTGGCGTCAGACTGATATCGTTGAGCCACACTTGGCCCTCCTGAAGCGTCGCCTGAATATCCATGGCCCGCGCGACCAGGCCCGCGAGCGCCGCACAGTCTTCGGACGAGACGTAGATCACCTGCAGATTTTCGAAACGCGCCAACTTATCACCCTGCTTGTCCCACCAAACCCCCGCCTGGCGCGAGCCGTAGCTGAGCACGGTCACCCGCTCGGCGCGGTTACAGCCTTTGCGAATACGAGACTCATCCGGCGTACCCAACTCGATCCAGTGAGTAATCCGGCCCGTCAGATCCCGCGCCCACAGATCGGGCTCATCGTCCGTGCTGAGGCCGCGGGTGAATGCCAGATCATCACCGGCAAACAGCACAAAGGCGAACACGCGCAACATCAGGCGCTCTTCGGTTTCGGAGGGATGGCAGGCCAGGGTCAGGCTGTGCGTCGCGTAATAACCCCGGTCGATGTCGGCAATGGCAAGCTGCGCCTTGTAAATGGTGGCCTTGAGCGCCACGGCAGCCCCCTCAGTCCGACAAGGTCACCCAGCACTTCAAGGAACGTGGCAGCGACCGCTCCTCGTCAGGGCCGGGATGGCAATAATTCAGGTCGATGCGCACCGCAGCACCGGGCGCACCGGCAAAATCGAAGGCGGCAGTGTCGAAGCTGCGTCCGGCATCGCTGGCGGGATTGTTCGACAGACCGTGCCCCTCCGCGTCGATGAGGCCGAGACGCCTGTCGAATTTGCGATTGCCGTTGCGGTCGTGATACGCCAGGATCGCATAACGCCCTGCGGGCAAGCTTCTGATCACAATGTTCGCTTCCCCTTCCCGCACCATCGCTTCGCGAATGGTCAGCGCCCTGTTCTCCCTGCCGAAGGTCTTGCCATTGCGATACAGCGCCAGGCGCACCGCGCCCTCGTTGTCTCGCACGCCGGCAACGGTGACGTGCAGATCGCCACTGGCGGCAAACGCGGGCAGCGCGGCAAGCCCCAGCAGCGCGGCGAGAAAAATCTTGCATTTCATGTGCGTTCCTCGAGCTGCATGACTGTCACTCGTCAAAGTGTACGCGGCAGCGCCCAGTAGATGGGTTGTTGTCCGCTCTGTTCGAGGTAGACGTTGGCTTTGGAAAAGTGCCGGCAACCGAAGAATCCTCGATAAGCAGAGAGTGGTGACGGATGAGGCGCCTTCAAGACCAGGTGCTTGCGGGTGTCGATGACGTTTCCTTTCTTCTGCGCATGACTGCCCCACAACATGAATACCAGGTGCTCGCGCTGCTCGTTGAGGGCATGTATGGCGGCGTCGGTAAACAGCTCCCAGCCCTTGCCTTGATGAGCGCCAGCGCGCCCCTGCTCGACGGTCAGGGTCGCGTTCAGCAGCAACACACCCTGCTCGGCCCAGCTCGTCAGGCAACCGTGAGGGGCTGGCTCGATACCCAAATCGCTGTGCAGTTCGGCATAGATATTCACCAGCGATGGTGGAGTCTGGACGCCGGGCAACACGGAAAAACACAGGCCATGAGCCTGGTGCGGGCCATGGTAGGGATCCTGCCCGAGAACGACGACCTTGACCTTGTCGAACGGCGTGGTGTTGAACGCATTGAACCACAGGGAGCCAGGCGGATAGATCACCTTGCCGCGCTGCTTTTCCTGTTGCAGGAAATCCTTGAGCCCGGCCATGTAGGGCTGCTCGAATTGCGGGCCGAGTACGGACAGCCAGCCGGGCTCCAGTTTGACGGATTGTGCGGTGGTCATGGTTGAGCTTCCTTTCTTGTCTGACGTCGGACGTCTGACGTCTGACGCAAAAGCCCTGTCTCTGTGATATTGGAGCCTGTGTCGGGTTACGCTTCCACTAACCCGGCCTGCATATTACCAGCAAGGTGGCACAAACCGCTTTGCTCTTGAGCGTCCAGCGTCAGACGTCCGACATCAGACGTTTCGTCATTCCGGTCGCATATGGGGAAACAGCAGCACATCACGAATGGACGGTGAATCCGTCAGCAGCATCACCAGACGGTCGATGCCGATACCTTCGCCCGCCGTGGGCGGCAGGCCGTATTCCAGAGCGCGCACATAATCGGCGTCGTAGTGCATGGCCTCGTCGTCGCCCGCCTCCTTTTCCGCCACCTGGCGCCGAAAGCGTTCCGCCTGGTCTTCGGCATCGTTGAGCTCGGAAAAGCCATTGGCAATTTCGCGGCCACCGACGAAGAACTCGAAGCGATCGGTCACAAACGGATTGTCGTCGTTGCGCCGCGCGAGGGGCGACACTTCGGTGGGATACTCGGTGATGAACGTGGGCTGATCGAGGCGGTGCTCCACGGTTTTTTCGAAAATCTCGATCTGTACCTTGCCAAGCCCCCAGGAATCCTTGAGAGGAATATCGAGATGTTCGGCGATCTCGCGCGCGCCGCGCTCGTCCGCCAGCGCTTTCGCCGAGATGTCCGCATTGAAATGAAGAATCGCATCGAACACCGAAAGGCGGCGAAATGGCTTCGAAAAATCGTAGACCGTTTCCTGAAGCACTTCACCTTCGGCATTGCGCACCGTGCTGCGCACCTCGGTGGTGTCGAGCACTTCCAGGCAAAGATTCCGCAACATGTCTTCGGTGAGATCCATCAGATCGTTGTAATCGGCGTAGGCCTGATAGAACTCCAGCATGGTGAATTCTGGATTGTGGCGGGTGGAAAGGCCTTCGTTGCGGAAGTTGCGGTTGATCTCGTAGACACGCTCGAAACCGCCCACCACCAGCCGCTTGAGATACAGCTCGGGCGCCACGCGCAAATACATGGGCAAATCGAGGGCATTGTGATGGGTGACGAAAGGCCGCGCCGTGGCGCCGCCGGGAATCACCTGCAGCATAGGCGTTTCCACTTCGAGAAAATCGCGCTGCCCGAGATAGCTGCGAATGAACGATACAACCTTCGAGCGGGTGCGGAAGGTGTCGCGCACTTCCGGATTGGCAATCAGATCCACGTAGCGCTGGCGATAACGCATTTCCTGATCGGCGAGGCCGTGAAATTTGTCCGGCAGCGGACGCAGGGATTTGGTGAGCAACTGGAACGCATCCATTTGCACGTAAAGGTCGCCCTTGCCGGATTTGTGCAGCAGGCCGCGCACGCCGACGATATCGCCGAGATCGAGACTCTTGGCAAAATCCCGCGCCGGCTTGGTGACGTACAGCTGAATGCGCCCCGAGCCGTCGAGGATTTCCATGAAGGCACCGCGATTGCGGATCAGGCGCCCGGCAACAGCGACCACCAGGCCAAGTTGTTCCAGTGCCTCCTTGCTGTGCTCGCCGTAGCGGGTTTGCAAATCGGCCGTCTTGCTGTCCGGGCGAAAGTCGTTGGGAAACGTGGCGCCCGGCTGCGCGCGCAATTCGGCAAGCTTGGCGCGACGTTCGGCGATCAGTCTGTTTTCGTCAGGTTGGTCAGTCATGGTGGTTATGGAAATTCTCCGTTGACAGTTTTCAGTTAACAGTTTTCAGCCAAGGGGTTCCAAGCACGACAGCTTGCCCACTGACAACTGAAAACTGTTAACTGACAACTCTATTGTCCTGCCCTACAGCCCCGCTTTCAGCGAAGCTTCGATGAATCTGTCGAGATCCCCGTCAAGGACGCCCTGGGTGTTTCGGGTTTCGATGCCAGTGCGCAAATCCTTGATGCGGGCATCGTCCAGAACATAGGAACGAATCTGGCTGCCCCAGCCGATGTCGGACTTGCTGTCCTCCAGCTTCTGCGCCGCTTCGTTGCGCTTGTGCATCTCCATCTCGTAGAGCTTGGCTTTCAGCATCTTCCATGCAGTGTCACGGTTGGCGTGCTGGGAGCGCTGGTTCTGGCACTGCACCACGATACCGCTGGCCAGGTGAGTGAGGCGCACCGCCGAATCGGTTTTGTTCACGTGCTGGCCACCGGCGCCGGAGGCTCGATAGGTATCCTCACGCACATCGGACTTGCTGACTTCGATCTCGATATCGTCGTCCACTTCGGGGGACACGAACACGGCGGAAAACGATGTATGGCGGCGACCGCCGGAGTCGAACGGCGACTTGCGCACCAGGCGGTGTACACCGACCTCGGTACGCAGCCAGCCAAAGGCATACTCGCCCTGCACGTGGACCGTGGCGCTCTTGATACCCGCCACATCACCGCCCGAACACTCCACCAACTCGGTCTTGAAACCCTTGTGGTCGGCCCAGCGCAGATACATTCGCAGCAGCATTTCCGCCCAGTCCTGGGCCTCAGTGCCGCCGGAGCCGGCCTGAATATCCAGGTAGGCGTTGTTGGCATCCATCTCGCCGGAGAACATGCGGCGAAATTCCAATGTCGCGAGTTCGGCTTCGAGCCGGGTCAACTCGCCGCGAATTTCCTCCACCGTATCTTCGTCGTCCTCCTCCACAGCCATGTCGAGCAGTTCGCGCGCATCGGCGATGCCGCTATCCAGTGTTTCGATGGTGTTGACGATGGCTTCCAGGGAGGAGCGCTCGCGCCCGAGGGCCTGCGCTTTTTCCGGATTGTTCCACACCGCGGCATCGCCGAGCTCGAGCTCGACTTCGGTCAGCCGTTCTTTCTTGTTGGCATAGTCAAAGATACCCCCTGAGCACGTCGGTGCGTGCCTGGAGATCGTCGAATGTATTGAGGATGGGATTGATTTCCAACGTGTCGCACCTTGTTTCGCGGCGCCGGTGAACCGGGCCCGGGTCAGAAGAAGGCCGTCATTCTAACGGATTCACCGGCGCTTGAAAAACGCGACACCGCTGTGAAGAGGCTGATTTTCAACGTTCCTCGCAACGTACACTGTGAGCTACAAGCCGTAAGCTTTAAGCCGGAGCGCTGGGAGAGCGGGGGTCTGCCGCGGCTCAACCTAGAGCTTACAGCTCAACGACTTTATGTGTAATAAACCGTGGCGCCGCTGTGAGGCCTCTGTCTGGGGGGGTGGGCCTGCCAAGACCGTCAGCGCCAGGGATGGCGCTGTCGAGCCCCCAGGGATGGGATCTCGGCGTGTCTTGGCAGGCCCACCCCCCCAGGCAGAGGCCCGGATACGGAGTGCTGGAAGAGCTGGGCTCTGCCAGAGTTTAACCCAGGGTCTGTCAACGCGACTTGAATAGCCGGCGCCGGTACGCTCAGCCGAACGAAAGTATCCGCTCGACCATCAATTGCAGCGACTCCCGCCCTTTCCAGGCGTTGACGTCGAGGCGGTAAAGCAGAGAAACGCGGCGGTCGTTATCCCGCGCGGCGATACTGCTCAGGATATCTTCGCCGACATTGAAGGCGATGGCATCCAGCAATTGCGCGCTGTCGCCCGGCATGGCGAGGGTGAATTTCAGATGCTTGCCGCCCAGTACCCGCTGCTGGATAACGGCGAACTCGCCCTGAAATACCGGCTCGGGAAAGTGTTGCCCCCAGGGGCCACCGTGGCGCAAGGCGCGGGCCGCGTCCAGCGTGAGGTCCGCAAGTGCCAGGGAACCATCGGTGGCGATTTCTTCTTCGAGATCTTCGGCGCGCAGCTGGCGGCGCACTTCACGATCGAAAGCGTCCCGAAAAAATTCGAGATTCTCGCGCGCAAGACTGAGGCCCGCCGCCATGGCGTGACCACCGAATTTGCTCACCAGGCCGGGATTGGCAGCGGCGACGGCGTCCAGGGCATCGCGAATATGAAATCCCCGAATGGAGCGCGCCGATCCCTTGAGCTCGCCGTTGTCGCCCTGCGCGAAAGCAATCACCGGGCGGTGGTAGCGTTCCTTGATGCGCGAGGCCAGCAGACCGACGACACCCTGGTGCCAGGCACCGTCGTAAAGACACAGCCCCCAGGGCAAGGCGCGGTCTTCGAAGTGAAGCTTTTCCACGATGCGCAGGGCTTCCTGCTGCATGCCCGCCTCGATCTCGCGCCGGTCGCTATTGAGTTCGTTGAGCTGACCCGCCAGTTCACGGGCCAGTGCGTAGTTATCGGTGAGCAGACATTGGATTCCCAGCGTCATGTCGTCGAGACGGCCCGCGGCATTGAGGCGCGGTCCGGCGGCAAAACCAAAATCCGCTGCCACGGTTCGCGCCAGGTCGCGCCCCGCCACCTCGAGCAATGCGCGAATGCCGGGGCGACATTGCCCGGCGCGCACGCGCTGCAAACCCTGGTGGACGAGGATGCGGTTGAGGCGATCCAGCGGCACCACATCGGCAACCGTGCCCAGCGCCACCAGGTCGAGCCAGGTCGCCATATTGGGTTCATCGATACCCTTGTCGGCAAACCAGGCGCTCGCCCGCAATCTGGCACGCAGTGCGCTCAACACATAGAAAGCCACTCCGACGCCCGCGAGATGCTTACCGGGAAAGTCGCAATTGGGCTGGTTGGGATTGACGATGGCATCCGCCTGCGGCAGCACGCTGCCCGGCAAGTGATGGTCGGTAACCAGTACCTTCATGCCAAGGGCGCGCGCCGCGGCGACACCCTCGATGCTGGAAATGCCGTTGTCCACGGTGATCAACAGATCCGGCGCGGTAGCCTGCGCAAGCTGGACGATCTCGGGGGTCAGGCCATAGCCGAACTCGAAGCGGTTCGGCACCAGAAAACTCACCTCTCGCAAACCCATGGCGCGCAACGCCAGCACCATGAGAGCCGTGCTGGTGGCGCCATCGGCATCGAAATCACCAACGATCAGCACGCGCTGCTGTTCGCGCAAGGCGGTTTCGAGCAGCGTCAGGGCCACATCGAGACCGGCCAGTGTCGGCTGATGCAGCTCGGCGAGCTGGCGCCCCAACTGCCCGTCACCCAGGACTCCGCGCGCGGCGTAGACCCTGCGCAGCAGGGGATGCAGGTCGGTCGCGAACGCCGCAGGAATGTCCGGTACCTGACGCTCCCTGATTTTCATTGCTCGTGATCAGCGCCTTCAGGCGCTGATGTTGTCCGCCATGAAGCGCTGCACCGCCGCGATGTCGTCGGCGATCACCTCGTAGCGTTCCTCCCGCTCGAACAAGTCCGCCATATGCGCCGGCAGTGGCGGCTCACCGGGGAATCCCGCTTTCTGCACCGCTTCGGGAAATTTCGCGGGATGGGCGGTGGCCAACGCGATCATGGGAACGCTGTCGTCAGTACGGCAGCGGCGGCCCGCTTCAACGCCGATGGCGCTGTGTGGATCGAGCAGGTAGCCGCTGGTTTCGTATTCGCCGCGAATTGCCGCCACGGTCTGTTCGTCATCCACGCGACAGCTGGCGAACAACCCCTTGGCAGCGGTCAACGCCTGCTCGGAAAGCCTCAGGCTGCCTGTGCCCCTGAAGTCGTCCATCAGAGTGGCAATGGCCGCACCGTCCCGTCCGTAGAGGTCGAACAGCAGGCGCTCGAAATTGCTCGATACCATGATGTCCATGGACGGCGACAAGCTGTGTGTCAGCGCCTGCTTGCTGTGGTCGTTGCTGCTGATGCAGCGGTGGAGAATATCGTTGGCGTTGGTGGCGATCACCAGCTGCTGCACGGGCAAGCCCATTCTGTGGGCGAGGTAACCCGCGAAGATGTCTCCGAAGTTGCCGGTCGGCACCGCAAAGCTGACCGGCCGATGAGGCGCGCCCAGCGCCAGGGCCGCCCAGAAGTAATAGACGATCTGCGCCATGATGCGCGCCCAGTTGATGGAGTTCACCGCCACCAGCTGGCGATCGCCCGGCAAAAAGCCCTGATCGGCAAAACTGGCCTTGACCATGTTCTGGCAGTCGTCGAAGTTCCCCTGCAGCGCGATGTTGTGGATATTGTCGCCCACCACCGTGGTCATCTGCCGGCGTTGCACATCGGACACCCGGTTGTGGGGATGAAGAATGAAAATATCGATGTTGCGGCAGCGGCGGCAACCCTCGATGGCGGCCGAGCCGGTGTCGCCGGACGTGGCGCCCATGATCACCGCCTTCTGGCCGCGTTTTGCCAGCAGGTAATCCAGCACGTGGCCGAGGAACTGCAGGGCGAAATCCTTGAAGGCCAGGGTGGGGCCGTGGAACAGCTCGAGAACCCAGTCGTTGTGGCCCGTCTGCACCAGCGGCGCAATGGCGCGATGGCGGAAGGTGCCGTAAGACAGATCGATGATGCGCTTGAGTTCGGCATCGGGAATGGCACCCGCGACGAAGGGCGCCATTACTCGAAACGCCAGACTCCGGTAATCCAGCCCGGCCCAGGACGCGATCTCGTCCCGGCTGAGCCTGGGCAAACTTTCCGGCACGAACAATCCGCCGTCGGGCGCCAGTCCGGCCAGAACCACGTCTTCGAAGGTTTGCGGGGTCACGCCGCCGCGGGTGCTGATATATTTCATTGGGTTACCGCTTACTTACACAAATCGGAATTTTGGGGCACGGTTGTTGTCGAGCCATAAGCTGTAAGCTCTAAGTTGAACGCTGGCAGAACGCAGTTCTTGCAGCGCCCCTGCTTAAAGCTTATGGCTTGCAGCTCACTCTACCTCACGCAGGGATGTAGCCTGAATCTTCGACTACCGGGTAAAAGATTACCCAGGCTACACCGCTCCCACGCGAAACTATTTATCCAGCGCTTCCACCCGGATATGCACCACCGGCGCGACAATCGCATCCAGAGACTCGATGGCGCGCAATGCCGCGCGCAGTTCCCGCTCCAGCGCCTTGTTGGTCAGCATGATGAGCGGCACGTGGTGCTCACCGGGCTCGGGGCCCTTCTGAATGATGGCTTCGATGCTGATGCCGTGGTCACTCATGATGGTCGCAACCCGCGACAACACGCCCGGCTTGTCGAGCGCGCGCATGCGCAGGTAGTAGGCCGTTTCCACCTCGTCGATGGGCAGCACCTTGAGGGCGTTGAAACTGATATTGGTAAATGCGAGATAGGGCACGCGCGCCTCGGGTGCCACATTCAGCGCCCGCGCCACGTCGATGATGTCCGCCACCACGGCGGACGCGGTGGGCTCGTCACCGGCGCCGGCCCCGTAGAACAAGGTGGGCCCGACGGCGTCGCCCTTCACCATGACGGCGTTCATCACACCGTCCACTTCGGCTATCAGGCTGTTGTCGGGCACCAGCGTGGGATGAACCCGCAGCTCCACACCCTTGTCCGTCTGGCGGCCAATGCCGAGGCTCTTGATGCGATAGCCCAGCTCACGGGCATAGGCCACATCCTGCAGATCGAGGTTGCCGATGCCCTCGGTGTAGACCTTGTCGAACTCCAGGGGAATGCCGAATGCCAGCGCCGCGAGGATCACCAGCTTGTGAGCTGCGTCGATACCCTCCACATCGAAGGTCGGGTCCGCTTCCGCGTATCCCTTGGCCTGCGCCTCGGCAAGCACGTCGTCGAAGGCTCTGCCCTGCTCTTCCATCGCGGTGAGAATGAAGTTGCTGGTGCCATTGATGATGCCCGCCACCCATTCGATACGATTGGCGCCAAGGCCCTCGCGCAAGGTTTTGATGATGGGAATGCCGCCTGCCACGGCGGCCTCGAAGGCGACCATTACACCCTTCTGATTGGCGGCCGCGAAAATTTCGTTGCCGAACTGGGCGATGAGTGCCTTGTTGGCAGTGACCACGTGCTTGCCATTGGCAATGGCCTCGAGCACCAGCTGACGAGCGGTGGTGGTGCCGCCGATCAGCTCCACCACCACATCCACATCGGGATTTCTGACAACCTCGAAAATCTCGCGGGTGACAGCGACGTCACCCAGGTCGACAGCCGCGTTGTCACGTCGCGCAGCCACCTGAACGATGCGGATATCGGCACCGGCCCGGGCATTGATCAGAGCGGTATTGCGCGTCAGCACATTGAAGGTGCCACCGCCAACCGTGCCCAGGCCACAGATTCCAACTCTTACTGTTTTCAAGTACTTCACCGCCAAAATGACAAAAGGAGGCAACCATAAAGGGGCGTCATCAGGCTGTCAACAAACCGTAAACAGCTGTTGGCACAACGCAAAATCCAGCCGCTGGGCGCTCGCCCCGACGCCGCGTTACAGCCCTAACAACACCAGCAATTCCTCCGCCGACTTGTAACCCGGGATCATGGTGCCATCCATCAGCACCAGCGAGGGCGTGCCGCGCACGCCGAATTCCACCCCCAGCGCATACTGGGCATCCACAGGGTTGTCCTTGCAGAGCTCGATTTCAACCGCTTCGTCGTTCTTGAGCGCGGTAAGGGTTTTTTGCGGATCATCCGCACACCAGGCAGTCACCAGCTTGGCGTGACCAGGGCTGTCGGGACCGCTTCTCGGAAAAGCCAGGTAGCGCACCTCGACACCCTGCTCCACCAGCTCCGGCACCTGCTGGTGAAACAGGCGGCAATAGCCGCAATCGACATCGGTAAAGACATTGAGGATGGCCCTCGGCCTGCTCTTGGGCGCAAAAACGATGGTGTCGTTCACATCGAGCTTGCGCAGCCCCTGCTGGCGAATACTGGCGCGCTCGCGATCCGAAAGATTGACCAGCTCGCTACCGCCGAAGCTGTACAGCTCACCGGCAATCATGTGGGTGCCGGCACCATTGGCATAGATGAACCTGCTGCCCTCCAGGCGCACCTGGTAAATATCGTCGAGGGGCGTGGCCAGGATATCGACGATTTTTTCACCACTCAGGTGGCGTTTGAGCCCCGCTTCGATAGCCTGGCGCGCGGCCTCGGGCACCTCCGCAAGGGCAGACAGCGCGACGGCACCCAGAGCAACCGCGAGAGCTGCGAGGCGAAGGATTCTGGCTGGGAGCATGGCGGGATCTCTGGATTGGACAGGTCAAGTGACGGGGAACATTTTACCCTTGTGGCGGGATGTTGTGCCAGTTGGGTTGGGATGTCGGATGTCTGACGCTGGATGTCTGACCAAAAAAAACGGCGACCAAAGCCGCCGTTTTGTTTTGTGGCACGAAGTGCCTCAGTTGAGCTTTTCCTTGATACGCGCTGCCTTGCCGGAGCGTTCGCGCAGGTAGTACAGCTTGGCCTGACGCACCGCACCGCGACGTTTCACGGTGATGCTTTCGACCAGCGGGCTGTAGGTCTGGAATGAACGCTCGACACCGACACCGCTGGAGATCTTGCGCACGGTGAACGCGGAGTTCAGGCCACGGTTTTTCTTGGCGATGACAACGCCTTCGTAGGCCTGCAGACGCTCGCGGGTGCCTTCCTTCACCTTGACCTGCACCACAACGGTATCACCGGGTGCGAAGGCCGGAATTTCTTTCTGCATCTGCTCTTTTTCAAGGGCAGCGATGATCGGGTTCTTGTTGCTCATGATTTGCTCCTCATGTAATCCAAAAAATGTTTTGGCGGCACGCCGCCTTGTCGAGTAGCGCTGCACCGAGAGGATGACTATCCCTTGCGGGTCTTGCCCTTGCGGGTATTGGCGTCATCATCGGCCAGCTCCTGAAGCGCTCCATGGCGCAATTCTTCAAGCACTTGCCGCTGCTCGGCAGTGAGCGACGGCTCGTGCAGTAAATCGGGGCGTCTTTCCAGGGTTCGCTTCATCCCTTCCCGCAGACGCCAGCGGCGAATCCGTTCGTGGTTGCCGGAAAGCAATACTTCCGGCACCACACGGCCTTCGTATATCTCGGGCCTCGTATAATGCGGGCAGTCCAGCAATCCTTCCGCGAAGGAATCCTGGCGCGCCGAGTCGCCGTGCCCCAGTGCTCCGGGGATGGCTCTGACCAAGGCATCGATCATCACCATGGCGGGCAACTCGCCGCCGCTCAGCACATAGTCGCCAATGGACCACTCTTCGTCCACCTCCAGCTGAATGAGGCGCTCATCGATACCTTCATAGCGCCCCGCGATCATTACCAGCGCATCGCACTCCGCCAACCGCGCGACGCCAGCCTGATCGAACACCTGGCCCTGCGGCGACAGGTAGATCACCCGGACTCGCCCTGCCTCGACACCTTGCGTCGCAAGCCAGGCCCTGGCCTCGCGAATCGCCGCGCGCAGCGGCTCGATCATCATCACCATGCCGGGACCGCCGCCGTAGGGCCTGTCGTCCACGGTCTGGTGACGGTCGCTGGTGTAGTCCCTGGGGTTGAAACATTTCATTTCCCAGAGTCCGTCCCGCAACGCCCTGCCGGTGATGCCATACTCGCTCACCGCAGCAAACATCTCGGGAAAGAGACTCACCAGCGCGATTCTCTTCATGGGAACACCGGCTCGGGTTCGTTCAACCGTTGTGGCTCTCGAAATCCGGATCCCAGTCCACGGGCAGAATCCCGCTGTCGATATCCGGCTCGCCGACGAAATCCGCCACATAAGGGACCAGGCGCTCGCGCCCGTCCACACTGCCCTCGCAAGGTGCGACGATCAGCACGTCGTTGGCGCCCGTCTCCATGAAGCCGTCCACGACGCCGAGAAGTATTTCACCGCCGCCGAACCGGGATACGACCCGCAGTCCCTGCAGTTGGTGCCAATACAACTCATCGTCCACAACGGGAGGAAAATCCGCGGTGGCGACCTCGATATCGCGCTGACAATAGAGTCGCGCTTCATCCCTGTCGTCCAGGCCGCTGATATGGGCGATGAAGCCCTTGCTCACCGTGCGAAACTGGTCTGCTTGCAGCTTTTTCCAGCCACCGGGGAACTGCACCCACCATGGCTGGTAATCAAAAATATTGTCTTCAGGTGCCGTGTACGAGTGAATTTTCACCCACCCGCGAACACCGTGAACCGTGGTGATGCGGCCCGCCACGACCCGTTCGGCGGGAGGATTTTCACGTCCTCCCTGCGCGGCACGCACCACCTTCTTCGCCCCGATCAGGCAGCAGTCTGGCGAGAGGCTTCCTTGACCAGCTGAGTAACGCGTTCGGACAGCTGCGCGCCCTGGCCAACCCAGTGGTTGACGCGGTCCAGGTCGACGCGCAGACGCTCGTCGTTGCCGCGAGCCAGCGGGTTGAAGAAGCCCACGCGCTCGATGAAGCGGCTGTTGCGGGCAGTGCGGCTGTCAGCGACAGTCAGGTGGTAGAAAGGGCGCTTCTTGGAGCCACCACGAGCCAGACGAATTGTTACCATGAGTACTCTCTTCTCAAAAATGTTGGGCTGTTCCGATCCCGAACACCCATACAAACACTATAGTTCCGCGCCGATCCCCCAATGGGAAAAAGCGCCATCCGGAAAGGCGCGGTATTCTACGTTAAAATTTTGGCCAGGGGAACCTTGCTGATGGGTTCACAGTTCACAATGGGGAGTCTGCGATAGGGGAGCTCGGGTTGTAGTTGAGCTGTAAGCCGTAAGCTTTAAGCAGGAGCACTGCAAGAACTGAGTTCTGCCAGGGTTCAACTTAGAGCTTACGGCTTACAGCTCACTCAGCTGCTGCCTACACTTCCGACCGCCGTGCAACCCGAAAGCAGGCCACCACCTGAAAACTGTGAACTATCAACTCCCCCTCAAAAGCGCGGAAACCCGCCCGGCGGCATCCCACCTGGCGGCAGGTTGCCCGCCATGCCGCGCATCATGTTCGCCATGTTCTTGCCTTTCATCTTCTTCATCATCTTCGCCATCTGCTTGTGCTGCTTGAGCAGGCGGTTGAGATCCTGAATAGTGGTGCCGGAGCCGGTGATGATACGGCGCTTGCGCGAGCCGTTGAGGATGTCGGGGTTGCGGCGCTCCCTGGGGGTCATGGAATTGATGATGGCTTCCATGCGTTTGAACTGGGAGGTCATATTGGCCTGCTCGGCCATCTGCGCCACGTTGCCCATGCCCGGCAGCTTCTCGAGCATGGACGACAGGCCGCCCAGCTTCTGCATTTGCTGAAGCTGGTCCCGCAAGTCTTCAAGATCGAACGTCTTGCCCTTCTGCACCTTCCTGGCGAGCTGTTCGGCTTTCTTGTGGTCGACCTTGCGCTCGACCTCCTCGATGAGCGACAGCACATCGCCCATACCGAGAATGCGCGACGCAATGCGGTCGGGGTGGAAAGGCTCCAGGGCATCGGTCTTTTCTCCCACGCCCAGGAACTTGATGGGCTTGCCGGTGACGTGGCGCACCGACAGTGCCGCACCGCCACGGGCGTCGCCGTCCACCTTGGTCAGCACCACGCCGGTGAGCGGCAGCGCATCGTTGAAGGCCTTGGCGGTATTGACGGCGTCCTGGCCGATCATGGCGTCGATGACGAACAGGGTTTCCACCGGCTTGACCGCGGCGTGAATGTCGCGGATTTCCGTCATCAGGGTTTCATCGATGTGCAGGCGACCCGCGGTATCGACGATCAACACATCGGCAAAGGCGCGCCGCGCTGCGGCGAGCGCGTTGCTTGCGATAGCCACCGGGTTCTCACCCGCCTCACTGGGGAAGAACAGCGACCCGACATCATTGGCCAGGGTTTCCAGTTGCTTGATGGCCGCGGGACGGTATACGTCCGCGCTCACCATCATCACCTTTTTCTTGTGGCGCTCCTGCAGATAGCGCGCCAACTTGGCGGCCGAAGTCGTCTTGCCGGCGCCTTGCAAGCCCGCCATCAGCACGACCGCGGGCGGCTGCGCCGCCAGATTCAGCTCTTCATTGGCGGTGCCCATGACCGCTTCCAGTTCCTGCTTGACGATCTTGAGGAACTGCTGCCCCGGATTGAGACTGCGATTGACTTCCTGTCCCACCGCGCGAACGCGCACATGCTCGATGAAGTCCTTGACCACCGGCAGCGCCACGTCCGCTTCCAGCAGGGCCATGCGCACTTCACGCAGGGAATCCTTGATGTTGTCTTCGGAGAGGGACGCCTTGCCGGTAATCTTGCGCAGACTCTGGGAAAGGCGGTCACTGAGGGATTCGAACATCGCCATGGTGAGAAAATCCGTCGGTTGCAGTTTCGTGAAGCGGGCCAGACAAGGAAACGCCAGCCACAAAGGTCGCGATTATAGCGGAAAAGCCTGCGGCTTTGCCGCGCCACGTTTCTGTGACAAACTGACCGCCCGCCTGTTCACGGATTCGATACGACAAAACATGCTGGCAAATATCTCCGCGGTGGTCGCGATTGTCCTCTATATCGCCGCCACGTCCTGTCATCTGTTGCAGGGCTCTGCAGCGAGCGCTCCCCGCAAGCCGACCCTGCTGTTGAGCATTGGCGCCCTGGCTCTGGCGCTTCACGGCCTCGCCGCGGCGCAGATGCTTCTTACGCCGGAGGGAGTGAACCTGTCACTGTGGCCGATGAGCAGCGTGATCATCTTTACGGTCAACCTGATCGTTTTGCTGAGCAGCCTCAAAAAGCCACTGCACAACCTCTGCATTCTTCTTTTCCCCGCCAGCGCCCTGGTGCTGCTGTGCAGCCTGGTATTCGGCTACAGCCTTGCCGACAAGGCACACCTGTCCATCGAAATCGGCATTCACGTCGCCTTGTCACTGCTGGCCTACAGCCTGTTCACCATCGCGGCCGGCCAGTCGCTGCTGCTGGCCTATCAGAACAAACGCCTGCGCAATCACCACCCCGGTGGCTTTCTGCATCGCCTGCCACCGCTGCAGACCATGGAGACGCTGCTGTTCGAAATGATCTGGGCGGGCTTCATTTTGCTCACCCTCAGCATCATCACCGGCTTTCTGTTCCTCGACGACATCTGGGCCCAGCACCTGGCCCACAAGACATTCTTTTCACTGGTCGGCTGGCTGGTGTTCGCCATTCTGTTGTGGGGCCGGGCGCGGCTCGGCTGGCGCGGCACCTCGGCGATTCGCTGGACCATTACAGGCTTCGTCCTGCTCGCTCTGGCGTACTGGGGCAGCAAATTCGTCATCGAAGTTGTACTGCACAACAGACCTGGCCTCTAGGGCCTGAGGTTTCATGAGTTTCCCGCGCAGCCGCCGCTGGTTGCCCAGAATTCCCGCCCACGTCATGGGCGTCACCGCGCTCGCCCTGCTGGCATCCTTTGCCGCGGGCTGTGCCGGTCAAGGTTCGCAACCCTCCGCCATCGCGACGCTTTCCTATCAGGTAGTGAACCGCTTTCCTCATCAGCCCGACGCATTCACCCAGGGACTGCTTTTTCATCAGGGCGTGCTGTACGAGAGCACCGGCCTCTACGGGCGCTCATCCATACGCCGCGTCGAGCTGGAAACTGGCAAGGTCGAAACACAGAAAGCGCTTGAAGCACGTTTTTTCGGAGAGGGCCTGGCACGGGTCGGCGACCGGCTGATCCAGATCACCTGGCGTGAACAAACCGGCCTGATCCGCGCTATCGACACCCTCGAAGAACTCGCTCGCTTCCGCTACCGCGGTGAAGGCTGGGGCCTGGAGTTCGATGGTCGCCACCTCATCCTCAGCGACGGCTCCGCGACACTGCGCTTTCTCGACCCCGCAACCTTCATCGAAGTGCGCACGCTCGACATCAGCGTCGAAGGACGCCCTCTCCAGCACATCAACGAACTCGAGCTGGTGGACGGCCAGCTGTTTGCCAACATTCTCGGCAGCGACAAGATCGCCCGCATCGATCTCACCAGCGGTGCGGTGGACGGCTGGCTCGACCTCGCCAGCCTGCGTGGTCGTGGCTGGCGCTGGCGCAGTGCCGCGGATCTCAATGGCATCGCCTACGATCCCGCCACACACCGGCTGTTCGTCACCGGCAAGCGCTGGCCCGAGCTATTCGAACTGCGGCTCGATTGAGAGCCGACGGATGCGGGAGCACTCCCACTCTCGTCTTCGGATTAACGACCCCACCCGCCGCTTGTCAGCACCGGCAAAGTTGTACACCATAGGCGTCCCTTTCGGCACGAGGCTCTGTTTCATTGGACGATACGCCCCTGTGGCTATTATTCAGCCTGCTTGCCTTTTTGCTGGCCATCTCCGCGTTCTTTTCCGCCAGCGAGGCCGGGCTCAAGGCTGTCAACCGCTACCGCCTCAAGCATCTGGCGAAAAAGCAACGTAGCGCACGCCGGCTCACCAAGCTGCTCAAACGCCCCGAGCGTCTGCGCGGCGCCATGCTGATCGGCAACAGCCTCGCCAGAAACTTTGCGGTCATTGTCGCGCTGTACATCGCGCTGCGCCTGTTCGGCATCGGCGCCGGCAGTGTCTTCGGCGCGGGGCTCGTCATTACCTTTATCCTGCTCGTGGTCGTCGAGTTGGCACCCCGCACCCTCGCCAACGCCAACCCGGAACGCGTCAGCCTCGCCGCCAGCTGGGTGCTCAAACCCCTCGTGCGCCTGTTCCACCCGCTGGTGCGGCTGGGCAACGGCATGTCGCGGCTGCTGTTGAGAGTCTGCGGCGTCACCCCCGCAAGCCGTGGCACGGAAATCCCCGAGCGAGAGGAGGTGCGCAACAGCGCGCCGAGCGGCGACGACAAGGATGCCGCCAGCCATCAAGGGATGCTCATCGATCTCCTCGATCTGGACAACGTCACCGTGAACGACATCATGGTGCCTCGCCCCGAGATCGTCGGTCTCGACCTGGAAAATGAACTCGATGTGCTGGTAGATCAGGTCGTCGCCATGCGCTATACCCGGGTGCCGGTATTCTGTGGCGATATCGACCGGGTCGAGGGTTTCCTCCACATGCGCAAGGTCAACCGCCTGCTGCGCCACGGTGGCGATGCCCTCACCAAGGAAGCGCTCAAGCGCTTCTCGAAGGAGCCCTACTTCGTACCGGAAAACACCCCGCTCCAGGTACAGCTCGCCAACTTTCAGAAAAACCGCCGCCGCACCGCGCTCGTGGTGGATGAATATGGCGACGTTCTGGGACTGGTAACGCTCGAAGACATTCTTGAAGAAATTGTCGGGAAGTTCACCACCTCGCGCCTGGAGCGCGACGAGCACATTCGCTACGACGGCAACGGCGCCTTCAACATCGATGGCAGCGCCACCATTCGCGAGATCAACAAGTTCACCGGCTGGAAATTGCCCACCGACGGCCCCAAAACCTTGAATGGCCTGGCCCTTGAAACCCTCGAGGAAATTCCCGAAGGCAATGTGTGTTTCAGATCAGGTATCTACCACTTCGAAACCCTCTCCACCTCCGACAAGCGGGTGGACAGGGTCAGAGCCTGGTGCGACCTCGCAGCTCGGCCGCGCGATGAGGAAGAGGAATGGGATTAGGGAAAAGGTGGGAGATGAAAAAATATACGTCTCATCCCCCCACACAGAAGTTGGAATACAGAGCACCTTAACTTCTCAGTAATGCGCGTGTAGGGGCAATTCATGAATTGCCCCTACGGTATGCAGCGGGAATCGACAGGCCGAGGTTAGTCTAAATTCCTGACCACTGCGTAAAGCCTAAAGCTCAATCACAGCCCCCGGCCATCCCCGACCACGAGTCTTTCACCTCAGACCCCTTTCTTGCGGTTGTGAATATCAACCACCGTCAGCGCCGTCATGTTGAGGATGCCGCGCCCTGATACGGAGGGAATCAGGATGTGGGCGGGTTTCTCCAGGCCGACGAGGAACGGGCCGACAAGGCGCGCATCGGTGATGGAGCGAATCAGCCCCAGGGCGATACTCGCCGCATCCATGTTGGGCATGATGACCAGATTCGCACGCCCCTGAATCCTGTTGTCCTGACAAATGGTGGCGCGCAGCACCGGGTTGAACGCCGACAGCGCGTGCATCTCGCCGTCGATCTGCATATCCGGCAGCATTTCGCGCAGGCGGCGCGCAGCGCCTTTCATCTTGAGCGCGGAAGCATCCTCATAGGTGCCAAAATTGGAGTGGGACAACAGCGCCACTTTCGGCTCGATGTTGAAAGCCGTCTCCACGAAAGACATGGCATCGCGGGCGATATCGACAATCTCCTCCTCGGTCGGGTCGACGTTGACGAAGGGATCGGCGAGAAACAGCGGGCCATCCTCGAGCAACAACACACAGACGGAAGACAGCAAACCACTGGCGCGGCGCGGCCTGAAGATATCCGTCAAAAGGTTGAGGTGCTCGTCGAAGCGGCCAACCTTGCCGCAGATCATGCCGTCCGCTTCGCCGAGGTCCACGAGAATGCTCGCCAACACGGTGTTGTTGGTGTGCAGCGCCGTCTTGGCTGCCTCCACCGATACTCCCGAGCGCGCGACCCGGCGGTGATAATGCTGCCAGTATTTTTCATTGAGATCGCCTTCCTCGACGTTGAAGATTTCCAGATCTTCACCGATGCGCAAGCGCAAACCCATTCTGTCGATCTTGTCCTTGATCACGGAAGGACGACCGATCAACAGCGGCTTGGCGATCTGCTCATCGACAACCGCCTGCATGGCCAGCAGTACGTCTTCGTTCTCTCCCTCGACATAGGCGATCGTGGCGGGCGCCTTGCGCGCCTGCTCGATGGTCGGCTGCATGAACAGGCGGCTACCGCTGACGTAGGAATGCAGGCGGGTGCGGTAGGCCTGCAGATCCTCGATGGGACGCGCCGCGACGCCACTTTCCATCGCCGCCTTGACGACCGCAAGGGGCACATCCTCGATGAGACGTGGATCGAACGGCTTGGGAATCAGGTATTCGGGGCCGAACTTGAGCTCTTCGCCCGCATAGGCGTGGGCTACCGCTTCCGTCACTTCGCGGTGGGCGAGATCGGCAATGGCCTTCACCGCCGCCAGCTTCATGGCTTCGTTGATGGTAGTGGCGCCGCAGTCCAGGGCACCGCGGAAAATGAACGGGAAACAGAGTACGTTGTTGACCTGGTTGGGGTAGTCGGAACGCCCGGTGGCGAGAATGGCATCCGGACGCGCGGCGCGCGCCTCTTCCGGCATGATTTCAGGGATGGGGTTGGACATCGCCAGAATCAGCGGATCACGCGCCATTTTCTTGACCATGTCGCCGTTGAGCACGCCCGGGCCGGACAGCCCCATGAACAGATCGGCATCGGTTATGGCGTCTTCGATGGTACGGTCCGTGGTATCGACCGCGTAGGCTTCCTTCCAGGGGTTCATGCCCTCGCTGCGGCCTTTGTAAATCACGCCGTTGCGGTCGATCATGCGCACGTTGTCGCGGCGCAGCCCCATGCTGACCAACAAATTGGTGCAGGCAATGCTCGCCGCGCCAGCACCCGACACCACCAGCTTGATGTCCTCGATCTTCTTGTTGACCAGGCGCAGGCCGTTGTAGACGGCGGCGGCGGCAACGATGGCGGTACCGTGCTGATCGTCGTGAAACACCGGAATCTTCATGCGCTCGCGCAATTTGCGCTCGACTTCGAAACACTCCGGCGCCTTGATGTCTTCGAGGTTGATGCCGCCGAACGTCGGCTCCAGCGCGGCGACGATGTCCACCAGCTTGTCGACATCTCTCTCGTCCACCTCGATGTCGAATACATCGATATTGGCGAATTTCTTGAACAGCACCGCCTTGCCTTCCATCACCGGCTTGGACGCGAGAGGGCCGATGTCACCAAGACCGAGCACCGCTGTACCGTTGGACACCACCGCCACCAGATTGCCGCGCGCGGTGACGTTCGCCGCCTCGCTGGGATCGCGCGCAATCAGCTCGCAGGGATAGGCCACACCGGGCGAGTAAGCACGGGACAGATCGCGCTTGTTGGCCAGTGGTTTGGTGGGGCGAATCGCCAGTTTGCCGGGGGTGGGTTCAGTGTGGTAGCGGAGTGAGCTCTCTTTGAATGAATCATCGGACATGGTATTTGTTTCCGTTTTCTCAGTTCGTTGGCAACGTATTGGCCGAAAAAGGCAACCATTCTACTCCCCCCGGGCCCTGTTCTCCAATGAGTTGTCACAGTTCACAGTTCACAGTTCACAGTTCACAGTTCACAGTTCACAGGATGAGCGTGGCACCCCCCTGTTAACTGTCAACTGAAAACTGTGAACTGATAACTGTCAACTAAACCCTAATCAGCCCCCAACTCCGCTTCCAGTTCCTCGAGCATCTCCATCTGCTCGAGCCATTCCAGCTCGAAAGCCTCTTTTTGCTGCTGGAGCGCTCCCCGCTCGAGTAGTACCTCCTGCATGCGCTCGCGGTTTGCGGCCTCGTATAAGCTCGTATCCGCCAACCGAGCTTCAAGCGCGGCGAGCTTTTCGTCGACGCTGGCCATTTTCGCTTCGGTGGCACCCAGCGCCTTCTTGAGCGGCGCGAGCTGCTTGCGCACCTCCGCCGCCTGTTGGCGCTGGCGCTTCCTGTCCTGAGGGGCTGTCGGGCTGTCGCCAGCCTTTTCTTCCGACTTACCTTTCTGGGCCTTGAGCGAGGTCAGCAGCCAGTGGCTGTATTCATCCATGTCGCCCTGATAGGGCTCCACACGCCCGTCATGTACCAACAGCAATTGATCCACTGTATTGCGAATCAGGTGGCGATCGTGTGACACCAGCACCATTGCGCCCTCGAAACTCTGCAGGGCGACGGTCAGGGCGTGGCGCATCTCCAGATCCAGATGGTTGGTGGGTTCGTCGAGCAACAGCAGGTTGGGCTTCTGCCAGACGATCAGGGCCAACGCCAGGCGTGCTTTCTCGCCCCCGGAAAAGCGCGCGATGCTGTCCTTGGCCATATCGCCGCGAAAGTCGAAGCCGCCGAGAAAATCGCGAATGCCCTGCTCCGGCGCCTGCGGCGACATGCGCTGCAGCGTCTGTATCGGGCTTGCCTCGAGATCGAGAGTATCCACCTGGTGCTGACTGAAATAGCCGATGCGCAGGTGCTCGCCCGCGACGCGCTCGCCCGCCACCAGCGGGATCTCACCGGCAAGGCTGCGTATCAGGGTCGACTTGCCCGCGCCATTGGCGCCCAACAGGCCGATTCGCGAGCCGGGGTGGATGCTCAGGCCGAGATGGGTCAGCACCGCCTTGTCGCGGTAGCCGAGCGATGCACCCGACAGGCTCAACAGGGGGTCGGAGAATTTGTCGGGCGCGGGAAAACTGAAATCGAAGGGCGAGTCCACATGGGCGGCGGACAGGCGCTCCATGCGCTCCAGTTCCTTCAGGCGGCTCTGCGCCTGACGCGCCTTGGTGGCCTTGGCGCGAAAGCGACTGACGAAGCGGTTGATCTCCGCGATGCGGCGCTGCTGGCGCTCGAAGTTGGCCTGATCACGGGCCAGGCGCTCGGCGCGCTGCACTTCATAGGATGAGTAGTTGCCGCGGTAGGTCCAGAGTTTGCACTGCTCGATCTGAAGGACTGCTTCACAGACACCATCGATGAAATCCCGGTCGTGGGAAATCAGCAGCAAAGTGCCGGAGTATTGGCGCAGCCAGTCTTCGAGCCAGAGGCTGGCGTCGATATCCAGGTGGTTGGTGGGCTCGTCGAGCAGCAACAGATCCGAGGGGCACATCAACGCCTGTGCCAGATTGAGACGAATGCGCCAGCCCCCCGAGAAGGTATTGACACTGCGTGCGCACTCCTCGGTGGCAAAGCCGAGACCATGAAGCAGTTTCTCCGCGCGGGCCTGCGCGGAATAACCGTCGATGTCATCCAGCTTCTGATACAGCGAACCCAGTACCGCGTTGTCGGCATTTTCCTGGGCCAGGGCGATGGCGCGCTCGGTTTCGCGGAACACGACATCACCATCGAGCACGTAGTCAAGCGCCGATACACCACTGGCGGCAACCTCCTGGGCCATATGGGCGACACGCCAGTGAGCAGGAATACGGAGATTGCCGCTGTCTGCCTGCACGTTGTGCAGCAACATCTGGAAAAAGGTGGACTTGCCGGCACCATTGGCGCCGATCAAGGCGATCTTCTGCCCTGGGTGAATGGCCGCGTTCGCCCCCTCCAGGAGGAGTTTGGTGCCGCGCCGCAAACTGATGTTTTCGATACTGATCATGGCCGCGCATTATGCCCGAATTTACCGCTCCGCGACCGAATCGGCACGCTCGTCGCGCAGTCGTGGACAACAGCGACAGGATCGTGATAAACAGCGCCCTTTTGACGAGTTGCGAAACATGCAAAGAGAGAGAAGAAAAGGCCTGCCAGCGGTGCCAACCGACCTCCGGACGATTCTCAGCGTTGCCCAGAAAAACGCCCTCGATGAGTTGGAGACTTTCGGCTGGGTGGTCGATTACGTGCGCCGTCCGCTTTTTCAGGAACCCCGCGTCATTGTCCGCAATCCGCAAAGCGGCGCCCGCGCCATCATCGATGCAGACGGCCTGGTCGATCACAATCCCGCCAATATAGTGATGCGCAACGACGACCAGTGAAGTCTCCGCAGATTATTTGTCAGTTGCGCAGAACGCTCGACCCGATCGATGTCCGTCCCTCTGTTGCGGCCACGAAAATCCTGTTAGGGTAGCCACCGGGCTCCCGTCCGCTCGTCGCTTCTCATCATCAACTTCGCGTATTCGAACACAGTATGTGGTATGGAAAACTCATAGGCGGCCTTATCGGTCTGCTCGCCGGCGGCCCTTTTGGGCTCATTATCGGCGTTCTCGTCGGACACTATTTCGACCGCGCCATGGGCGGTTTCACCACCAGGATGACGCCCGCCGAGCGCCAGCATGTGGAAGAGTCCTTTTTCCGCACCGTGTTTCTCATGATGGGTCGCCTCGCCAAGTCCGATGGTCGGGTCTCCGAGGTGGAGATCGCCTACATCGAACAGCTCATGACCCAGATGGGCCTCACCGCCGATCACCGCCAGCGGGCCATCGCAATTTTCAAGGAAGGGGTCGCGGGCCAGTTCGACATTGCCAGTGAACTGACCAGCTTTCGCAGCATCTGCGCCAAACATCCGGTGCTGTCACAGCAACTGCTCAACTACTTGCTGTCGCTCGCCCTCGCCGACGGCGCCCTGTCCGCGGACGAGGAGGCGTTCCTGCGCCAGGTGGCGACGGGGCTCGGTATCTCACCGCGGCTCTTCGAGCAGTTGTTGCGCATGATCCGCGCGCAAACCCACTTCCGTCGCGATGGCGGCCAGTCGCAATCCCGCTACGATCCTCCCGGCCGCGACGAGCTCAGTCTCGCCTACGAGGCACTGGGTATCGATGAAAGCGTCACGGACGCGGAGCTGAAGAAAGCCTACCGCCGGCTGATGAGCGAAAACCATCCCGACAAGCTCACCGGCCAGGGTGTGCCGGAAGACATGATCAAGCTCGCCACGGAACGATCGCAGGAAATCCAGACCGCCTACGATCTGATCAAGAAACACCGCGGCCTGTAGCGCTGGCAGCGCGCGGTGGTTTTAAACCGTAGGGGCAATTCATGAAACCGGCTTTATCGGTTCGCGCAATTGCCCCTACACAAACATCCGGCTATGACTCGGCGCCACTGCCCTCGAGTTTGATGTAAGGCGTGAGCTCCTTGATGAAACAGCGCCGCCCATCCGGCAGGATCACGTGCGTGGATCTGTCCAGCTCAAAGGGCCCGAGGGTACTGAAACCGAGACTGCTGGCCGAACGGATGCCGCTGCACGGACTGCCGAAGGTGGCCAGTAGCTCGCCGTGCCTGTAGGTTTCGATGATCAGGGTCTTGTTGTCCACCACACGCCAGTTTTTGATGTCCGGGGAACCCATGCTGGAATGAATCACCACGGAATCCTGTTTTTCTTCCCGGGTGAAGGTGGTAACCTGCTCCTCGTTGCCGCTCCCGGGCGGCGTAGACGCAGCGCAGCCCCCTATCAGCAGGGCCACCGCCAGTGTAAAACTCAGCTTGACGCTCATGACACGCTCTCCCGTTTTCAGTGACGTTGAGCAACCGCCTGTTAGACTTTCTTTTTTCCCGTTTTACTCACGCATTTTTCAGCGAGGCAGAACTTCCATGACGTACAACGTCGCAATTCTCGGGGCGAGCAGCAACCCCTCCCGCTATGCCTGGAAAGCCCAGCGTCTGTTGAGCGAACACGGCTACCCGGTATTTCCCGTGTCGATCAGTCACGCCGAGGTCGACGGCGTTGCCGCGTTCCGAACCCTGACGGAGATTCCCGCAACCGTGGATACGGTGACACTGTATCTGAGACCGGACAACCTGGAAAGCTGCCTGGCCGACATCCTCGCCATCAAGCCGCGCAGGGTGATTTTCAATCCCGGCAGTGAATCGCCGCAGGCCATGAAGGTGCTGCGCGAACACGGCATCGCCGTGGAGGCCGCCTGCACCCTGGTGTTGCTGCGCACCGGCCAGTTCGACGCCTGAGGCACCGCCGTGCATTACCCCAAGCTTTCAATTACCCTGTATCCAAAGCTTTTCCCCGGAAGGTAACGGATGTCACCACGCCTGCTGTCTGCGCTTTTCCTCACCCTGATCCCGCTGTTTTCCGCGCTGCCGGTGAGCGCCGCCGAGGTGGCGCAGGAGGAAAGGCCCGCGGAAGCTTCCGCCGATGCCGACCAGCCCAGGAAAAAGAAAACGCTCTTCCCTTTCAACCTGCCCTTTTTCGGCCTGGGTCGCGAGGAGGAGCCGGTGCTGCACGGCAGCGTCACCATCCTGGATACCGCCGTTCCGCCGGCCACCTCCATGCGTCTCAGCTGGACGCCCGCGGACACCTTCGAAAGCATCGCCGCGCCCACCCCCGTGCTGGTGCTCAACGGCGCGACGCCGGGGCCGACGCTGTGCCTCACCGGCGCGGTACACGGCGACGAGATCAATGGCATCGAGATCATTCGCCAGGTCTTTTTCGAGCTCAATCCCCAGGAATTGTCGGGCGTGTTGCTGGGTGTGCCCATCGTCAACCAGATGGGCTTTCGCCTCACCTCGCGCTACCTGCCCGACCGCCGCGATCTGAACCGCTATTTCCCCGGCGACCCGCGCGGCAGCTCGGCATCCCGTATCGCCCATTCATTCTTCCACGAGGTCGTCGCCAACTGCGACGCTCTTGTCGACATGCACACCGGTTCCTTTCACCGCACCAACATTCCCCAGTTGCGCGCCGACATGCGCAATGAAAAGGTCGCCCAGCTGGTGCACGGCTTCGGCGGCATGATCGTACTTCACAGCGAGGGCGCCAAAGGCTCACTGCGCCGCGCTGCCGTGGACGCGGGTATCCCCGCCATCACCCTGGAGGCCGGCGAGCCGTTACGAATTCAGCAAAGCGTGGTAAAGGACGGCGTGGAGCGCATCCGCAATCTCATGACCAACATGGGCATGTACCAGCGCCCGCGCTTCTGGTCGACGACCGAGCCCACCTACCTGAACTCGCGCTGGATCCGCACGGAACACGGTGGCTTGCTGATCAGTTCGGTGAAACTTGGCGACATCGTCAAGCCGGGGGATGAGCTTGGCAAAGTGGTGAACCCCATCAACAACCAGATATTTCCGCTCACCTCACCTCACCACGGGCGCGTGATCGGCATGGCGCTCAATCAGGTCGTAATGCCCGGCTATGCCGCCTATCACATCGGCATCGAGGCGACGGAAGCATCCCTCGAAACAGCCAACGGCGACAAGAAACCGGAAAACGGCAGGACTCTGGATGAAGAAACCCGGGAGTTCGATTGATGACGGGCGAATCAGATGATTTACTCATAAAGTCACAAATCCAGGCTACGCGCCAGTTGAGCTATAAGCTGTAGGCTCTACGTTGAACGCTGGCAGAGCCCGGTTCTTGCCATGCTCCTGCTTATGGCTTATGGCTTATGGCTTATGGCCTAAAACTTACGGCTCATTCCACCTCACGCGCGGCTACAGCCTGAATTTCCGCCGACTGTAAGGCCTGCCCACAAAACAAAACCCCGGCGCTTGCGCAGCCGGGGTTTTGTTTCGAGCTAAAGGATCAGGAGTATCAGACGAGTTTTACGTCTTCAGCCTGAGGACCTTTCTGCCCTTGAGCAACGCGAAACTCGACGCGTTGACCTTCTTCCAGCTTTTTGAAGCCGTCGCCCACGATCGCGCGATAGTGAACGAAAACATCTGGACCGTTATCCTGCTGAATGAAGCCGTAGCCTTTTTCAGAGTTGAACCACTTTACAGTGCCCGTAGTAGTAGACATAACCAAACCTTTGAAACGTAAAAAGCCCTTGCGGGATATAACAGTAAAGTCCTTGCGGACGCTCGGTGGAAAATGCAGGGATCAGTTATGACTACGAGACGACGATTTCAGA
>Ga0265293_10003917_pt1 | contig 26999 bp, 21 predicted proteins | sample Munlanlewell138R_FD_192505 | JGI IMG/M metagenome (GOLD analysis project Ga0265293, IMG submission 192505) | Leachate microbial communities from a municipal landfill in Southern Ontario, Canada - Leachate well 138R | ecosystem: Engineered > Solid waste > Landfill > Unclassified | place: Canada...
CATTTCTTTCATTGACGTTTTGAAGTCCTGCCGGACGTTCAGGAGTCAGTTTTCGTGTTGCTTTCCTGTTTTTTATCGAAGACATCTTTATAGTTGATATGTCGTTCTTCAACTTTTCATCGTCCGAGGCATGAGGACATGAAAACGTTGATATAGAGAATGAAACTATTGTTCCTTGTTTGACGTTTTGAAGTCCTGCCGGACGTTCAAAAGTCAGTTTTCGTGTTGTATTCCTGTTTTGTATCGAATACATCTTAATGTTGAAATGTCGTTCTTCAACTTTTCATCGTCCGAGGCACGAGGACATGAAAACGTTGATATAGAGAATGAAACTATTGTTCCTTGTTTGACGTTTTGAAGTCCTGCCGGACGTTCAGGAGTCAGTTTTCGTGTTGTATTCCTGTTTTGTATCGAATACATCTTAATGTTGATATGTCGTTCTTCAACTTTTCATCGTCCGAGGCATGAGGACATGAAAACGTTGATATAGAGAATGAAACTATTGTTCCTTGTTTGACGTTTTGAAGTCCTGCCGGACGTTCAAAAGTCAGTTTTCGTGTTGCTTTCCAATTTTGTATCGAAGACATCTTTATAGTTGATATGTCGTTCTTCAAATTTTCATCGTCCGATCCCGCAGTGGCGGGAGTGGACGTGAAAACGTTGAATTAAAAGCCGAAAATTCATTTCTTTCATTGACGTTTTGAAGTCCTGCCGGACGTTCAGGAGTCAGTTTTCGTGTTGCTTTCCTGTTTTTTATCGAAGACATCTTTATAGTTGATATGTCGTTCTTCAACTTTTCATCGTCCGATCCCGCAGTGGCGGGAGTGGACGTGAAAACGTTGAATTAAAAGCCGAAAATTCATTTCTTTCAATGACGTTTTGAAGTCCTTGCGGATGTTCAAAAGTCTAACTTCGTGTTGCTTTCCAATTTTGTATCGAAGACATCTTTATAGTTGATATGTCGTTCTTCAGCTTTTCATCGTCCGAGGCACGAGGACATGGAAACGTTGATACAGAGAATGAAACTTTTGTTCCTTGTTTGACGTTTTGAAGTCCTATTAGATGTTCAAAAGTCAGCCAGTCAGGGGGCGACTGATTAACGGGGCTTTATAGTCGCACCCTGACTTTCAGTATAGCGTCGCGCTGCCCTGAATTTACAACAAAAAAACTCCCATCAGCCAATGCCAACGGGAGTTTCTGGGTTGGCGAAGCTCCAGCTTCGCGCAACTGCTAATAGTAAAAACCACTATTCTTCTAAGCCTTCTTTCTGATCTTGCCAGTAGCGATACACTTTGCGTCCGCCATAAGCTGCGCCCAGAGTGAGCAGTATTGCAATACCACCGCCGATGGGAGCAGGACCGCCGCCTGTCGGTTGGTTAGTGCTTCCGCCATGACCGCCGCCTGGAGGTGGTGGCGGAGCGCCGCCCGACTGTGCCGAAGCAAGCAATCCCCAACCCAAAAACAAAGTGAGTAGTAATGTTACTCGCACCATCTTTTCTATCTTTTTCATATTTAGTATTTTATTTATTTAAAGCCAATTAAATCCATTAATTGATAACCACCTTACGGCTGATCATACTGTTATTCAGTAGGATATGCACTACGTAAACACCCGGTTTTAATACCGTTGCGTTGAGTGTCGTGAGTGTGTTGCCGTTAGTTTTTCCCTGCAATACCAATTGACCGCCAAGGCTATACACATTTACGCTACTTCGCGTTTTCAAAGGCGTTTTAATATAAATGATGTTGTCGTAAGCATAAGCATTAACACCTTCATTGGTAGTGTTTTGGCCAATGCCAACTGCACCAAACGACAGCAGGAAACGTTCGGCATCATCGCCAGCACTTGAGGTGAAACTGTAAACAGGATTTTTGCTGAGGTTTGCCAGCTCGCCTGTTTGTTTGTCGGCAAGATAGACGGTGCTACCTGCTATGCTTTCTTTTAGCGTGATGGTAAATTCTGAAGCATCATTTTTAACAAAACCAAAAGGAATCACCATATCTTCTTCCAAAGCAGGAATGCTGTTGGTAGAAAGGTATTCATCGTCTGCCATAGAATAAAAAACAGGAGCATATCCGGCTAAGAAACGCGAATCATGCTCAAAATCAAAGCCTTTGGAAGCCTGTGGGTTGATGATGATTTTGCTTTCCTGTGCTGAGCCACCTTCGGTTTCGGCAGCTACCAACAGCAGTTGCTGATTCGTTGATTTGTAGAAAGCCTGGGCATTATGCACACGTGAAGCTGCTGGTATGGTGATGCTGTTTGAGGCATCACTTACCTGTATCATAAAGCCTTGCGCTGATGGGATAATTTCATTGGCAGCAATATCTTTATAACTTTTATTGGCTTCGTGCCATATTTTGGTGTTTCCGGCAACATTACTTAATGCCCAGTTTGTACCATCATTCCATGTAAGTGCACTTGCAAAAGGATTGCCCAGCAAATGCCAGCCGCCCTTATCAGTACTTTTACTCAAGTTCTCTTTGGTTATATTTTCTGTGTTGAGCGCACCAGTAAAAGTTTGTGTGCTTTTCGCCGCCTCATAAGAAATCATATAGCCTTGGCCGGCGTTGAAGTTAGTGCCGCCATTCCAGGTGTTGAAGAGAGGAGGTGTATCTTCTTTATAGTTTATCCACATACTTGTCGCTTCATCCCAGCCGTAAAAATCGTAACCATTGCCTACGCCTTCAGTTGCAAATGCAGAAATAGGCTGCGCTGCAACAGGTGAGCTAATAAGATGCCAGCCTGTATTCCAATCACCCCATCCACCTGTGAGGTAACGCTGAATTGTTGCACTTCCATTCACCGTCAGAAAACCATTGTCAAGCAAAGACGCTGTTTCGTAAACACCTGAATATATTGTAATATTTTTACACTGTGCGGGGCTGCTGATAGTAGGGTAGAAGGAGCGCGAGAGCGGGATGATTACATCGGTGCTTGCACCTGGCAGACTGTTGCTCCAGTTGGTTGGATCGTGCCAATTATCATTACTTGAACCATACCATACAGACTCGGTTGCAAAGGGCACGGTAGCGCAAATTTCGTTAGATTCAGCAGTAGTAACCCCTTCTTCGGGTGTTTCACTTATAGTGTAGCAATATTCCTCCCCGGGCAGCACATCCCTATCCGTATAAGTCAGATCAGGGGTTTGAGCGATTTCTACTCCGTTGCGAATTACGTTAAAGTAGGGAGCGTCCTCACAGGTCAATTCAGCAATGTAGTAATTAGAAGTGCCACAGGAATAGCCGAAGAAATCATTAATAGCAACAAAGTAGTAATAAGTACCCGGATTAAGTGTTTTAGTAATTGTACCTGAATTGTATGGCGTTGTGCTAACATTAGGATTAAAGCCTCCAGTCATATTATAGCAGCCAGCCTCTCCCGGAACATATTGCTCAAGAAAGCCTACAATAGCCGGAAATTCAGCAGTAAGGGTGAAGGTCACAATTTTTGGGTCAGTAATTACCAGCTCATAATAGTCGGTGTCTCTGTAATTATCATTGTTGAGGATATAGGTGCTGGCAGATCCCCAGATTACATCACCGTCTTCTATAGTTGTAAACAGGGGGTCAACCATATTGCAGCCACCGTTGGTAACGTCATCTTCGCCGTCAACAATACAGTCTTCGCCTTCGTCTTTAGCACCAGCGGGTCTCTCAAAAATGCGAGGCACGTATTTTTTCACAGTAAGTGTGAAGTCGAAATTATTTGGCTTAGGCCATGAATCAAGCATAATATAATAGGTGCCTGCTTCCAAATCAACCACCATGTTCTTTGGGCCTGAACTACCCGTAACATAGTTAACACAGCCATATCCTATCGGACATTCAGTTGTTATTAACATGCCTGTCCAGGTAGCGGTAGTTTGCATATCAATCTCAATGGTCATGGCCTCAGTTATCTCAAGTTGATAAACGATATCCTCACCGCCATCATAGCCTCCAAGGCAGGTTTCAGAGTATGTATTGCCACGTCCGGCGGTTGTGTTTTCGTCAGTGAAGGGCAATCCAACAATGACGATAGGGTTGCCGCAGTCGTCGCCAACAGCTCCTCCTGATTCAATTGGCAGCTGAACGGTCGGGCCGTGAGATTTCTCGACATTTGATTCCACATTAGAGGTCGAATAATAGCCTGAGGAATTGCGCTTAGTATCGGAGCGAGCAACAGACCATGCCAGATCGACCTTGCCAACGCCAGCAGTTGCGGATGCCAATACAGGAGCAACATACTCTTTCCGGGTAGTTGCATTGGCTGTGGGAATTATTCCGTCAGTTTTGTATTTGATTAGGGTACGGAAGCCGTCATAGGGGAAAATATTAAAGTAGTATTTTGTGCCTGCATTCAGCCCTGCCCAGTTATAATTTTCAACACCACTCAATATATTTACCTGACCGGTGCTATCACTCAGGTCAGTATCGTCTGATTGTACAACTCCATCTACCGGAGCGGTGAAGTTATCGATGGTACTTGCCATAATCAGAAAACCAGAGGCGGGAATTAGGCCATCGTTATCATTCCAATTCACTTTAATGTCATACCGTCCTTTTGCTGCTGCGAAAATACCTGAAACATGATTGCTGGGTGCGACAGGACGCTTGAGAATATTAAAATTGTCAAAAGCTAAATAATAAACACGCCCATTATTAAGATTTTGAACAGTACGATTCGCCTTAATTTTTATTTTTACGTTTTTACCAGCGTATTCGCTTAAATCAATAGATTTAAATTGCCAATCGGTTATGGTAGTATTGTCAATTGTTTCTTTAACATTATAACTTTTACCATAATCGGTGCTCACGTAAACAACAAAATTCCCATAGTCTTGTTCCCAAGCATCCGATTTATAAACATGAGCATAGTCAAAAGTGAGCAGCATACCATCTAAAACCGGCCCAATATTGACGGTTGTAAAGGATCGTGATTCGACATTACCCCATAAATTAGCATAAATATAATTGCCATCAATAGCCGGTATCGCAGGATTTACGTTTCTTATTCCTATTGTACAGTCGGTTGTATTCCAGCCTTCAGGTGTTGATTCAGTTGCAAAGCCTTCGAAATGGGGTGGCGAAACAAGTTTTTCGGTGGTAAATTTATGTGGACCTACCCAAAGACTTCCTCCTTCGCCGCAAGCTGCCTGAATATACCAGTCGTAGTCGGTAAGTGATTCAAGCCCTGAAAGTTCAGTAGAGGTTGTGTTTATGCTTGAAATAGTTGTGCCTTCGGTTTCAAAATCAAAACCAGCTTCACCATATTTAATATTCCAGGTGGCAGCACTTCCTCTTGCTGTCCAGTCGAGTTTTGCAGAGACGACTGTAATATCTGACACGGTTAATGCCAGTGGAGCCAGACAAGTGGTTGACTCGTAAACTGCGATGTCATCTATGCAAATATAATAGGTATCATCATTTGTTGTGCCAAGTATGCCTATTGAGTATGTACCAGTTTCATCAGGTTTAAAAGTTCCGGTAAGCAATTGATAGACGTCAGTATAAATTAGGGCTTCGTCTATAATTGTTTTATCCATATTTCCTGAACCGGATGAAGAACCATATTTAACCGTTATAGTGGCTGGTTGGGGGGACTGATAATAGTTGTCATGCCTTGCAAACATATCAAAGATGTATGTTTTTCCACCCTCAAGCGAAAATGACTGAAACATCCATCGTTTGTTAAAATATTGTAAAATGGAGTTCCACGAACCAAATCTAGGGGCTCTCCTGGCCTCACCAGTCATAATATTATTGGCACTCCATGGGGAATAGTCAGAATAACCAGGTTCGTCAATAATCGCTTCCTGAACCCACTGATTGGCAATAGGTTCTCCGTATTCATTCCCATTCTCAAAGCCTTCAATATAAGGAATGGTCTTGGGGCCAAATTCAGTGGTAAATGTTTTTGGTCCAATCCAATAACTTTCATCACCTTCGCCACAAACGGCTTTTACATACCAATAGTAAGTTGTGTTTTCGGCTAAACCAGTCAGAGAATAGGGATTGGTAGTAACAGCCTGGCTGCCATCGCTGGCTCCTGTTCCGGGAGTAAAATCAGCACCTGCATTCCATTCAATTTTCCAGTTGGTGGCTTCTCCTTTTTCAGTCCAGCCAAGATTGGCAGAACTGGCGGTGATGTTTGCTACGGTTAATACCTTGGGAGCCGGGCAAGTAGGTATCTGTTCAATAGTAATATCGTCAAGGTATATATAAGCACCCCAGTTACCATAATTACTTGTTCCTTTGAAAGCTATTTTGATGTTATTTCCATTTTCGATAAAGGTCGAAATATCTGCTGTTCTCTCTGTCCACTCTGCCTGATTTGTCAGTCCTGACAAAATGGTTTTAGGGTAGGTAGCTCCGCCATCGGTAGAAAGTAAAACAGAAAAATCACCCCCTTTGGGTTTTTTATAGTTGAATTTTAATTGAGCTGTTGATAATGCGGTTAGATCGATTTGTGGAGTGATGAGGTTTGAAATGTTACCGTTGGCATTATCATACGAATCAAATCTAGCGTATTGTGTTTCGTAGGGTCGTTCCCATCCAGGGTTTGCATCTTCAGGCGTTCGCACTTCTTCCCAACCATTTGGAGGAAAGACGTCGCTTTCAAAGTTTTGAGTATAGGGGAAAATTGAAACAATAGGATCGGGCATCGTTGTGAAGCTCCAAACCGTACAATTGGTAGCATCTCCATTTGCATTATAGGGCACTACCTGCCAATAATAAGTGGTTGAATAAGCCAAATCACCAGTAGGATCGTAAGAAAATACAGTTCCTAAATCTGTAGCATTTTCAATATTGGTGGGAGGGTTATCGGTTCCCAAATTTAGTTTGTATCCGGCAGGTGCTCCACCACCGTTGTCCCAGTTGAGCGAAGCGGCTACATTCACATCAGTAGCTATGTTTTGCGGAGTGGAAAGTTCTGCGCAATTAGGCAGCATATCTGAATGTATAGAGGGGGCGAAAACATTATCAATAAATAAGCCGAATCTTCCGTTGCTTTTATAGCGAATGGCAATATATTTCGTTTCTGTCGAAAGCTGGGTTATCAAATACCTTTGCCAGGTGCTGGACGCATTTACATCCTCTGACCAGGTGAAATCGTTAATGGTATTTCCTGTAACCGACAAGCCAACACTAAAAGTTTCGTGACGATATTCGCGGCTTCTATACCAAAAAGAAAAGATTTGATCACCTTCAGTAACGTTCAATTGCGGTGTTATTAAATATTGGTCATGTTGGGTGGTAGGCGTAAACAGAAAAGACCTGAATCCCACATACTTTTGAAAAGTAGAATGGTCTATTGTGTTCTCGGCTGAAGTGCCGTCTTCATAAATTGCAGTCCAACCCTCGGGAGGGATAGGTCTAGCATTCTCAAAGCTTTCATAAAGCTTTTGCCCCCATGAACTTCCACTCCAGAGCAGCAGTGCAGTAAATAATAAAAGTAATTTTTTCATCGTTAAAAGGTTTAATTTGGTTAAAAGAGCAAGTGATTGCTACAGGATTTTGATCTTCATTTTTTTGCGCTAATGGATTAAAAACAGCGGTTAAAACGGTTTATTTAAACGAAAGTCAGCTTTTAAACCGGGAGGTGTTTTTCTTCAGCCATCGCTGATTTCCGGTATTAAGCTTTTGAGGTTTGGGTTCATCTGCTTTAGCTTGTGCATCACCGATTCTTTGGTGAGGCTATCCAGCAGGTGCTTATGCGCCAGGGCATCGAACGGATCGCTAAAGCTGCGGTAATAAATCAATTTTTCCAGATCGTCAGGATGGCTAAAGCGTGTGTAAAGGTTAAAAGTGAAACCAATATGCAGCTCACGCGATAGCGCATTAACGAAAATATAAACCCAGCTAAGTTCAGTTTTGGGCATCATTGTATTATTTTGTTCAGCAGTTAGTGTAAGCATTGGTGCATATCTTTTGCATAAGGATTAGTGACGACGCAAACCTACCCACTAAGTATCGAAACCTAGTCCCACTGGCGATAAATTAAGTCCCACTGGTGTAATTGATTGAATCAAAAGGAATTGGAGAAGGGTTTTTTGATGTTTTTTTGTGTTGGGATGGTGGTTAAGGCGACTGTTCCCCATCGTTTGAGTGTCGCAGCCTGAATAATAGACTGAATCTGTGTCGCACCTACGGAGCTTTTTATCGTCATGGGTACACCCTTTTACCATAATTTCGCCTCTCTGAGGCTTTAAAAACGGATTATACAACACATCAACAAAAAATAGTAATCCAACATATTTTAAGCTGCCCTTTCAGGGCGCAATTTCTGTCTATCACTCCCAACCCAAGCCGCTGCCATTGGGCCAAATTGAGCTGCCCTTCCAGGGCGAATATTTGCTTGTAACACTGGCTGCCCGCAAGAATCCATCACGTGTGTAAAAAACAACCTTGCATAGTTTTCCTTTGTTTTTTTCGTCGTGGGAGGATAGCTTCGCACACGCTTGATTTTTGCTAGCTTTTTTCAAAAAAAAGCGGAAAAGAAAAAACCACAGCAGCAAATAGCACTTTGCACAAAAAAAACACCTCCTCACGCCAGTCAGGGGGCGACTGATTAACGGGGCTTTATAGTCGCACCCTGACTTTCAGTATAGCGTCGCGCTGCCCTGACTTTACAACAAAAAAACTCCCATCAGCCAATGCCAACGGGAGTTTCTGGGTTGGCGAAGCTCCAACTTCGCGCAACTGCTAATAGTAAAAACCACTATTCTTCTATCGCTTCTTTTTGATCTTGCCAGTAGCGATATACTTTGCGTCCGCCATAAGCTGCGCCCAGAGTGAGCAGTATTGCAATACCACCGCCGATGGGAGCAGGGCCGCCCACAGGGCCATCGCCTCCTGCTGTGGGATCACCTGGAGGAGGCGGAGGACCTTGTGCCAACAGAGCGGTGCTGGAAATTGTAAATGCAATAATAAAGCTTAGTTTTATCAATATCTTTTTCATAGTTTTATGTTTTAGCGGATGAATACTTTTTGGGTTTGAATAGCGCTGTTGTTGCGTACGCGCACCATGATAATGCCTTCATAATCAGGCAGGCTAATGCTATTTGGTGCTTGCATGGATTGGCTCACTGAGTTGAGCAAGCGTCCGCTGAGGTCAAATAAATCTATTTGGAGCTTGCCGTCAACAGCATTATTTGCCATGATATAAAGCTGTTTTTCTGAAGCCCAGATTGTGAAGTTATCAGGAGTTGAAGTCATTTCATTCACATTGGTTACGCCCATAAAGTGTATGTTGAAACGCAAGGGATCGTTTTCTGCAGCATGCTCAAAGCTGTAGGTGGTTTGCTCGCGCAGGTTGATCATTTTGTCGAGGAGCAGGTCTTCGAGGAAAACATTTACCGCAGCATCAAAAGTTTCTAGGTATTCAAAGCTAAGCAGTGCATCACCAGCAACTTCCAATTCGTAAGCCAAAGGTACAATCACAGTTTCCTGACTGGTAGCCAAGGTGTTGATAGAAAGTGCTTTATCATCTTCAGACTGGGTATAAAGCTGTGGTGCACCGGCGAATCCTCTTAGCTTGGAAGCATCATCAAAGCCGTTATAGTTATTATCAGCCAATTCCCGGAAGCGGATAAAAGCAGCATCAGCTGAGTTGTTGGCTGATACAGCGATTTTCAATACATCTTTATAGGTTTGAGTAGCATTCTTATAAAAAGGCTGACCGTTGTGAACCCTTACACTGTTATCAAAAGTAATAGTTGGATTTGCATTCTTGGCTTTCACAAACACGGCTTGCCCCACTGGTATATATTGCTGGCCTCCGGGTAAATCATTATCCAGGTAACTCACATAATTCCCTGTTTCGGAATTGTAAAAATAAACGGCGTTTTCAATATCAGTTTTAGTAACCTTTTCCCAGTCAATAGCTGAAGGATAGGGGTTTGGAATCAGTTTGAACTTGCCTGCCGCAAGCGTTTCTGCTGCTGAATTAAAGCTTCCAGTGTTCAGATCACCGGTAAAGCTAAAGGTATAATCGGGGCTTTCTACATAAGACAAGAAACCTTTTTGGTAGTCCAGGATATCATCTTCCTCAGTAATACCTACCCAAGAAGCTGCATCAGCTACATTGGGAATGAAATTCCATAAGTAGGTTCCAGTGAATACATCACCTGCAAAAATGTCATCCGCTAAAGGAATAGAGAGCAAGTGGTATTTATAAGTTGAACCGGCTGTCTGGCCACCGGTCACATAGCGTTGGATTGTTGAGGTTTCGCCAACTAAATAATCGTCTCCTGCTCCAATAAATGAACCTGTTCCGTTGGGATTCGATTCAATCAGCAGATTGTTATTTATTATTAGGCTCTTACCGGCAGCGACTGTTACCGTGCCATGAGGAGAAATAGTCAAGTTTTTACATTCAGCTACATCATTAACCGTTACACTTCCTTTAATGATTGCATCTGTAAATTCATCCGGTATGCCTTTGCTCCAGTTACCAACCACATTCCAGTTGCCACTACCCATGTAGGTAGTGAAAGCAGTAACGCTAATCCATGAAATATTGTCAATAACTACTTGTCCATCTGAATTGTTGGCATTGATAAACTTCAAAACAAAATCACCTGAAACATTCACACTGATATTTCCAGAATTTTTAACCACATCTTGTTCGCTTGAGGATGTGACATTTCCAACTACGACATCATTAACCAAAACATTTAGATTAACATTTGTTCCAAAAGCTTGCATATAATCAAAGTTCAAAACCTGAATACCACCACTTATAGTTCCAGAATAAACCATAGATTGTGGGTCTCTATCTCGACCTATCATAAGCGCTTTGCCGGTTATTGCAACATCGCCACGTGATTGAAAATAACTCCATGTAGAGCCGTCCTGACCAGTAAAGGTACCATCTGCATAGGAGCTACCAGTTTCTGAAAAATTATCAAATGTTTCTATGAAATCATAAGAAGGAAGAGCTTCAGTTGTAGCAGTTGCTTCCGGCACATTCCCATCGGTTTTATAATTGATCTCCGTGCCTGATCCATTGAACGGATATATTTTAAAGAAATACTGCGTTGAAGCAGTAAGCCCGGTAAACTCATGTATTTCATTGCCTGCGACAATATTTTGAACCAGCAGGGCATCGTTTTCGGGCGTGCCATCAGCTGGGGAAACAATGGCTTCGTAACTCGTTGCGCTACCTTTAATGAGATATCCGGCTGCCGCAGGAATAGCATCATCCCACGCAACTATAATTGCACTGCTTGAGTTGGCTTCGGCTGTGAAACCGGTGGGATGATTTGTTGGCTCAGTCACGGGATCGGTTACGGTATAACTTTGTTCAGGTGAAGTTGCTTCGGCAGCATCATTATCAAGAGCATAAATTTCATAATACACAGTCACTCCGTTCAATTGGGCCGGTATGTCGGTAACTGTGGTGTAGGTGCTACCGCTACCTAACGACATATCAATATTATTTGTCAAACTTCCGGAGGTAGTTCCCCAATGTAATGCAACACCCTCAATTGTACCATCTGAATCCGTTACATCAGCAGAAACAGAAACTGTGGTTGTGGATAAAATATTAGCATCAGGCGTTTGAACTATATTGCTAATAATTGGTGCTGTGCCTGATCCAAAATCAGACAACATAATGTCATCAATATTAAGTCTTGCGTTTGAGGTTCCAGTTTCTGTCGCTCTTTTTATCCTTATTCTTATATTACCCGATAAATCAACGACTTCAGAAAATAACTGTACAACATCATCTGAAGGTGCTGTAAAGCTACTACCAATTTGTGTCCAGTTTGTTCCGGCGTTTGTACTGTACTCAACCTTCCAATCAGCCTGAGAATCGGTTCCATATCTTCTGTAATTGAAACTTACAGTTCCAATACCATTGGATTTATCCTCAATCATTGTCATTGCAGATGCCCCGTATCCTCTCATGCGGGCAGAACGTATTCCGTTTTTCCAATCAGCAGCATCAGATCCTATTAATGCCTCGGTCATATTCCAATCCATGCCACTGAGAGTTACTGTTCCTGAAGCATAACTACCTTTTGTCTCTCCGTCTCCTTCAAAATCAACCAAATAGCCAGGAGCAGGAATGGCTGTTACACTACCACTGCAGCTTACGGTTTTCTCATCTGCTCCAGTTGAAGTTGCAGTAATATCTTCATCATAAGTCCCTATCGCCAGTCCGGCTTTAAGGCGAACATAAACTGTCGTTTCAGCAACAGTACCGTCTGTTTGGGAAAGTACAATAGGGTTGATTGGAGTAAAAGAACCACCAGTTCCGGTAGAAATTTCATAATTAGTTGATGCTGTAATCGAAATATTTGCATCAAGATTACTGCCTTCCACTGTGAAAGTTTGCTCTGTTGATGGGCCGGCATCTTCTATGTAGGTGAAACCAGCTAAGGCTGACTCGCTTAATATAATTGTTGGAGGTGGAGGCGCAGTAACACTCCCACTGCAAGTTACTATTTTATTTTCAGCACCAGATGAAGTAGCTGTAATTTCCTCACCATTATAATCTCTAACAGCCAGTCCAGCTTTAAGGCGAACATAAACCGTTGTTTCAGCAACAGTTCCATCTGTTTGAGCAAAAGTTAATGGTGTAGCATAGCCAGAACCACTGGTTTTTGAAATCTCATAGTTAGTTGTAGCTGCAATGTTGATATCAGCCATTAAATTAGAACCACTAACCGTGAAAGTTTGTTCGGCAGAAGGGCCATTGCCTTGTGCATAAGTGAAACCACTGAGGCTAGTTGGGGAAAGGCTGATGGTAGGGGTGGAAGGTAAAGCCCCTATTTTATATAATTGTAATTCTTGTTGCCCATTATTTTTATATGCTGCAAACCTCGGAGCACCGCTGTTATATGATAACTGTCTTTCGGTTGTAGCAACATTATTAACAGTAAACTTATTGTCTTCATAGGTGAAAGTCCAGCGGTTTGTATTTGCAGGTACATCCTCAATTGAAGCAGAGTTACCACTACTCCAGCCAACATATTTTCCAATTGATTCATTATAAATGGTTTTGCCTGCGCCATTTTCTTCAATTTTCCAAACGTTATTTATGGAAGGGTCTGTTATAGTACCACTTGAAGGAGAAATCGCAGCACTTATAAAATATCCTGTTGCCGCACTTCCAGAGCGACCATTTGTCATTAAGAATTCATCTGCTTCGTTCAAAATAACATAATAACCATCAGTAAGTTCTTCAACTGAAGTTATCTTAGTAAATGTCCCAGTTCCTGCATACTGCCCCCAACCCCTCACCGAGATCAGCAACATAAAAGCCAAGAGGCTTGTAAAAAGTAATTTTTGTTTCATATCAAATTGATTTAAAGTTTAATATTAACTATTTGCTTTAAGGTGCTACAATACTCACTTGCTGCACTGCGCCATCAGTTTTGTAGTCGATAGCCGTTCCGCTGCCAGTGTAGCCCCACATTTTAAAGTAATAGGTTGTGCCGGGTGTTACACCGCCAAAAACGGCTTTTTGAACACCATAATCAATGTTTTTACGATTTGTAGCGTTTGCTTCCGGGTTGCCATCTGTTGGTGCTGAAATATTTTCAAAACCGCTAGCACTCATTTTTATCAAATAAGCTTCGGGCAGCGTTGCGCCTGTGGCATCAGTCCATTGCAGGCTGATGGTGTTGGCCGAGAAGTTAGTTACGTGATAACTTGGCTCAGGTAAGATGCCTTCTCCCCAAATTAAACCCACATATTCCGGGTGATCGATAAAGGGGTTGCGGTTGTGTTGTATGGCGTAAACGGCATTGTTGCGGTCGATTTCTTTTTGGTTTACGGGGTCATTGGTGTGCCACTCCATCAACATACTTAGCGCCCATTCCGTAAAAACAGGATAATCGTTATCGTCCAGCATAGCACTTGTCCATCCGCTTACGACATTTTTATAGCGGGTAGCCATATAAAAATAGTTACGCGCGAAATCACCTTTGTAGGCATCGATTGGCTCAAAGACTATTCCCGAATAGCCGGGATAATTTGAAGTTCCTACTTTGCTGCCATTCGTTGAAGTCCAGCTTGCAGACCCCACTTCACCGAAGGGATAATTACCACGGCGGTTATTTACGTAGCCATCGGTTGGCACGAGGTGAAATAAATCTGTGTACATCGGTGTAGCATTGTTAAACCAACTGCCCGGCATACTATGCTCCCGGTTATAGCAGCTGCCTTCGCCGCTATAATTACCACACTCATCGGCTATAAAAGTATATTCGTAAGCTGGCGTGCCTCCCGGAACATCGCTGTACATATCCCATACCTTACCATTAGCTTTCTTGTCTGTAGATTGGAAATCTGTCCACAATTGGTCATAACTTCTCACTGTATGGTTTTTAATGATATTATGTAAGGCCGTTTGCAGCGCTTCTGCATTTTGCCCACTGGCAGCATCATAATACCCAGACGGAATTTGTGCATAAGCTGCAATAAACTGAAATAGCAGTGCCACAAATAGCATTTTGCTTATGCCTGCGGCTGACGTCAATCGCCTTGTTGTCATATAAGTATGAATAAAAAGTGAGTTTACAGAATGTTATTAACCTACAAACTTATATTTTTTTTTAATACAAAAGCTAATTATCCGGTTTTTATAAAGCTTGTGTCTGCTTAATCTATTAGCGTTATTTTTCTATGGGAGTTTATGCTTTGCGGATAGCTTCAGGTATTGAAATTTTGTTCTAAAACGCCATTTTTTGAGTACTGGTTTTATTTTAAAAATTGCATTTGTGATAGCTTGTATTTGAAAGGTATTTTCTTTGTGCCAATTGGAAACCTTTCGTGGCTTAATTCACGTATGTTAAGCCATTCATGCGTATGGCTAAATCTCGATATATCATTATTCTCAACGGGTATTTTAGGGCTTTCAAAAGGGTTTTCTGTATGCAACATGTATGCAATTCGCCTGAACACCCAATGTTGACGGGCTTTAGACCCTGTTTTGACTATAGGTGAACTAGCGAAGACCTAGCCGAAAGCCCTATGAGGTCTAACTTATCAGACAGCTGGTCTTATAGCATGCAGATGTCAGGGCTAAAGCCCAATTCACGGGCTGTTTCATCAAACCCCGGCCTGAAGACCGGGGTTAATCAAGAGGCTTCGGAAGAGAATATCGGATTGTTATATTGGAGTTGAAAATCGTCTGCCAGGCAGGGTGCGACTGTTCCCCATCGCCTTATAGTCGCGCCCTGACTTTTCAACTACTCCAGGCAGGCTCAGCAGAACCCGTACGATTACCTGATCCTTCGTTAGCCATTTCCTGTTCCGGTACTCTCGGCTCCGCTCGATCACCTGTTGCTTCGTAAAGCATTGCCGTTCCGCGCAAGCATTTGCTTCGTGGAATTATCATGCAGCATCCGCTGCCTCTGCAATCGATAGCACAGCCCGTTTCCGGTGTCCTCGGCTTACTTCGGCAAGCCTGCCTGGCAGCAGACAGGCTCAGCAGCCAGTTCGATCACTTGATCCTTCGTTAGCCATTTCCTGTTCCGGTACTCTCGGCTTACTTCGGCAGGCTCAGCAGAACTCGCTCGATCACCTGATCCTTCGTTCATCAATTTGCCCACTGCCTCTAACCACCACTGCTATGCGAACAGAAAAGCTCAACAATCCAACAATAAGCTTCGTAATCCGCGCGGTGGCCATGCGCAAAGGAGGAGCGGTTGAGGGTTGAATTTGGAAACCTTAGAAATCCGGCGAAAATGAGGTAGTCAAAAAAATCATCGTTTATTCAAACCGGAATATCAAGTCATAGAAAAACCTAAAGTCAGAACATTTTTTTTTGACTACCTCATTTGGATTCGGACGCAGGAGAATCCACTTTTTCGCCAGGATTTCTTGGGTTTGCGAAGAAGCGGGGAGCTGTCCTTTGCGTAAAGCCTTTGCAGTACTTTGGGCTGTCAAAGTACGGGGAGAAACAAATAAACCAACAGGATCTTATTTCAAAACAAAGGAGCTTGTGTCTGACGGGACAACTCATCAGTCGCCGTAAATTGCAGTCAGGGCTAAAGCCCAATGCGCGAAGCGTTTCAGAAATCCCCAGCCTGAAGGCTGGGGTTAATCAAGAGGCTTCGGAAGAGAATATCGTGTCCAGTCAGGGTGCGACTTTTCAGCATCGCCTTAGAGTCGCGCCCTGACTTTTCAACTACTCCAGGCAGGCTCAGCAGAACCCGCTCGATCACCTGATCCTTCGTTAGCCATTTCCTGTTCCGGTGCTCTCGGCTTACTTCGGCAGGCTCAGCAGAACCCGCTCGATCACCTGATCCTTCGTTCATCAATTTGCCCACTGCCTCTAACCACCACTGCTATGCGAACAGAAAAGCTCAACAATCCAACAATAAGCTTCGTAATCCGCGCGGTGGCCATGCGCAAAGGAGGAGCGGTTGAGGGTTGAATTTGGAAACCTTAGAAATCCGGCGAAAATGAGGTAGTCAAAAAAATCATCGTTTATTCAAACCGGAATATCAAGTCATAGAAAAATCTAAAGTCAGGACATCTTTTTTTGACTACCTCATTTGGATTCGGACGTAGGAGAATCCACTTTTTCGCCAGGATTTCTTGGGTTTGCGAAGAAGCGGGGAGCTGTCCTTTGCGTAAAGCCTTTGCAGTACTTTGGGCTGTCAAAGTACGGGAAGAACAAACAAGTCAACAGGATCTTTGTTTCAAAACATAGGAGCTTGTGCCTGACGGGACAACTCATCAGTCGCCGTAAATTGCAGTCAGGGCTAAAGCCCAATGCGCGAAGCGTTTCAGAAATCCCCGGCCTGAAGGCTGGGGTTAATCAAGAGGCTTCGGAAGTCAATTCCGGCTATCTTGTCCTACGCTAGCGATGAATTGGTTGAAAGTCAGGGCTAAAGCCCAATACGCCAAGCGATGCCAACACCCCAGCCTGAAGGCTGGGATTAGTCAAGAGGCTTCGGAAGTCAATTCCGGCTATCTTGTCCTACGCCAGCGTTGAATTAGTTGAATGTCAGGGCTAAAGCCCAATACGCCAAGCGATGCCAACACCCTAGCCTGAAGGCCGGGGTTAATCAAGAGGCTTCGGAAGAGAATATCGGATTGCTTGTCGTGTAAATATAGCTTTTCCGGCGACACGCGTTGGGCATCTCGACAGGCTCGATAACCAATTCGCGCGCCAGCCCAGAGCTAGAAGCTAAAAACAAATAAAGTTATGGGGTATTAAAGCGTGTCAAACCTGCCTTCAAGGATGCCTGTAACTGAAAGATCCTCATCGAGTTCAGGCCAGTGAATTCCGCTGCCATCGCAAATAATCTCGATATTACTCAATTGATCTGAGGTAGCTTTTCTGAGTTTATTATTTAACTCAACAGGAAATCTAACCTCTTTTTTATCAGAAAGCAATAAACAAATCCAGCCATTTTCATACCAAGCTTTTGTTGCTTTAAACCTAAGATCAGCTATCATGTATTTCATTCCATTTTGTTTTTATAAGTTCAAGATGTCCGAAAATCAGATCCTCAGCCTGTTTGATGTCAGCGGTTTTCATTCCTTGAGAAAAATCAAGTTCTACGGGTTCGATCCAAAATTTAGCAAAACCTCCCGCTTTCCTAACGTGCACGTGGATAGGTTCCTGTCCTTCATTTGAGTAGAAAAAGAAAACAAACCCCAATTTCCTGAATATTTCCGGCATAGTAACGCAAATGTATTATAAAATACGCTGAGATGCAAGTTTTAATTCGTTTAATGATAGTGTGTTTCCAGTCAATCCATTGGGTGCGACTTTCCAGCTACTCCAGTCAGGGTGCGACGATCCTGCGATTATAAAAAGTCGCGTACTGAGTTTTGAAATACTGGCAGCAGACAGGCTCAGGAGAGCTATCTTGATCACCTGTGGCTTCGTGTTTCCGGTGCTCTCGGCTTACTTCGGCATGGTTCGGCGTAGTTCGGCATGGTTCGGCATGGTTCGGCAGGCTCACCACAGGTGCTCACCACAGATGCTCACCACGAGTGGTTCGGCTCGCTCACCACAGGTGCTCAGCAGAACCCGTACGATCACCTGATCCTTCGTTAGCCATTTCCTGTTCCGGTACTCTCGGCTTACTTCGGCAGGCTCAGCAGAACCCGCTCGATCACTTGTTGCTTCGTAAAGCATTGCCGTTCCGCGCAAGCATTTGCTTCGTGGAATTATCATGCAGCATCCGCTGCACTCGCAATAGCCAACACAGCCCATTCTACTTCGACAGCTGGCAGCAGGCAGGCTCAGTATCCATCGCTTGATTACCTGAGGCTTCGTTAACTATTTCCTGTTAATACCCTCACAATGCCAGTAACAACCAGTCAGGGTGCGACTGTCCAGCATCGCCTTAGAGTTGCGCCCTGACTTTTCAACTACTCCAGGCAGGCTCAGCAGAACCCGTACGATTACCTGATCCTTCGTTAGCCATTTCCTGTTCCGGTACTCTCGGCTTACTTCGGCAGGCTCAGCAGAACCCGCTCGATCACCTGTTGCTTCGTAAAGCATTGCCGTTCCGCGCAAGCATTTGCTTCGTGGAATTATCATGCAGCATCCGCTGCACTCGCAATAGCCAACACAGCCCATTCTACTTCGACAGCTGGCAGCAGGCAGGCTCAGTATCCATCGCTTGATTACCTGAGGCTTCGTTAACTATTTCCTGTTAATACCCTCACAATGCCAGTAACAACCAGTCAGGGTGCGACTGTCCAGCATCGCCTTAGAGTTGCGCCCTGACTTTTCAACTACTCCAGGCAGGCTCAGCAGAACCCGCTCGATCACCTGTTGCTTCGTAAGCCATTTCCTGTTCCGGTGCTCTCGGCTCCGCTCGATCACCTGATCCTTCGTTCATCAATTTGCCCACTGCCTCTAACCACCACTGCTATGCGAGCAGAAAAGCTCAACAATCCAACAATAAGTTTCGTAATCCGCGCGGTGGCCATGCGCAAAGGAGGAGCGGTTGAGGGTTGAATTTGGAAACCTTAGAAATCCGGCGAAAATGAGGTAGTCAAAAAAATCATCGTTTATTCAAACCGGAATATCAAGTCATAGAAAAACCTAAAGTCAGAACATTTTTTTTTGACTACCTCATTTGGATTCGGACGCAGGAGAATCCACTTTTTCGCCAGGATTTCTTGGGTTTGCGAAGAAGCGGGGAGCTGTCCTTTGCGTAAAGCCTTTGCAGTACTTTGGGCTGTCAAAGTACGGGAAGAACAAACAAGTCAACAGGATCTTTGTTTCAAAACAAAGGAGCTTGTGCCTGACGGGACAACTCATCAGTCGCCGTAAATTGCAGTCAGGGCTAAAGCCCAATGCGCGAAGCGTTTCAGAAATCCCCAGCCTGAAGGCTGGGGTTAATCAAGAGGCTTCGATAGCTAATTCCGGCTATCTTGTCCTACGCTAGCGATGAATTGGTTGAATGTCAGGGCTAAAGCCCAATGCGCGAAGCGTTTCAGAAATCCCCAGCCTGAAGGCCGGGGTTAATCAAGAGGCTTTGGAAGTCAATTCCGGCTATCTTGTCCTACGCTAGCGATGAATTAGTTGAATGTCAGGGCTAAAGCCCAATACGCCAAGCGTTTCGCAAATCCCCGGCCTGAAGGCCGGGGTTAATCAAGAGGCTTCGGAAGAGAATATTGGATTGTTATACTGGAGTTGAAAATCGTCTGCCAGTCAGAGTGCGACTGTGCAGCATCGCCTTATAGTCGCGCCCTGACTTCGTGTCCAGTCAGGGTGCGACTGTGCAGCATCGCCTTGTAGTCGCGCCCTGACTTTTCAATCCAGTCAGGGTGCGACTGTTCAGCATTGCCATAGAGTTGCGCCCTGACTTCGTGTCCAGTCAGGGTGCGACTGTTCAGCATCGCCTTATAGTCGCGCCCTGACTTCGTGTCCAGTCAGGGTGCGCCTGTGCAGCATCGCCTTATAGTCGCGCCCTGACTTCGTGTCCAGTCAGGGTGCGACTGTGCAGCATCGCCTTATAGTCGCGCCCTGACTTCGTGTCCAGTCAGGGTGCGACTGTGCAGCATCGCCTTATAGTCGCGCCCTGACTTCGTGTCCAGTCAGGGTGCGACTGTTCCCCATTGCCTTATAGTCGCGCCCTGACTTTCAAAAAAACTCCCGCCACTTTTCAGCGACGGGAGTTTTTTATTGAAAGCTATCAGCCTGCCTTAGGCATCAAGTTCTTCTCTTTGTTTGAAGGCTGTGTAAAGCTTTTTGCCGCCGTAGGCTGCGCCCAAGGCCAACAATATACCGAGGCCACCGCCAATTGGTGTGCCGCCACCAGCTGGCTGGTTTCCGCCCTCACCATGACCACCCGGAGGTGGTGGTGGTACTTGTGCGGAAAGCTCAGAAGTGGTAAAACTTATACTTAGCAAAAATAAAGCTGTGATAATTATCTTTTTCATATTTATTTGGATTTTCTGATTATTGTACATTGATTTTTACGCTCTGGGCTTCTTGTGCATTGGAAAGCTGCAACACGTACATGCCAGCGGGCAAGTTAAGCGGCAGCGATTGCAAACCGGCTTCATTGATGGCCTGTTGCGCAACAAGGCGACCTTGCAAGTCATACACGGCCAGTTGTGCCTTCTCCAACGTATTGTTTACATACAAGCGGTTATCAACCATATACGCATTGAGCGTGGCTGCCTGATCTTGTTCGCCTATGCCCACAGCACCAAAGGTAAGGTTGAAGCGATCTGTGTTATCACCGTTTGATGCGGTAAAGCTATAAACTGGATTTGCTGTAAGGTTCTGAACCTCGTTGAGCAAAATATCTTCCAGATAAACAACAGCCTCGGTTAGGCCTTCAAGATTGGCAGTGAGGGTGTGAGCTCCTTCAGTAGCAGCCTCAAAGTAAACGGGAATAACCGTAGAATCTTCCAGTTCTGGCAGGCCGTTGATGGCCAGTTCGCTATCGTCTGTTCCTTTGGTGTATAGGTTAGGAACAGACGGGCTGTAGCTTCTAAGTTTATAAGCATCGAAACTGCCATCGAAAGCGGTGGTAGCATTCTGATTAAAGTGTATATAGGCTTCATCCTCGTATCCATTGGCTGTAACTTTCAGCGAAAGGCTGCCAGGTACTGCATTGGTTGATTTGTAGAAGACATCCTGACCTGAGTGGGTTTTGGCTGATGTTGGAATTGTTAATGTTGCTCCATTGGTACTGGCATGAGCCATAAAGCCCTGCATAGCAGGAATGTATTGCTGGCCACCTCCAATGGAATTCTCATCACCAGCTATTGGATTTAAATAATATCTGTATTGCTGTGCTGTGTTGTCATAATAGTAAAGTGCGGCATCCATGCCAGTACCTTTGACAACCTGAGTCCAGTCAATGGCTGACGGGAAAGGATTGCCCAATAGATTCCATCCATTTCCCATTAAAGATGTATTGGTGCAAGTGAGTTCCTTTTCTGACGAATTCAGTATGCCGGTAAAGTTTTTGGTAACATCTGTTGGATAAGCAACCATGTAGCCCTTGCCGACGGTAAAAGTAGATTCAAAAGCACCATTCCAAGCTCCACCTATTACTTTGGAATTAATCCATGTATTGGAGCCTTCGTCAAATGAATAGAAGTCGTGTCCGGCAGTAGGGGTATTGGTAACAAACTCCTCTCGAATGGCCTGTGTTGTAACCGGTGATGAAATAAAGTGGAACATCTGATCGCTGACAATACCGTAACCAACAAGATGACGTTCAACCGTTGCAGCTACACCTGCTGTGCTGTGAATCAGTGAGCCTGTGCCGTTTGCATCTGACTTAATCAAAAGACCGGTAGTGCCGGCGTTGTTTGTTAGGGTGCCGGGGATGGTAACCTGTTTATCAACACCAATCTCAAATTTCTTTCCGCTGTTAATCAGGAGTGTACCATTTACGGTTACTGCACTGTTGGACAATGTAACAGCAGCACTATTTATAGTTAAATCATTTACTGTTGCTGGCAATAAAGCACCTGTTACTTGCGCTACTGAACCATTAAACTCATAATTTGCAGCTTCGTGGAATGATTTTGTGCCAGAAACAGCAATTGAACCGTTAAGACCAGAGGAATGGGCTGTTTTAAGAGTTGCACCAGATGAAAGTGTAAATAAACCTGAGCCGGAAATTGCATTTGTACCGCAATCTAAAATACCATTAATAGTTAAAATAATACCCGCATCAATGGTTATTGTTCCATTCGTAAATGTAAGATCATTCAAGGTTTGATTGGTGCTGATTTGCAAAGTACCGCCATCCACAACAATATTATTGGAGGCAGGTAAAGTATTGCCACCTATAAGGGCTAATTTTAACGTACCACCTGAAACTGTTGTAGTCCCGTTATAGGTGTTTGCACCAGAAAGAACTAGTGTTCCTGCGGCAGTAGCATTTAAAGACAAATTGGCGTTATCCCCACTTATTGCTCCTGATAATGAATAGGTTGCTGGACTTCCTAAAGTAATTGTTCTCGTTGCATTTGAACCCAAAGAAACTACATCACCAAAACCTAAATTAAAAGCGTTGTTAGTATTTCCGAGAATAAAATCACCTCCAATATTTATTATTGAATATTTTGTGGTGATAGTTTTGGTTGCAGCTGCTGCAAGTGTTCCTCCATTTATATTTAGTACACCTCCACTTCCTAAAGCATTTACACCTCCAATAATCATTGTGCCAGCATTTAGTGTAAATCCTCCACCGAAAGTACCCCCTGTTAAGATAATCATTGTTCCTTCACCCTCTTTAATGAACCCGGTTCCACCTGCAGTCGAAAAACTTTGCTTATCAAAATCAATAGTCGAACCACTTGCAACTGTAATCGTTCTTACATTGCCGCCAGTCGCAAAGGTGCTTACATTTTCTGTAAATATTACATTCGCCCCGGAAGCAACATTGATGTTTCCAACATTTATTGCTGCCCCCATCCCTGCAAAGGAATAATTACCAGAGGTAAAGTTTACTTCGTTGTTAGCTTCATATGCAGCTGTGTAAGGTGCTGCATCAGAAGCATTATTCCAACGGGAATCATTCCACGCAGTAGAAACTGATGTTGAAGTATAAGAAGTCTGCCCCCAGACACTCCCACCCAAAAAGAGCAGCACGATGAGGCTTGTTGTTAATTGTAATTTATGTTTCATAGCTTTAAAAATTAATTGATTGAAAAATTGTTTAAACTTTAGCGTCAAACATGTTGTTGTCTGGTTGTTAATTGGTTTTAATATCCTAATTAAGTATTTTGGTGACCAAAAATTATTGGACAATGACAGGCTGTCAACTTCTGTGGTAATTTGGTTTCAATGATTAAAAAAATACGAAAAATATACCTCAGGACAGTCAGGTTATCCTATCTTGTTAACCTGTAATATTCGATTATAATTACCGATTTCAAGTGAGTTGGATATTCTTCACGAAAAAATAAAGGTTTTCATAGGCGTTATTTTTTTTGTCTTGGAAATGCAATTTGTGGACAACAACTTGATTTCCATGGTGGAAAGTTCAAAGATAAATAAAAAGTGATTAAATGGCAACTTAGTTGTTGTTTAATTTAGATTATTCACTCATACGCGGTTGTAAGGTGGATGTGCAACTTAACTAACATTCTGTACATCATCATGTTAGACCTATGGTTTAGCGGTTTTAAGATTAAAAGGTTTTTGAATATCGAACACTGTACGCCGAATAATGATTTCATAAGTATGTTTTTTTTCTTCTTAAATGACGACATCTAAAATCATCATTTCACACTTGAGGCAAACTGGCTGTTAATCGATATTCGATATTCATTTCCCAAATGTTATTTTTGCTATTGCCATGGGTTAAAGCCGCATTTCTGTGGCAGTATTGTTTTGTGTCTAAAGGCTGGCGAGGATTTCTAATCTGTGTCCTAACCTATACTATATCAGTTATCTACACAATAGTTTTTTCAATGCTTTTCTGACGTTTTGAAATCCTTCGGACGTTCAAAAGTCAGCCGCCGGGTTGGGTCTAACTTTTCATCGTCCGAGGCATGAGGACATGGAAACGTTAAAATGATAAAAATCCAATTGCTTTTTTAAATTTGATGAGATGAAGCCTGGTAAAGAGGATGTGTAATATTTTATGGGGTTGGTAAAGCTTTCTCGGGAACACGGGTCTGAAAATCCGCGCCAGCGTGTGTTTCCGGTGCTCTCGAACCCGCTCGATCACCTGGGCTTCGTTAGTCATTTCCGGTTTCGGTGCTCTCGGCTCCGCTCGATCACCTTTTGCTTCGTAAAGCATTTCCGGTGCTCTCGACTGCGCTCGATCACCTGTTGTTTCGTAAACCATTTCCGGTACTCTCGACTTACTTCGGCTGGGCTTCGTTAGTCATTTCCGGTTTTGGTACTCTCGGCTCCGCTCGATCACCTGGGCTTCGTGAGTCATTTCCGGTTTTGGTACTCTCGGCTTACTTCGACATGGTTCGGCGGGTTCACCACAGGTGCTCAGCAGAACCCGCTCGAACATCTGGGCTTCGTTAGCCACTTCCTGTTTCGGTGCTTTCGGCTCCGCTCGATCACCTGTGGCTTCGTAAAGCATTTCCACAACGCTACCCACATAAATGCCAGCCAACACCGCCACCCGCAAACGTTTATCAAAGTCCGACTTTGCGAGGTGAAAGCTTTGCCCTTTCGGCAAAACTTTCAACGAAGCAATCTTAGTGTAGCCCACGAAATTATCTTCCAGAGCTGCCCCCACAATCGTCAGTATAACCCGGCAAGAACGATTGAATTTGTGTCGCACCTACGGAGCTCATAATCTGTAGAATACGCTATTTCTACAAAGATGACGCTGCGCTGCAGCTATGATTTTCGGTTTTTACTTTATTTCTACAAACATTATGGTGCGCTGCAGCTTTTCAGCAACACCTTAGTGTCGTGCCTGTTCCGAATTCTTTTGGAGTTGGGAGGCGAATGCGTATTGTCTGCCAGTCAGGTACGACTATCCGGCGACACCTCAGAGTCGCGCCCTGACTTGTCAGCAGCAAACGATTGAATCTGTGTCGCACCTACGGAGCTCATTATTTGTAGAATACGCTATTTCTACAAAGATGACGCTGCGCTGCAGCTATGATTTTCGGTTTTTACTTTATTTCTACAAACATTATGGTGCGCTGCAGCTTTTTGGCCAAGCCAGTTAGGGTTCGACTGATACATTGAGGTCACGCCATGACTCGTGCTTGGGAAAGAGGATGTACGACATTTCATGGTTTGGAAAAGCTTTTTCGGGGACACGGGTCTGGAGACCCGCGCCAGCGGAGGCTTTATCTTACTCCATTATTTCAAGACATGCATAATCTTCGTCCAAAAACAACTTTATTAAGTCATATTTGTCTCGAAGAAGATTCTCCAGGTTATTTGTTGTTGTATTTCCTGTCCTAATCCAGATTATTTTTGGCGGAAAGCCTTTAATAACATTTAAGTCAAAAAAATCGGAGTCAAACGTTACAATTGCAAAATCATTTGTTCTTGCGTAATCAAATATTTCTGAATCGGTTGAGTTTTCAAGTCCTAACTCTCGAACTTGCTTTGATTCAGGGAAGAGGTCTGTAATTCTTTTTACTAGTCTAAAAGATATATTCTGGTCAAAAAGTAATTTCATCAGACATACAATTTTCCCTGTTCCTTTGTTGCAGCAAATGACAAACAAGCATTTATTTGATTTTCTGTAAGCTCGGGATAGTCATGAATAATATCTTTAACAGTCATTCCGTTTGACAACCAAGACAATACATCGTAAACTGATATTCTTGTCCCTTTAATGATTGGTTTTCCAAACCTCTTTTCTGTATTGATCTCTATATATTCACTAAATCGTATCATAATGCAAAGCTAATCAATAATCTGTTTTTTGTCTATTAATTCAAAAACCTTTGAGGGGTGTTCAAATTGAGGCTCACGCTTTAAAGCAATGTCAAGGATTATATTTGTGTCAAGCAAAAGCCTTTTCATTTGTGCTTTTCCATTAAGTAATCAAATTTTGGGTCATTATTTTCTGTCGGATACAGAAAGCCTGCCCACTTTTCAATAAATTCTTTGGCTTTCATTGTTTTTCTTATTCGCCTGGTTTTAGGTACAATAATAACATCTACTTCCTTGCCAATCAATGAGGCATCTTTGGGCAGATGAATGGTGCCTGATTTTGAAATTCTTGTTCTAAAACGCAAAGTTTTCATCACTAATATTTTCCTCAAAAATACGACTTTTTTGATGTTGAGGGGTTTTGCCATTAAAATGTGCTTACATGATTTTGTACTATCCACAAAATAAGATTTTAATTCTCAGCTTAGTAAGGGTACGACTTTTCAGCAAAGCCAGTCAGGGTGCGACTGTCCAGCATCGTTTTAGAGTTGAGCCCTGACTTCATGTCCTGCCAGACTTAAAAAGTCAACCACATTAGTGTATAGAGCTTTATTCTCTGATTGATTATGGGACAGAATATTCACGCTTTCATGCGCTAAAATGAAATTGTCATGAAAGCGTTTTATGCCTAAAAATAGTTTTATTGCGACCGATAAAAACCTTATTTTTTTTGTTTTTTTCTTATTCTATAGCCTCAATTAGGCGGTCAATCTGTATTTTATTTTTGGGGAGGTAATTTATAGCTATATCCCAAATTATCTAGTAATCAAGCCCGAAGTATTCATGAGAAACCCTGTTCCTCAGATAATACATTTCTCTCCAAGGTATATCAGGCTGCATTTCTTTGATTTTTTCATCCAAATTTTTTGAAGCTTCGCCAATTACTTCAAAATTACGGATAACAGCGTCAACTGTTTTGTAGTCTTTTTTAAAATGAGCGAAGTCGTAACCTTCAATATATTCAGCAATCCGATTCATGGCTGTCTGAATATCCAAAAGGAACATTTTGTTGCCGCGTTCTGATTTGTTCATGCTAAACGAACTTAACCTGATTTAAAATTTTAGGGTCTATGTGAAAGTGTGTGGAAAATTGAATTTTAACTTACCAGCGATAAAGTATATCATATTGATAAAATTGTTAATATTTCGGTATCCTCTGGCTCTTCGTTTTGCTAATTGAATTTTG
>Ga0265293_10003918_pt1 | contig 26994 bp, 26 predicted proteins | sample Munlanlewell138R_FD_192505 | JGI IMG/M metagenome (GOLD analysis project Ga0265293, IMG submission 192505) | Leachate microbial communities from a municipal landfill in Southern Ontario, Canada - Leachate well 138R | ecosystem: Engineered > Solid waste > Landfill > Unclassified | place: Canada...
GGCGTGGAGGATCGGATACCACAGCGGTCGGACTGGCGGTGGCCCTCCAGGCCGACGAGTGTCAGATCTACACCGATGTCGATGGGGTGTATACGACTGACCCACGGGTGGTTCCGGAAGCGCGGCGACTGGAGCGGGTCACCTTCGAGGAAATGCTCGAGATGGCGAGCCTCGGCTCCAAGGTCCTGCAGATTCGCGCGGTGGAGTTCGCCGGCAAGTACAATGTACCGTTGCGCGTACTGTCCTCCTTCCAGGAAGGTGAGGGCACACTGATCACGTATGAGGACGCAAAGATGGAAAACCCACTGATCTCGGGCATCGCCTTCAGTCGGGACGAGGCCAAGATCACGGTGTTGGGTGTCCCCGACCAGCCGGGCGTGGCACATCGGGTGCTGGGGCCGGTGGCGGATGCGGATATCGAGGTGGATATGATCGTCCAGAACATCTCCCCGGCGGGTGATACCACAGATTTTACCTTCACGGTGCACCGCAACGACTACGACAGGGCGATGGCGATCATCCGGACGGGTGCCAAGGAGTTCGGTGCCCGCGAGGTGTTGGGCGACGACAAGATCGTCAAGATCTCTCTGGTCGGTGTCGGTATGCGCTCGCACGCCGGGATTGCCTCGACTATGTTTAGGGCACTGGCGGAAGAGGGCATCAATATCCGGATGATCTCGACGTCCGAGATCAAGATTTCGGTGGTCGTCGACGAGAAGTACCTCGAGCTCGGCGTGCGCACCCTGCACGACGCCTTCCAGTTGGACAAGGCGCCCTGAATGTCGTCTCCCGCCGGACTGTGAGGTCGGCCTGCCCACCACGATTCCGTGGTTTCCACAATAAAAATAGCTGGTTAATGAGGGATCTATAGTTTCGGTCGTCAAGGCCGACAACTATGCGTATGCCGGCTCTGTCGGGTGTTCTGCTGGTTATTGCGCCAGTGATGGATTACATATCGGAAGTGAATGAGTAAGGAGATTCACACATGTTGATTTTGACTCGCAGAGTGGGTGAGACACTGATGATCGGTGATGAAGTGACGGTCACGGTTCTCGGCGTGAAAGGGAACCAGGTACGTATCGGTGTGAATGCTCCCAAGCATGTCGCGGTGCATCGAGAAGAGATCTACGAGCGCATTCAGCGCGAACAGGAGCAGGGTGACGGCGCCACCGCTGAGGGCCGCGATTGATTTGATTCTCCAGCCTCCGGCTGCACTTTACCTCCTACATCGCTTCACGGTATCCTACCGCCCCCGCCGCAAAGCCTCTGAACAGACTGCGAGCGTCGGGCGTGGAGAGATGGCCGAGTGGCTGAAGGCGCACCCCTGCTAAGGGTGTATAGAGGAAACTCTATCGAGGGTTCGAATCCCTCTCTCTCCGCCAAATAAAAAAGGCCCCCGTGTGGGGCCTTCTTTATTTGGTGAAGTGAGAGGCTTTGGTGAGGACCCTGTGGTTCGACGTAGCGGCCGGAGGCCGCGGAGAACGCCGGAGCGCAGCGGAGGCGGCCCCGAAGGGGTGAGGGCGCAAAGCGCCCGAATAATCCCTCTCTTTCCGTCAAGCAAGCGGAAGGGGACCAGCGAGGTCCCTGTTTTCCCGAAGATCGGCACAACGTGCGTCCTAAGGGTTAATCCCCTGGCCTTCTATTTTCACCTTGAATTTTCTCGCTGATACTGGATAATCTCCGCCTTCCATACGCGCCCGTAGCTCAGCTGGATAGAGTACCTGGCTACGAACCAGGCGGTCGGAGGTTCGAATCCTTCCGGGCGCGCCATATAAACCGAAAGGGCTCGCCCGCCAGGGTGGGCCTTTTTGGTTTATGCCCGTAAGGGTTCGAAGCTCCGACTATTCGATAGGAGCTCGACCAGCGCCGTAGGTGCGCAGAACGGCCGCGGGCCGGTAATCCTTCCGGGCGCGACAAAATTCACAGTTACATCAATCGGTTATAGCGATGGTTGTGACCGGTTTTTGTTTCAGTAACACTAGTGCGGGGCTTTTGCGGGAATGCCCTCCACACACCTGGTTGGCGGCCTCGATCAGGTTGTGTAATTCCGCCGCCGAGTAGTGTGTGGTGATCCTTCCCGACTTGTGTCCCAGCAAGTCCTGACGATCCTCGTAGTTCACTCCTGCCGCGCGCAAACGACGACCGAAGGTGTGCTTGAGATCGTGGACCCGTGCCTGCGTCAGGCTGGCGCGTTTCCTTGCCTTCTGCCACGCTGTATTGTTCATCGTGGTGACCGGATGGCCTTGGTAAGGGAACACGTAGTCGGGGTGTCCACCGCGGACCTTCTCGATGGCCGAACTGGCCACTCAATTGAGCACCACCAGACGTTCATCGCCGTTCTTTACCCGATCCCCCGGGATGATGAACACGCTGGTATCCAGCTCAGGCACGGATACCTCTCACTCCCAGCGCAGGTTACACACCTCTTGTGTCGTTCGTTTGGTGTGTGCTGGCACCAGGCATAAAGGGCATCGTAGATCACCCGGCCTTGTGCCAGGCACGCATGGTCGTCCTGGGAAAATATGCGAGAGTCCGAGTGAAATTGCCAGCAATCCTGCGGACTGTGGTGCAATATCCAGGCGATCGGTATCCGCGCCGCGCACGATGACTGCGAGATCGAACAGAGCCGGATCTGTCAGCGCGTATTTTTTCAGAAACGTGTCGAAGATGCACGACTCCCCTTCGTGCGACAATTTGACGCCGGGAATGTCATAGGGAATCGCGTCGGTTTCGCTGGCAATACGCAGCACATCGTCAGGCGGTACGTAGAGAAATTCGGTATCCGGGTCAATAAAGCGGGCGATCAGCCAAGGACAGGCGATGCGGCCAATCCTGGGCCGTTCACGGGTGATCCATTTCATGAGTCCATACCTCACGTGCAATCAAAAACTCTCGGCCTCTCTTTCGAGATAAGCCAGCGAAGCATTGCGTCCCGCCAACTCGTCGAAGTTGGCCAGCTCGCGCCAGGGCTGCGCATCAAAATCCGCCATAGCGTCTGCGACGCCGGTACCGTTCTCGACAGCCTGGTCCATATGTGTCTTCAAGGCGCTTAGATAGGCGTAGGTCGCATGTTCGAAGTCAGCGAGCGAACCGGGTGTCCCGTGTCCGGGCACACACTGTTTCGCCCGCAGCGTCTGCAACCGCTCGAATGCCGCGATCCAGTCACCGACATGGCTGTCCGGCAGGATGGCCAGGAGTCGTCCGCCATAGACTATATCGCCGGTGTAGACAGTCTGGTCGGGCTCGACATAGACAACCAGCGTTCCGCGCGTATGCGTGCGTCCGTAGTGTTCAACTGAAAGGGTTACACCGCCGCCCAGTTCCAGTGTTTCACTGCCTCCCGTGTCAATCAATAAATCGGGAGCTTCGGGTACCGGAGGCGCCGCCGGCAATTCCAGTATCCGGGCGATGCCGGTCGCGAATGCCACCCCTTCGTTGTGCATACGCTCGGCGGCCTCCGTCGCCGCAACGATGCGCGCGCCTGCCTGTCGAAAAGCCTCGTTGCCCATGAAACGGTGAGGCTGGGAGTTGGTATTGATTACGTAACGCACCGGCAATGGCGTGCGCGCGCGGATCTGCTGCAACATCGCACGTGCCATGTCTGGCGTGTAGCCACTGTCGATCACCGCCACCGCCTCGCTGCCGATGACGAAACCGAGATTCATGCGGAACCCCTGGTTGGCCTTGTCCGGAGCCTCGTAGGGACCGACCCAGGCCCAGGTGTGCGGCGAAATTTGCCGAGGTTGTGGTAGAGCGTGGGCGGTCAGTGTCGCAAGTCCGAGCGCCAGCCCCAACAGGATGTGACGATAAAGCTTCGGAATCATGGTCCAGCTTCCTTATTTGGGGACGGTCTGCCCACCCGCTGCTTCCCAGCCTTCGATGCCGCCCTCGATGAAGCGCGCGCTGAGACCCCGGGCCCAGAGGGCATCGAGCACACTGTTGGATACTGAACCGCCGCGCACGCAATACAGAACAATGTCCTGGTCCCTGGGCAGTTGATCGACCCAGTCGCTCACCTTGTCCGGATCATGCCAGTGCGCGCCGGGCAGTTGTTCGTCGGAGGCATCCCGGTCGGATGCGCGTCGCGCATCGAGGATGTACCTGTCGACGAGTGCGTTCTTCAGTGCCTGGGGTGTAATTGTGCGATTCATAATCGAATGTTCTCTATTCATACCAGTGTATAGACAAGTCCCAGTACCGCGCAGACACCGATGACTTTCAAAATATCCAGGTTGTATTTCCACAGTGCGATGAACGCGGCAACGGACACCAGTGCCGGGAACCACTGGAACTGGCCGGCGAAGGGTGTGGCTTCGGTGCCTTCCGGCCATAGCACGTGCCAGGCGAAAAATGCCGCGAGATTGACTATCACACCGACGACCGCCGCGGTTATGCCGGTCAGGGGCGCGGTGAATTTAAGATCACCGCGCGTGGCTTCAATGAGGGGTGCCCCGGTGAGGATAAACAGGTAGCTCGGTAAAAAGGTGAAAAAGGTCGCCACCGTCGCACCCGCGGCGCCGCCCAGAAAGAGCGCGTCGGGACCGAAGACCGCGTGCGTCCCGCCCCCGACGTAACCGACGAAAGCGACCACCATGATCAGCGGTCCCGGTGTCGTTTCTCCCAGCGCCAGACCGTCGATCATCTGTGAGCCGGTAAGCCAATGGTAATGTTCGACGCCGCCCTGGTAAACGTAAGGCAGTACGGCATAGGCGCCGCCGAAGGTCATCAGCGCGGCCTTGGTAAAGAATGCGCCCATATCGTGCAGGGTGCCTGCCGGTAATGCCAGCAGCGCCAGGGCCCATAGGCCGACGAAAAGTGCGGTCAACGCCACCAGTCTGGCGGGCCGGAACCTGACATGCGCCGGCGGCGGCGTGTCGTCGTCGATCAGCGCCGGACGATAGCTCTTGCTGGACGCGCCATGCCCGCCACCGGCCCTGAATTTGCCTGGTGCGATTCGCCCACCGATGAAACCGAGGATGCCGGCGCCCAGCACGATGTAGGGAAAGGGCACATTGAAGACAAAGATAGCCAGGAAGGAGACGAAGGCAAATGCGCGCAGGAGATTGTTTTTCAACGCCCGCGAGCCGATGCGCCAGGCGGCGAACAGCACGATGGCCACCACGGCGGGTTTAACACCGGTGAACATGCCTTGTACAAAACTGACATCACCGAAGGTGATATAGACCCAGGTGAGTGCGATCAGGATAAACAGCGATGGCAACAAAAACAGTGTGCCGGCCACGATGCCACCCCAGCTGCGGTGCAGCATCCAGCCGATATAGATGGCGAGCTGCTGGGCCTCGGGGCCGGGTAACAACATGCAATAGTTGAGTGCGTGCAGAAAACGGTGTTCGGAAATCCAGCGCCGTTTTCCCACCAGTTCCTGGTGCATGATGGCGATCTGGCCGGCGGGTCCGCCGAAGCTGATGAAACCGAGTTTGAGCCAGTACCTGAACGCCTCCCTGAAGGTGGGGTGGGCGGGTCTTTCAAGGGGTGCTGTCATGCAGGTTCGGCCTCTTGCCGGAATGCGAGATACAGGTCATCAAAAACGCGGCCGGCGTCGTTCAACAGGCTGTCATCATCGGTGGTGCGTGCGCGGATACCGGCCAGGAGGCGCTCCAGCCCGGCCGCCTCGGGTACCGGCAGGCCGCCGACATCGAGGCAATGGACGATTTGCGCCAAACGTTGCAGCGCGGGATCGTGACCCAGGTCAAAACTCGCCATCAGTGTCTCGAAGGTCACCATCAGGCCGGACAGGGATTCCACATGTGTAAAACGCGCACCGTCGAAATCGAAGCCCAGCGCATCAGACGGACAGTCGTCGGGGGTGTCGAGCCATAGAAAGCGTGCCTGCGGATCGATGAAGCGCTGGATCAGCCAGGCGGAGCCGATGCGATCCACCCAAAGCTGTTTACGCGTTGCCCACAGGCTCGCTTTGAACGCATTCCGATCAAGTGGCGCTACGGTGTCTGCCTTGCCTGTGGGTTCGTCCGGTGAGAGTGCGCGGGTCTGGCGTGCCTCCAGCGCATCCAGCAATGCGCCGACCTGGCGCCGGGCGTCGCCCGGGAAAAAGTCGATGGCGACGAGGGCGTCGTAGGCGTTGCGTAATTTGCGGACGTGCCGGGCCAGATCGGAGCGTGCTGTGGACTCGAAGCCGGCGCCGCAGGCCATGATGTCGTCGGCTAGCTTTTGATAGTCCCCGGTACGATCAAACAGTGCGGGAAAGGGATAATCGGTGTCACCATCGACTTCCAATAGATAGGCGGTTCCGCCTGAATCCCCAATATCCTGCTCCACTTTGGTCAAGGTGTCGACCGCGTGTTCGGATGCCGGGATAAGGTAAACGCCGTCACGCAAGACAACAGCGCCGCTCGCTTTGAGCGCACGCCAGGCGCGCATCCGCGCGGTGGCATTTTCCGTCGGGAGTGTGATGATTAGCAGCAGCCAGTTCATTTAGTAGAAGATACTACTAAAATGTTACATACGCGACAATTAATTTCAGATGTCGCATGTAGTTAAGGGATAAGATTGGCTCCCAATTGAACTGATGGGATGGACTCCTCCCGGCCAGGACGGCAACAAAGTGCCAGACTGAGAGGAGCAGGCCGTATCGTTACCCGGCCCAGCGGTACCAAACATCAGCCACAAGGAGGAGTCTGCCATGAATCGTGCTGCCCAACGACCCTCGCTGTCCGACACGGTGTATGCCGTCGACTTAGCCAAGAACGTGTTCGAGGTTCACACCTTCGGACCGCATGGTGTATGCCGGAAGGTGGATCGCCTATCTCGCAAGAAGTTCGTCGCCAAGTTCACCGACCCCCATACCGAACGTGGGGTCGTGGTCATGGAAGCCTGCGCTAGCTCGCACCATTGGGGACGGCAGTTGAGCAACTATGGTTACCGGACGCAGCTGGTGCCGCCGCAGTTCGTGGCCCAACGCCGTGTCGGCAACAAGAATGATGGCAACGATGCCGATGCCATTTACGCGGTGTACCGGGATCCCCGGATTCGGCCGGTTCCTGTAAAAACCCTGGCCCAGCAGGACTTGGCCGCACTGCATCGCACCCGCGAACTGCTGGTTACCCAACGCACCCAAGCTATCAACCAGATTCGCGGCCTGCTGGCCGAACGTGGCGTGGTCGAGCGTGCTGGCACGGGTGGGTTCCAAGCCTTGATGAAGCGGATCAACCAGGAAGACCTTCCGGAAGTTACCGCTTCCCTACAGCACCAAGTCGCGCTGATACACGCACATGTCGGCGAGATCGACGCCCACTTGAAGGTCCTTGAGTGCGAGCTGGATAGCGCATATCAGGGTTCGGTCGTCGCGCAGCAGGTGCACACCATTTTCGGGGTGGGTCTGATCACCGCGACGGCGTGTGCCGCCGAGTACGGTGGCGGAGTCGGCCGCTTTCACGACAGTCGCGAGTTTGCCGCCAACATGGGCACTACACCAAGAGAACGCTCTTCTGGAGAGAAGCACCACCGGGGCACCATCACCAAACGTGGTAACTCCTACCTACGCAAACTGCTGGTGCAGTGTGCCAATATCATCCTGAACTACCGGAACCGGCACGAAGACCCCCTGTGTCAGTTGGCGCGGCGGCTTCTCGAGGCGGGCAAACACCGCAGCGTGGTCGTCGTGGCGATCGCCAACCGTCTGGCTCGGACCATTTATGCGGTGATCAAACACGGCGACGCCTATCGGATGGGCGAGCAGCTTACGCGTGGCGGCGCTGCGTGACTCGTCACCACATGCCCTGTCAACCGTAACCTCTTCCCGCAAGGACGCCCTTTACACAGCGCATCCAGGAGATGGCAACAGGATCAAATCCACTGGAACAAAAGTCGTCCGGGGCGCAGGCACATGACGTGTCGATGAACCGATAGGCAATTCCAGTGCGGATAACCCATCTAGGCTCGGGAACGACGGTTCCCAACTTGAAGCCGAATATACGTTCGCGTTGATCCCGCCATCAAAAAACTTGCGTTGAGGGAGGAGTCCATCCCATCAGTTCAATTGTGTTAGTTGGTAAACCATGGGTTTACAAAAAGACGAAAAATTAAACTCGTTGCTAAAGCGCCTGCCGGAAGGCGTGGCAGCACCGAGTAGCTGGCTGGCGGATCAGGGTTATTCCCGCCAGCTGGTGCGCAAGTATGTGCAAGGCAACTGGCTGCAGGCGCTGGGGCGGGGCGTGTATGCGCGGCCTCAAGGCTCGATGACCTGGCAAGGTGTGGTGCTGGGGATGCAGCGTCTAGCCGGGTTGTCGTTCTACGTCGGTGGGGTGTCGGCGCTTAACAGACAGGGTTTTGCCCATTACCTTCCGCTCGGCGGTGAGAACACCATCCATCTTTGGGGGCGCGGCAAGGTACCGGCCTGGGTGCGGGCCGTCAGCTTGCCGGAATCCCTGCGTTTTCACACGGTTCGCTTGTTTGCGGACGATGCGGCCAGCGTGGGTATCACTGAGGTATCCAGCAAGGTGCGAGACTGGGTATTGCAGGTTTCTGCTCCGGAACGTGCCATCCTGGAGCTTCTCAGTCTGGTAGGTACAACGGAAACATCATTTACCCATGCTGCCGAGTTGTTTGCCGGGCTCACCAGTTTGCGGCCGGATGTAATCAACACACTCCTGACTGCGTGTAGCAGCATCAAGGTAAAACGGTTATTCCTGTTTCTGGCTGACCACCACAATTATCCGTGGTTTAGCAAGGTGGCGTGGCGACAGCTCGATCTTGGAAGTGGCAAGCGGGCGATCACGAAAGGGGGCATGCTGGATAAGCAATTCATGATCACTGTGCCGGAGAGTTTTCGTGGTCAATCGTGACAATCCGTATTTCCGGCAGGTGGCGCTGATTATCGACTTGTTGCCCCTGATCGGTGAGGAGACCTGTTTCGCCCTGAAGGGCGGTACAGCCATCAACCTGTTCGTGCGGGACTTGCCACGATTGTCGGTGGATATCGATCTGACGTATCTACAACGGGAGCCGCGTAACGATGCCCATGCCGATATTGGCGCTGCGCTAGAGAGTATTGCCGCCCGGATTGAAGCGATCATGCCGAAAGTGATTGTTACCAGGCTGGCAGACAAGACCTCGTCCTGCTGGAAGATACCTATGTCAATCATTTCGCTGGTATGGCCCTGAACCCGGGTACCCTGCAGGAACTGGAGGAGACGCGCGTGACAATGATTCATCTGGTTCACGCGACGTCGCACGAGCAACTGACGGAAGAACACGAGCGATTCCTGCTCGGCTTGAAACAGGGTGATCCGGATTGGAGTCTGTTACCCTTTGAAAATATATACGATCTGCCGGCTGTGAAGTGGAAATTACGCAACTTGGCGGCGATGAATCCCCGCAAGCGAGAAGAAAGCATCAAGCGGCTGGCAAAGGTGCTGGAGACACTGTAAGCGGTTATGGCATCGTCTTGCTCTGAAGGCGATCTGGTTGAACACCGGCTATCTCACTATTTAGTGAGATAGCCGGGACACGCTGGATGCATCGCCGTGGTTCCATACACGATGGAATGGATAGGAGCAGGCGGCAGCCCCTAGCCACCGCTGGCATTCATGAAACGCACTACCCCGACTTCCCCCCGATGGGAGAACTCATGCCGCAGCGGCTTGCGCTGCACGGCGGCGTGGATGGCATCGATCAACGGCTGATCCGTGCTGGGGTGGCGGCGCAGCAAGGCGCGCAGATCGATGGAGTTCTCGTGACCCAGGCACAGCAGCAGGCGTCCCTCGGCGGTCAGTCGCACACGATTACAGGTGGCGCAGAAATTGTGCGAATGCGGTGAAATGAAACCAATCCGGGTCTGGGGATGGTCGCGCAGCCGTACATAGCGTGCCGGACCACCACTATGCTCGGGGGAGTCCAGCAGGGCATGATGCGCACCGATCCGGGCGCGCACCGCGCCGCTGGAGAGAAAGCTCTCACCCCGGGAGCGCCCCACATCACCCAGCGGCATCTCCTCGATGAAGCTGATGTCCAGCCCCTGGGCGATGGCATAGTCCACCAGCGCCGGCACCTCGTCGGCGTTTCGCCCCTTCATCACCACGCAGTTGAGCTTGATCCGCTCAAAGCCCGCCGAGCGTGCGGCATCGATGCCAGCAAGCACCCGGCCCAGCTCGCCGGTGCGGGTGATCTGGCCAAACCGGACCGGATCCAGGCTGTCGAGGCTGATATTCAGCCGCCTCACCCCGGCTCGTGCCAGCGGCTGGGCAAGCTGGACCAGCTGCGAACCGTTGGTGGTCATCACCAGCTCCCGCAGGCCCGGTAGCGCCGCGATCCGTTCGCTCAGCCCGACGATGCCCGGGCGCACCAGCGGCTCGCCACCGGTCAGGCGGATCTTCTTCACCCCCAGCCCGACGAAGAGCCGCGCGAGGCGCTCCAGTTCCTCGAGGGTCAGCATCTGCTGACGCGGCAGAAACCTCATCTGCCCGGCCATGCAGTAGATACAGCGGAAATCACAGCGATCGGTCACGGACAGGCGCAGGTAGTCGATCTGCCTGCCAAAGCCATCTTGCAGTGGGAGGTGCATGGTCTATTCCTTTGGGCCGGAGGTTTTCAGACTGCCGGCGGCCGGCCCCGGGCCAGAGCGCCGACCCCCGCCGCAGCCTGTCGCCGCGCTATTGCAGCAACGGCGTAGCCGCGCCCTGCAACTGGATGCCCTCGATCGTGGCAGCGCCGACCAGCCCCTGGATGTACTGGGCCACGCCCACCCGCCAGACGCGCTGATTGAGCTCGTCCCGGATCGATCCGGCCACCGCCTCGTAGGGCAGCGGCCTGCCTTCGATGCGCTGGTCGACCTGAACCAGGTGATAGCCGTAGCGGCTCTCCAGCGGATAGGCACCGAGTCCGAGCAGCTGGCGGAACACCTGGCGCTCGAATTCGGGCACCGTCTGACCCTGGCTGATCTGCCCCAGCGCACCGCCCTGCGCCCTGGAGGGGCAATCGGAGTGCCGCAGCGCCAGTTCGGCAAATCGCTCTGGCTCAGCCGCCAGCTGGGCAAGCAGATGTTCCGCCTGTCCGCGCCTGTGGCTACGTGCCTCGGCGTCATCGGCCGGGCAGGCCAGCAGGATGTGGCGCAGCGCCAGCAAGGGGGCACTGAAAAAATGCTGGCGATTACTCTCGTAGTACTGTCGGCACGCCGCCTCGTCTGCCCGCGGCAACGGGATTTCCTGCTCGATCAGCCGGCGCGTGGCCGCCTCTTCCCCGCTCTCGCCGGCATCCGGGGGCATCACCAGGCCCAGTGCGGCGATCCGCTGCTGCAGCAGCTCGCGTACCACCAGCGCCCGCGCCGCCCGGTGGGCGGCCTCATCGCGGCTGTTGGCCGGGTGGTACTGCAACTCCTGCGCAATCGCCTGCGGCGAGACCTCGACCCCGTTCACCCGAATCCGGGGCCACTGCGGGTCGCGACTGACCTTCGGTTCTGGCGCGCCGCTCCCGGCGGCCGCCTGCTCAGTATCCGCCAGCACCTCGCACCGCCGGGTCTCGGCCGGCGCTTCGAATTCAGCTCGCCGGCCCCCGCCGCAGCCGCCAGTATCTTCGCCACACTCACAATGCATGACCATCACCTCGATGAAGCCGTTGAACACTTCGCCGTACCCGGCCGCCGCCCGGGGCCGGGTGCGGCATCATACGGTGTCGCTGACCGTGGCCGCGCCATACTCGGGCGTGGCGGTGGGGGGGGCAGTCGTGGCCCTGGTTCCGGCCGGGGCCTCGTAGGTGCGTGGGCGCGGCGGACGCACCGCCACCGGTCGGTCACCCTTTTGCCGGACGATCTGGTAGCGCCGGCCCAGGTACCACACCGGGGCGCTGATGATGTGCACCAGGCGGGTGAAGGGGAACAGCACGAACAGCGTCAGGCCGAGGAATACGTGCAGCTTGTAGATCAGGCCCACCGACTCGATCGCCATGGCGGCCTTGAGTGGCTGCAAGGTAACGATGCCTTGCGCCCAGTGGCCCAGCAGCACCATGACCGAGCCATCGAGATGGTTGGTGGAGGCGACGATGGTCAGCAGCCCCAGCACCAACTGCACCAGCAGCACGAACAGCACCAGGACGTCCGAGCGGCTGGAGCTGGCCCGCACCCGCGGGTCGCTCAGCCGGCGCTGGATCAACATCACCAGGCCGATCAGGCAGAGCACACCGAAGAAGCCGCCCGAGATCATCGCCACCAGCTGCTTGGTGCCGCTGTCGATGAACACGTGGTAGAGCGCTTCGGGCGTCAGCAGGCCAACGAAGTGGCCGACGAGGATGAACAGCACGCCGACGTGGAACAGGTTGCTCGCCAGACGCATGCCCTTGGGCTGGAGCATCTGGCTGGAGCCGGCCTTCCAGCTGTACTGCGACAGGTCAAAGCGCGCCCAGCTGCCGATCAGGCAGATGGTCAGGGCGATGTAGGGGTAGACCCCGAACAGCAGCAGATTGAAATTGCTCATCAGTGTGTCTCCTGGGCAGGCGCGACGGCCGGCCGCTCATGCTTGAAATCGGTCCAGTGCACCGGCACAACGGTCTGCCCCTGGGTCTTGCCCGGCCCCCCGGACAGTGCAGGGCAGCCCTCCGGTTGCTCGGTCTGGAGAAAATTCACCTGTTCCTCCTCCCAGACCTTGTCCAGCGCTTCCAGCGTGTCGTCGCGCACCTCGCGAGCCACCTGCTCACGCCACTGGGCAACGCTATCGCCGGCCGAGCGACCGGCGATCTGGAGCAGGGCATGGAAGCAGCCGGCATAGGGGCTCTGCCGCTCCTCCAGGCGGGCCGCGAGCAGGGCCAGCAGATGCGCCACATCCGCCAGTCCCGCCCGCGCGTCCGGATCTTCGCGGGTGGTGAGGTATTCCAGGTACAGCGGGATGTAGTCCGGCAACTCGCGCACATCGATGACAAAGCCGGCCTGCTCGTACTGGGCCAGCAGGTCGACCATCGCCTGGCCGCGGTCGCGGGACTCACCATGCACGTGCTCGAACAGCAGCAGCGACAAGGCCCGCCCCTTGTCGAACAGGCCGGTGTAGCGCTCCTGCACGTCCAGCAGATCGTCCCGGCAGAGCTCATCGAGCAGCCCATGCAGTTCGCCGCGCTGCGCGGGGCTGATCTGGCGGGCCGCGGCAATGGCCTCGGCCAGCACGGCGTGGTTCTCACGCAGCCGGGTGTCCGGGTAGTCCAGTAGCAGGGAGATCACCTTGAGAATTCGCATGTTCAGTCCTCCCACATCTGTACAGTCTTGAAGATATCGCGACGGTTGGCCTTTTTGGCGCCGAACATATTGGTGTCCGAGACGCCGCTGCAGCCGCTGCCGAAGCTGAAACCGCAGCCCGAGCGCTCGGCGAAGGCATCGCTCAGGGCCTCTTCGCGGTGCGCGCTGGGGATCACGTAGCGGTCCTCGTAGTTGGCGATGGCCAGATAACGGTACATGTCCTCGACCTGCGCCAGGCTCAGTCCGACGCTCTTCAGGATCGCCATGTCCTTGACCCCATCGACCTGCTCGGCACGCTTGTAGGCGCGCATCGCCAGCAGGCGCTTGAGCGCCTGCCTGACCGGGCGCTCGTCACCGGCGGTGAGCAGATTGGCGAGGTAGCGCAGCGGAATACGCAGGCTGTCCACATCCGGCAGCACCCCGTCCATGTCGATACGCCCGGCCTGGGCGGCGTTCTGGATCGGCGAGAGCGGCGGCACGTACCAGACCATCGGCAGGGTGCGATACTCCGGATGCAGCGGCAGCGCCAGCTTCCAGTCCACCGCCAGCTTGTAGACCGGGGACTGTTGTGCCGCGTCGATCACCGACTGGGGCACACCGTCAGCGAGGGCCTGGGCGATGACGTTCGGATCGTGCGGGTCGAGGAAGATCTCCAGCTGTTTCTCGTACAGATCCTGCTCGTTGGGCGTGCTGGCCACCTCGTGGATGCGATCGGCGTCATACAGCAGCACACCCAGGTAGCGGATGCGGCCGACGCAGGTCTCGGCACAGACGGTCGGCATGCCGGCCTCGATGCGCGGGAAGCAGAAGATGCACTTCTCGGATTTGCCGCTCTTCCAGTTGAAGTAAATCTTCTTGTACGGGCAGCCGCTGATGCACATGCGCCAACCACGGCATTTTTCCTGGTCGATGAGGACGATGCCGTCCTCCTCGCGCTTGTAGATCGCCCCGCTCGGGCAGGCGGCCGCGCAGGCCGGGTTGAGGCAGTGTTCGCACAGGCGCGGCAGATACATCATGAACGTGTTTTCGTACTCGCCGTAGATGTCCGCCTGCACCTGGTCGAAATTCTTGTCCTTGCGGCGCTTGGCGAATTCGGTCCCCAGGATCTCCTCCCAGTTCGGGCCCCACTCGATTTTCTCCATACGCTGGCCGGAGAGCAGCGAGCGCGGCCGCGCCACCGGCTGGTGCTCGCTCAGCGGTGCGGTGTGCAGATTCTGGTAGTCGAAATCGAACGGCTCGTAGTAGTCGTCGATGGACGGCAGATCCGGATTGGAAAAGATGTTGGCCAGCACCCGGAACTTGCCGCCGATGCGCGGATCGATGCTGCCATCGGCATTGCGCACCCAGCCGCCTTTCCACTTCTCCTGGTTTTCCCACTCCTTCGGGTAGCCGATCCCCGGCTTGGTTTCGACGTTGTTGAACCAGGCGTATTCCATGCCTTCGCGGCTGGTCCAGACGTTCTTGCAGGTGATCGAGCAGGTGTGGCAGCCGATGCACTTGTCCAGGTTCAATACCATCCCAACTTGTGAGCGAATCTTCATGACATCAATCCTCAGAGATCTTGCGGCAGGGACTGCGGCAGGGCATCGCCACCCGGACCGCCGTGTTCGGGACCATCGAGCCAGTCGACCTTGGCCATCTTGCGGACCACGACGAATTCATCGCGGTTACAGCCGACGGTGCCGTAGTAGTTGAACCCGTAGGCTTGCTGGGCATAGCCGCCGATCATGTGGGTGGGCTTGAGCACCACGCGGGTCACCGAGTTGTGGTGCCCGCCGCGGGTCTTGGTGGTTTCACTGCCGGGTACGTTCACGATGCGCTCCTGGGCGTGGTACATCATCACCATGCCCTCCATGACCCGCTGACTGACTACGGCACGGGCTGTCAGGGCACCGTTGGCGTTGAAGCACTCGATCCAGTCGTTGTCCTCGATGCCGACCTTTTCTGCGTCGATCTCCGACATCCAGACGATGGGGCCGCCGCGGCTCAAGGTAAGCATCAGCAGGTTGTCGGTGTACGTGCTGTGGATGCCCCACTTCTGGTGCGGGGTGATCCAGTTCAGGGCGATCTCCGGGTTGCCGTTGGATTTCTTACCCTTGACGTACTCCACGGTACGGGTGTTGATGGGCGGCCGATAGCTCATCAGCTGCTCGCCGAAGGCCTGCATCCAGGGGTGATCCTGGAAGAACTGCTGGCGGCCGGTGAGGGTGCGCCACGGGATCAGTTCATGGACGTTGGTGTAGCCGGCGTTGTAGCTGACGTGCTCGTCTTCCAGACCCGACCAGGTGGGACTGGAGATGATCTTGCGCGGCTGCGCCTGGATGTCACGAAAGCGGATCGCCTCATGCGCCTTGGGCGTGGCCAGATGGGTATGGTCGCGGCCGGTGAACTGCGACAGCGCCGCCCAGGCCTTCACCGCCACATGGCCGTTGGTTTCCGGCGCCAGGGAGAGGATCACCTCGGCGGCATCGATGGCGGACTCGATCCTGGGCCGGCCCTGGCTGACGCCGTCCTCGCGCACCCGGTGGTTGAGCCGGCCGAGGAACTCGACCTCATCGTCGGTATTCCAGCCGATGCCCTTGCCGCCGTTGCCGAACTTCTCGAGCAGCGGGCCGAGAGAGGTGAACTTTTTGTAGGTGGCCGGATAGTCACGCTCGACCACCACCATGTCCGGGCAGTTCCTGCCCGGCACCGGGGCCGTGCCCGCGCTCTTCCAGTCCGTGCCACCAAAGGGCTGCGCCAGTTCTCCGGGGCTGTCGTGCAGCAAAGGCACGGTGACCAGATCCTGCTCGACACCCAGATACCCCGCGGCCATGGACGAGAAGGCCTTGGCGATGCCCTTGTAGATATCCCAGTCCGAGCGCGCCTCCCAGGCCGGATCGATGGCGGCCGAGAGCGGGTGGATGAAGGGGTGCATGTCCGAGGTGTTCATGTCGTCCTTCTCATACCAGGTGGCCGTCGGCAGGACGATATCCGAGTACACGCAAGTGGAGGACATGCGGAAGTCCAGCGTGGTGACCAGGTCCAGCTTGCCGATGGCGCCTTCCTCGACCCACTCGGCCTCGGTGGGTTTGAAGCCATCGGCACGCTTGCCCAGGTCCTCGTTCATCACGCCGTTACGGGTACCGAGGAGGTACTTGAGCATGTACTCGTGACCCTTGCCCGAGCTGCCCAGCAGGTTGGAGCGCCAGATGAACAGGTTGCGCGGGAAGCTGGCCGGGTTGTCGGGCTGCTCGCAGGCAAACCGCAGGCTGCCGTCTTGCAGCGATCGGGTCACATAGTCCACCGGCGACAGGCCGGCGGCCCGGGCCTCCCGGCAGATCTGCAGTGGATTGCGGTTGAGCTGCGGTGCGCTGGGCAACCACCCGGCGCGCTCGGCGCGGATGTTGTAGTCCAGGGCGTGTTCGGGAAACTGCGCTTTGTCCGCCAGCGGCGAGAGCACCTCGTGCATGCTCATCTTCTCGTGCCGCCACTGGGAGCTGTGGTGGTAGAAGAAGCTGGTGCCGTTCATCTGCCGGGGCGGCCGGCTCCAGTCCAGCCCGAAGGCCAGCGGCAGCCAGCCGCACTGGGGGCGCAGCTTTTCCTGGCCGACGTAGTGGGCCCAGCCGCCCCCCGTCTGGCCGACGCAACCGCAGAGCATGAGCATGTTGATCAGCCCGCGGTAGTTCATGTCCATGTGATACCAGTGGTTCATCGCCGCGCCGACGATGATCATCGAGCGGCCGCGGGTCTTGTCGGCGTTGTCGGCAAACTCCCGGGCGACCTGGATGACCTTCTCCCGCGCCAGGCCCGTGATCTTTTCCTGCCAGGCGGGCGTACCCGGCACGCTGGCGTCGTCGTAGCTGCTGGCCACGTTCGCCCCGCCCAGGCCCCGATCGATACCGAGATGGGCGGCCATCAGGTCGAACACCGTGGCCACCTTGGTCTGGCTGCCGTCCGCCAGCGTGATGGTGCGCACCGGCACCTGGCGCAACTGGATGGCCTCGCCCTCGGCGTGGCGGAAGTACTCGTGCACCTGGCCACCGAAATAGGGAAAGGCGACTGCGGCGCACTCACCGCCATCGATCAGGCTCAAGGCCAGATCGGTCTCGCGGCCCTGCCCACCTTCACGGGCTTCAATATTCCACTTGCCCTTCTCCCCCCAGCGATAGCCGATGGAGCCCTGCGGGGAGACCAGCTCGCCGCTCGGGCCATCGATGGCGATGGTCTTCCAGTCGGGGTTGTTGGCCTGGCCCAGGTTGTCCGCCAGGTCCGAGGCGCGCAGAAAACGGTCGGCGACATGACGGCCGTCCTGCTCGGTCAGGCGCACCAGCACCGGCAGATCGGTGTAGCGCTTGGCATAGTCGCGGAAGTAGGCACTGGGATTCTCCAGGTGGAACTCCTTGAAGATCACGTGGGTGAAGGCCTGGGCCAGGGCCGCATCGGTGCCCTGCTTGGGGTTGAGCCAGAGATCGGTGAGCTTGGCCACCTCGGCGTAATCCGGGGTGATGGCCACGGTCTTGGTGCCCTTGTAGCGGACTTCGGTGAAGAAGTGTGCGTCCGGGGTGCGGGTCTGCGGGACGTTCGAGCCCCAGGCGATGATGTAGTTGGAGTTGTACCAGTCGGCCGATTCCGGCACGTCGGTCTGCTCGCCCCACACCTGCGGCGAGGCCGGCGGCAGGTCGCAGTACCAGTCATAAAAGGACAGGCACACCCCACCGATCAGCGACAGATAGCGGCTACCGGCGGCATAGCTGACCATCGACATGGCCGGGATGGGTGAGAAGCCGACGACCCGATCCGGGCCATGCTGCTTGACGGTGTAGACGTTGGCCGCCGCGATGATCTCATTGACCTCATCCCAGCTGGAGCGGATGAAACCGCCCAGGCCGCGCTTGCTCTTGTAGGATGCGGCGCGGGCCGGGTCCTCGACGATGCTGGCCCAGGCCTCCACCGGGGGCAGGGAGCGACGCGCCTCGCGCCAGAGGCGCAGCAGCGGCGTGCGCACCTTGGGGTACTTGAGGCGGTTGGCGCTGTAGATATACCAGCTGTAGCTGGCGCCGCGCGGGCAGCCGCGCGGCTCGTGGTTGGGCAGATCGTCGCGGGTGCGTGGGTAGTCGGTCTGCTGGGTCTCCCAGGTGATCAGGCCGTTCTTGACGTAGATCTTCCAGGAACAGGAGCCGGTGCAATTGACCCCGTGGGTCGAGCGCACGATCTTGTCGTACTGCCAGCGGGAGCGGTAAACGTTCTCCCAGTCGCGCGACTCGATGCGGGTTTCACCGTGTCCGCCGGCGAACTCACCTTGCTTGCGTTTGAAAAAGTGCAGCTGGTCGAGTAAATGGCTCATGCTGTTTTCCTCTCAGGCTGAGCGGCCTTATGACACGACGCGCTCTATCCAACGGTTTAAAGGTGCTTGTGGCTGCGAACTAGCAAGGCCTTGCTGCGCCGCGCCGGGCGTACCACCACCAGGTGATCGCGATGCAGCTCAGGTAGTAGGCGATGAACACGTACAGGGCCGCCTCGGCGCTGCCGGTCAGGGCCAGCGAGGTGCCGAAGGCCTTGGGGATGAAAAAGCCACCGAAGGCGCCGATGGCGGCGCTGAAGCCGATCACTGCAGCCGACTCGATGTTGGCGTTCTTGGTCGTCTGCTCCTCGCTGAGCCAGTCCCGCTGGCGGCGCTCGGCCCACTCGCCGTGAAAGATCGACGGAATCATGCAGAAGGTGGAGCCGTTGCCGATGCCGGCGAAGAAGAACAGCAGGATGAACGAGGCCAGGAAACCCCAGAAATTGCCGCTGCTGCCCGCGTCCGGCAAAAAGGCGATGACCGCGAAGACAAACACGATCATCAGCGCGTAATTCCACAAGGTGATGCGCGCACCGCCGAACTTGTCCGCCAGCAGGCCGCCCAGGGTACGGCTCAGCGCACCCACCAGCGGGCCAAGAAAGGCGTACTGCAACGGGTTGATGTCCGGGAACTGTGTTTTGCTGAGCATCGCAAACCCGGCCGAGAAGCCGATGAACGAACCGAAAGTGCCCACATACAGCCAGCACATCAGCCAGTTGTGCTTGCGCTTGAAGATCACCGCCTGCTCGCGCACCGAGGCCTTGGCGTCGGCGATGTCATGCATACCGACCCAGGCCGCGACCGCCACGATGAAGATGAAGGGTACCCAGATCAGGCCGGCATTCTGCAGCCACAGCTGGCTGCCATCCTCCAGCAGCTGCGGCTCACCACCGAACGGGCCGAACAGCCCACCGACCACCGCCAGCGGTACGCAGAACTGCATTACCGACACGCCCAGGTTACCCAGGCCGGCATTCAGGCCCAGGGCGGTACCCTGCTTGGCCTTGGGGAAGAAGAAGCTGATGTTGGACATGCTGGATGCGAAGTTGCCGCCACCAAAACCGCACAGCAGGGCAATGACCGCGAATACGCTATAGGGCGTCTCCGGGTTCTGTACCGCAAAGCTCATCCAGATGCAGGGAATCAACAGCGTGGCGGTGCTCAGGGCCGTCCAGCGCCGTCCCCCGAACAGCGGAACCATGAAGGAGTAGAAGATGCGCAGCGTCGCGCCGGACACCGAGGGCAGCGCGGCGAGCATGAACAGCTGCTCGGTGCTGAAGTTGAACCCGATGCTGTTCAGCCGCACCGCCACCGTGCTCCACACCATCCAGACGGCGAAGGCCAGCAGCAGCGCGGGCACCGAGATCCAGAGATTGCGGGTGGCGATCCGTTGCCCGATCGAATCCCAGAAGTGAGGATCTTCCGGCTGCCAGTAGTGGATCATCGGGCCGCCGACCGGCACCAGTTCGCCCGTGGGGCGTATATACGTAGACATAGTTATTCTCCTCGGGCTAACGATTGGTCGTGGGCGTCCCTGCCCATAAGTGGGAATTGGCGGATTTCGCTGAAGTACATCCAGATCAGGGAGACCCAGACCACGCCGTACAGCAGCATGAAACTGGAGGAGCGCACGCCGGTGAGGTCCACCAGGGCGCCGAACATGATCGGCAGGATGAAACCACCCAGGCCGCCGGCCAGGCCGACGATGCCCGAGATGACGCCCATGTTGTGCGGGTAGTCATCGGAGATGTACTTGAACACCGAGGCTTTGCCGAAGGCGAAGGCGATGCCGATGACGAACATCAGCCCAGTGAACAGCCATTCATTGAGGCCAAGGTGAAAGGATTTCGGGCCCGTGACGGTGTGGATGGTGAAATCGGTCGGGGGGTAGGAGAGCAGGAACAGGCACACCCAGCTCACCCACAGCACCCACCAAGTCATCTTCTGCGCGCCCCACTTGTCTGACATCCAGCCGCCGATGGCGCGCAACACGCCACCGGGCAGCGAGAAGCAGGCGGCCAGCAGCGCCGCGGTCTGCAAGGTAAAGCCGTACTCGTCGACGTAGTACTTGGTCATCCACAGCGACAACGCGACGTAGCCGCCGAAGACGATCGAGTAGTACTGGCAGTAGCGCCATACAGCCGGATCGTGCAGCGCCTGCAGCTGCTGGCGAAAGCTGATACTGGTCGAGGGCCGGCGCCCTGTGTCCTCGCTGGTGAAGAACCAGAACAGCAGCGCCGTGACGAACATGATTGCCGAGAAGATTTTCGGCACCATCTGCCAGCTGGCTGCGGCGATGATGGCCGGAGCGATGAATTTGGTCAGTGCCGCGCCGGCGTTGCCCGCGCCGAAGATGCCCATGGCAAAGCCCTGGTTGTGCCGGTCGAACCACTGGGCGACATAGGCGATGCCCACCGAGAAGGAACCCCCCGCCAGGCCGACGAACAGGCCGAGAAGCAAGAACTGCCAGTAGGCGCTGGCCTCGCCGACCAGGTAGATGGGCAGCACACAGACCAGCATCAGCACAAAGAAGACGATGCGCCCGCCATGTCTGTCGGTGAGCATGCCCAGGGGCAGCCGCACCAGCGAGCCGGTGAGCACCGGCGTGGCGGCCAATAAGCCGAATTGTGTCTCGTTAAGTTGCAGCAGCTCCGCGATCGGGACTCCCAGGACCGCGAACATCATCCAGACCATGAAGCACACGGTGAAGGCCAGGGTGCTCACCCCCAGTACGATGCCCTGCTGCCTGTCGGGACTGCTCATACCCAACTCCAAAGACGATGATTTGGCAGCCATCTTGGATTCGGCAGCGGCAGCGACCTTGACCCGCATCAAATACCTGCAGGGGCCTACCTCCCTAAGCTGTCAGCCTCTACCACTAAGGGAGTAACTCTTTTTTACGACTGTTTTTGTCTTGCTATCAGTGTTTTGTATGCTGGACACTAGTCAGGGACAGACGCCCGCGCAGGTATCCGAATTCTTTGGAGGTAGTCGCGCATGTTCCACTGGTTGAAAGCCTCACTGCCGGCCCGCGCGACCCTCGCCGTGTCAGTGATCGTGATCTTCGCGCTGGCCAGTGCCCTGAGCTCAGGGCTGATCGCCTCGCTCAGCAAGAGCGATGCCGGAGCGATCAATATTGCCGGCTCGCTGCGCATGGCCACCTACCGGATCATGCTGCAACTAGAGTCCGGTCACGACCGGCAGCAGCTGCCCTCATTGATCGACAACCTGGAGCGGCGCCTGCAAAACCCGCAGCTGACCCATGGGCTGCAAAGCAACCGGCAGCTGCACGCAGCCTATGCCGCGCTCCAGCAGCGTTGGCAGGGCGACCTGCGCCCAGCGCTGCTCCGTGGCGATAGCCAACACTTCCGTGAAAATGCCGAGGATTTCGTCGAGCAGACCAACGCCTTCGTCCTGCTGCTGCAGCAGAACAATGAATCCAAGCAGAGTTGGCTGCAGGCCATTCAGGGGCTGGCGCTGTTTGTCACCATCATGGTGCTGATGGTCGGCCTCTATCAGTTGCAGAGCACGGTGCTGATGCCACTGGAGAGCGTGATCCGCGCCAGTGAGCGCTTTCGTGCCGGCGACCTGAGCGTACGGGTGGACTACGAGGCCATTGACGAGCTGGGACAGATGACGCGCAGCTTCAACGCCATGGCCGAGGCCGTCGAGCAATCCCATCGAACGCTGGAGCGCCGCGTCGCCGAAGAGACCGCCAACCTCGCGCGCGCCAATGGCGCCCTGCAACTGCTCTACCAAGGTAGCCGCCGACTGGCCAGCCGCACCACCAACGCGGACAGCCTGGGGGATTTGCTCGACAGCTTTCGCGAGCATCTGCCCGGACTGCACCTGTCGCTGTGCCTGCACGGCGACTCGCCCCGTCCCACCGAACAACGGGTGGCCCTGCACGGTGGCGTGCTGCGGGAGATATGCTCGCCGGGCGCCTGCGCCGGTTGCGTATTGCGCAATGTCACTAACCAGTTCGCCTGGCCGGTGCTCCGGAAGCACACCGAGCTGGGCCAGTTGCGCGCCGGCTTCGCCAGCGGCCGTGAGCCACAGGACTGGGAAAAGGAGCTGCTCCAGGCCCTGGCCAATCTCATCGGTGCCAGCCTCTCGCTCGAGCGCCAGCGAGAACAGGAGCACCGCCTGCTGCTCTTTGAGGAGCGCGCTATCATCGCCCGGGAGTTGCACGATTCTCTGGCCCAGGCACTGTCGTATATGAAACTGCAGATCAGCCGCCTGCAGACATTGATACGCCGCCGTGCCGATGCCGAGCACCTGCAAACGGTGAGCGAAGAGATGCGCGATGGCCTGAACAGTGCCTACCGGCAGCTTCGCGAGCTTCTCACTACCTTCCGCCTGACCATCAGTGACGGCGGCCTGGAGCAGGCCCTGCGGGATACGGTGCGGGAGTTCGCCGAACGCGGGCGATTCGAGGTACGGCTGGAGCTGCAGCCGCTGGCCTTCCCGCTCTCGGCTAACGAGCAGGTCCACTTGCTGCAGATCGCCCGGGAGGCGTTGTCCAACTGCGCCCGTCATGCAAGGGCCAGCACAGTGCTGGTGGCCCTGCTCCAGCAGGGCGAGTGCGTGGAACTGCTCATCGAGGATGACGGTTGTGGCCTGTCCGCTGATTACGACCAGCGCCAGCATCATGGCCTGACCATCATGCGGGAGCGCGCCCGCAGCCTGGGCGGAGTGCTGAGCACCGAGGGTAATCATCCTCACGGTACTCGCATCGGCCTGCGGTTCCCCCCTGCATTCCTCGGCCACCCCACCCACCAGGCGCAGGAGCTGCCGACATGAATGCCCCAAGCACGCTGTTCTTGGTTGATGACCATCCCATGATGCGCCGCGGCCTCCGCCAGATCCTCGAACTGGAGGATGACCTGCAGGTCATCGGCGAAGCCAGCAACGGCGGGGAAGTCCTCGCGCTGCTTGCCGAGCGGCAGCCCGATCTAATTTTGCTGGATAACAACATGCCGCAGATGAGCGGCGTGGAGGTACTGAAGCAAATCCGTCAGCAGGGCTATCGCGGCAAGGTGCTGCTGTTCACCGTATCCGACGCTGAAGAAGACGTCAGGGACGCCCTGCGTTTCGGTGCCGATGGCTACCTGCTCAAGGACATGGAGCCTGAACAGTTGCTCGAGCAATTACGCGCGGTGCTGCGCGGGCAGATGGCGGTCAGTCCGGCGCTGACCAGTGTTCTGGCCCAGGCCCTGCGCACTCCCGCAAGCGCCAGCAGGGCCGACCTCACCGATCGTGAGCGACAGGTGCTGAGGATGCTCGCCACCGGCCAGAGCAACAAGATGATTGGCCGCAAGCTGGGCATCACCGAAGGCACCGTCAAGGTCCATGTGAAGAACCTGCTGCACAAACTCGGGCTGCGCACCCGGGTGGAGGCCGCCGTGTGGGTGATGGAAAACGAACGGGCGCGCGGCTAGGTGATTCGCAGTCGCGGACAGGGGTGTCTCAATGTCCCAAACGCGTGCAGCGAGGTGGATGTCATCGCCTCATGGTGCTCAAACACCGTGTGTAGACCCACGACCAGCACGCCTTGCCTGGCGAACAGTTCGTGGACGGCCTTCATTTGAGGAATGGCGCGGGAGACACACCCGGGACACAGCATCTGGAAGGCGCAGGCGACCACCACGCGGCCGCGTTGCGCCTCCAGATCAATGGGCTCCGGTGTGTTCAGCCATGCAGAGATGCGCCAGTTCGGCGCCAGTTGCGGCTGAACCATGGTCTACCTCACTCCCTTAGCGTGCTGAAGGTGTAGTCCCGGGCCTTTTGCGGCACATGACAAGCGAAGCAGGCCGAGGCTGCGTTCGCGCCCACGACCCGATTGGACCGGTCACCTCCGCCGAAACCTTCAAAGCCCCAGCCACCCGTCGCTGCGAACTTCTTCGAATCCTTGTGCATCACGCCCACCACCTTGCGCTGGCCCTCGGTGATGGCATGGTCGGCGGCGACCGCTTCAAGCAGGTCGAAGATGATCACGGACCCGTCCGGGAAGTGCTCACTCCGGTAACCTTCCAGGGCCTTGTCGTTGGCATAGAGATGGTGAATGCCGCCGAAAGCAGCGTACAACGGGTGACCTTCCTCGATCACCATGCTCTTTACATGATGCCAGTCACGATAACCCTCGGGGTAAGGAACCTGGGGATCAGCGGCCAGTACGGCTGTCGATGTTGCCGCGCAAAGTGCGGCCAGGATAAGTTGCCTCATGGGTCTATCTCCTTATTTCAGATCGGCGATGGCTGCGCCGAAGTTGATGTGAAACGACTGTCCACCGATGACCAGTGCGGGCACTGACGGCACCCCGACTGATTCGGCTTCACCGATACGCGATGTGCGCTCGCCCAGGTGCACGCTCTCGACATCGAAACGCGCAGAATCGACGGCTTCAGCGAGCTGCTGCTCGGCAGCAACACAGACGGGACAGCCGGCGTGGTAGAGCACTGCCCGCTCTTTCATATAAGGACTCCTAACTATTCGGTTTAATAAAAACCCCGTTGCCGGGAACGGGAGTCCATAACCGCCATCAGGCGGCGGATTCGTGCTCTGCGCAGTCGACGCGCAGATGTCGCTCGGCCATGGGCGCGCCTACGAACGCACAGAAATGCGGTGTGCTCGTGCCCGGCGCGACGTTCTCGCGGAAGTGTCGGCAGCTCACACAGGTGCGCTGTGGGGCGATCAATTGGCGCTGCTGCAATTGCCGGATCATCTTGATCACCAATGCGAGCATTACTTCCTGCTCGCTCTCCGACAGGCCTTCGACCACCGGTACGAAGCTGGCCGGCCATTCTCGAGCGATCCGCAATCCTTTCGTCGTTGCTTTCAGCATGATCGCGCGTCCATCCGAGATATCCGCTTGTTTGCGCAACAGCGACTTGCGTTCCAGGGTAGTCACGGCATCGCTGGCCGTGGCCTTGCGTCTCCCCACATGCGCTGCGGCTGCGGTGAGACGAACCCCCTCGGTTCGGTTGGCGACGAACCGAAGGATGTCGGCCTGGGTGGGGGACAGACCGGCTGCCTCGGCTGCCTGCCAATCCAGCTGCCGCGCCACCGCAGCGAGCCGGGTCAACCCGTCGGCGATGCGGCGTTCCAACGGTTCCGAGATGTGGTCGAACTTCATAGTTAGTAATCCTAATCATTAGTTCCGGGTTGTCAAGCCTCGGTGCAACCTTCCACCGGGGTCGTGGCGGGAATGCCGTGCCTGCTGGCGCCGGGACCTCGTAGGGTGCGTCGGCGTCAGCGACGCACCGGCGGTGGTACGAACCCCGGTGCGTCAGGCTGCGCCTCGACGCACCCTACCAGGCGCACCGGAAGAGGTTTTGAGGTAGGAGCGCCATTCCCGGCGCGATGATCCGGGTCCGCCATGCCCATGACCAGCGATATGCCGCTTCAAACCCGGTTCCTGTTCGCGTAGGGTTTATGGGACAGCCGTGATGTGGCATTTGTTTGCGAGGTGAATACGATGGGTGGCTGGGGTTGTCCACACGATAATAATGGTCGGTGCATGAAGGTGCCGGGTCGTGCATGCGATCCTGGTATGAAGGGCTGCGTATTGTTTGGCCGTTTTACCTTCAGCAACGAGGAGAAAAACCGACCCGGTGGGGCGAGGCAGCGGCGGCAAAAGCAGGATGATAAAAAAGAATAAGTGACCAGCTCTCTGGCATCCTGCAAAAAAAGTCGTTCTCGCCCGTCGGGAGAGAGAGGGGGATTTATTCAGCGGTTGTCGGCGGCAGGCCGGGCAGGTCCTCGGCCTCAGTCATCAAGTGCCAGGCCAAACCACGTTCTGGTTGCGACGTCACCCCGTCGAGAAACAACGGGTGGAAATGGACAGACCCGGATGACGCACCCACTGGAGACCGGGCTGCGCAAGGATAGCAAGATCGGCAACCAGGGTGCGTTCGCGCGCGCAACGGCCACCAGCCGCTGACAGGCCACCGGGAGCGATGCGACGGCTACCCGGCGGTCTTTGCAGACGGCCGGGGAGGGCCGTCGGAGCACGCTCTACTGGTTGACCGGGGACTCCGGGTCCAACAGATAGGCCATCACGTCGCGGATCTGCTCCTGCGTCAACACCCCGTTGCTGCCGAAGCGCGGCATGCGCGTACACGGAAAGTAGGCATGGGCGTTGTAGATCATGTCATAGGTGTATTTCAGGATCTGCTCGCTGGTCCCGCGGAGCTTTCCATAGTTCTTCAGGCTCAGACCCACGGTACCGAAGGTGAACTCCTGTGGGTCCATCTCATGGCAGGCGTAGCAGTTGCCGCCGGGCGCTTCCTTACTGTGGTCGTCGACCCGATGGCCGATCCGGAAGCCATAACCGGAGCGCGCCACTTCGTTGCCCTTCTTCCAGTCACCGAGCTTGATGCCATCCTCCGGATAGACGATGGACGCTTGGGCCAGCCCGATCACCTTCGCCTGGGTCTCGCTGTCCAGAGGCGCATCCTTGGACGCCGAACAGATCTTC
>Ga0265293_10003919_pt1 | contig 26993 bp, 27 predicted proteins | sample Munlanlewell138R_FD_192505 | JGI IMG/M metagenome (GOLD analysis project Ga0265293, IMG submission 192505) | Leachate microbial communities from a municipal landfill in Southern Ontario, Canada - Leachate well 138R | ecosystem: Engineered > Solid waste > Landfill > Unclassified | place: Canada...
TTGAGCGTTGAGCGTTGAGCGTTGAGCGTTGAGCGTTGAGCGTTGAGCGTTGAGCGTGGTGGGCACACGCTGGACGCTGAACGCTTGACGCCAAACCTTCATCAGCCGCCGCAGGCGGCTTTCATCAAGGGCCCGCAAGGGCCGAGATCATTTGTCATGCGTCATGCGTCACGCGAAACGCCCAACGGCATCCCTCACGTCATCAGCGGCGATCCTTGCCCACCTCGTGGCCGATGACGCCGCCCACGGCAGCGCCGCCCACGGTGCCCAGCGCGCTGCCGCCGGTCAGCACCGCGCCGCCCACCGCGCCCGCGCCGGCGCCGATGGCGGTGTTCTTGTCCTGGCGGGTCATGCCGCTGCACGCGCCAAGCGCAAGCGTCAGTGCCGCAATGGCGCCGGCGCCCGCAATTTTCTTGATGGTCAGGGTGTTCATGTCGGTTACCTCGCATTGATGTGCTTCACGATGACGGCGGCGCGCTGCAGTCAAACATCGTGGCGCGCGTTTCCACCGTCATCCCAAGCATGGCCGATGGTTGGCGCGGTGTCTGTCGGACAACGGCGCCTTTTCGGTCGGACAAAACCTGCAAGGCGGCGCGCTTTGCCTTCAACAGCGCCGGCTCGCGGGCGGCAAGAGCCACGAGCGCACGCCCGGCGCAGCGCGCTGCCTCGCCCGTGCCAGCAGGCTTGCGCACCCAATCCGGACGGCCGCGCCAATCGGGGTACAGTTGGCTGCGCAGACACCCATGACTTCCGCACGCACGCCAGCGCCCAAGTCGTACCGCCGCCCGCGAGGGTCCTGGGCGACGCTGGCCCTTGTCTTGCTGATGGCAGGCTGCACCAGCCTGCCAACGCAGGGGGTGCGTCCGGTCTCGCACGCGCTTGCCGACCCGGCAAGCACGGCGCTGGGCCAGCAGGCGGCGCACAAGCGGCCTGACCAGGTCCCCGCGGATCAATCGGGCTTTGCCCTACTGGCCTCGCCAGACGATGCTTTTGCGGCGCGGCTCGCGCTGGCGCAGCAGGCCAGCCAGACCCTGGACATCCAGTACTACCTCATCCACGCAGACCCCAGCGCGGCCCGGCTGCTGGGCGCGGTGCGCGCCGCCGCAGCCCGCGGCGTGCGCGTGCGCATCCTGCTGGACGACCTGCACGCCGCTGGGCACGACGCACTGGTCATGGCCATGGCCCAGGTGCCCGGCGTGCAGATGCGCATGGCCAACCCGCTGCCCGGCAGCCGCAAGGTGGGCGCGCTGCGTACGCTGCGCTCGCTGGGCGATTTCGACCGCATCCAGCGCCGCATGCACAACAAGCTCTTCCTTGCCGACAACGCCTGGGGCATCACCGGCGGGCGCAACCTGGGAGACGCGTACTTCGGCACCGCGCGCCGCAGCGACTACATAGACCTGGACGTGCTGGCCGCGGGGCCGGTGGTGCGCAGCCTGTCGGCAAGCTTTGACCAATACTGGAACGATGCGCTCGCGTACCCGGTCGGCGCGCTCATCACGCCGGCCGAGCTCGCCAACCTGCAAGAGACCACGCAACCGCGCGATGCCGCCGCGCCGGACAAGCCAGCGCCCCCGCTGCCGGCAGCGCTGGACCTGGCCGAAGTGCAACTGCACTGGGCACCCGTGGAGGCGCTGGTTGACAATCCCGTGAAGCTGGTGCCCGGCCGCAGCCCCGGCCCGGAGGACACGCCGGAAGACGCGGTGCTGCGCGGCGTGCTGGCGCTGATGGATGCGGCGCAGAAGGACGTGCTCATCGTCACGCCTTATTTCGTGCCGGGCGACGCCATGATGGCCACCTTTGCCGGGCTGCGCGCGCGCGACGTGCCGGTGCGCGTGTTGACCAATTCGCTGTCGTCCACCACGTCGCTGCTGGCGCAGGTTGGTTACACGCGCCACCGCAAGCAGCTGCTGCGACTTGGAATCGACCTGCGCGAGATGCACGCGGCTGAACGGGCCCGGCTGCGGCAGACGCTGCTTGGCTCGGGGTCCAGCAGCAACAAGGCCAGCCTGCACGTCAAGTTGCTTGTCATAGACGGGCAGGCGCTTGTCATTGGCTCCATGAACATGGACCTGCGCTCGCGGCTGCAGAACACCGAGGTCGCACTCGTCATTTACAGCGAGCCGCTGTCACGGCAGGCAAGCCGCCTGGTGGAGGACGTCATCAAGGCCTCGGCGTGGAAGCTCGAGCTTGCGGCTGACGGCTCGCTGCACTGGCGCGCGCCGCCAGGCGCTGATTTCAGCGACGCCAGCAGCGAGCCCGACACCGGCTTCTGGCTGCGCCTGCTGGCCCGGCTGCTCGACAACCCTCTTGTTCCTGACGAATTGCTGTAGCGCGCCAGACCGGGACAAGAAAATGGCCCATGCCGGGCACACCAAAAAAAAGCCGGGCACCCCGCGTGAGTGTCCCCGGCTTTGCACGGGCTGCGTGCCAGCGGCACGCAGCGCAAGCGTTTCCGCCGCGCCGCCGCACCAGGCGACGGCTGTGGCCGCTTACTTGGCGTCGGCGCCAGAGATCTTCACGTCCTTCACGCCATCAACGTCCTTGACCGCCTTTTCTATCTTGTCCTTGTCGGCGTTGCTGTCCAGCCCGCTGATCGTCACGACACCGTCCTTGGTTTCAACGGTGACGTTGCTGTCATCGATGCCTTCGGACGACAGCTTTTGCTTCACCTGCGTGGTGATCTGCTGGTCTGCATCGCTCTCGCTGCCGGCGGCGCCCTGCGCGTCGCTTGCACCCGACATGGAATCGGGACCCGACGTGCCCGGAGCGCTCGCGCCGTCGGAGCTGCCGGTTGTGCCTGCGGCGCCCGAGGTGCCAGCCGCGCCCTGCCCGGATTGCCCGGCACTGCTGCTGTCCGGCATGGTCTGGGTTGCTGGACCAGACGAGCCGCTGCTGTCGCTCGACGACTGCGCCAGGGCCAGGCCGCTGCCCATGGCCAGTGCGGTGGCGATGCTGATGGCGATGGCTGATTGGGGAAGCTTGATTTTCATGGAATGACTCCTTGATTGATGAAACGGACCTTGACCTTAGGTCGCGCGGCGGCGCCAAACTGTAGGACAGCTGCGCGACGGACGGTAGGAAGATTCCGGAACTGAAACGGACTCCGGTGTGGTCTCTCGCGAGCCCCTGCGCACGACCTTCTTTCACGCCGTTTCCCGACCAAGAACCCGGGGCCACAGCCCGCAGTGCCTGCCGCTGCTGCGCGCGGGGTTGTGTGGCGTCCGCGCTGAGGTGGCGCATGGCCTGGCTGTCGGTGGCGGCGACCGCGCTGGCGCTGGCGTGAACCCGTTACCGTCTTGCTCGTCCCGGCCAGCGGCGACGCGCAGCGCAACTGGCGCTGCCAGGCACCGGTTTTGCAGTGGCAATGCTTGCGCTTGCACAGCTGCAAGCCCCGGCACGCACAGCGCTTGTGATGCTCGAACGCGACTTTGGATGGCACCGCACGTGGACCTGTTGATCACTCTTTTTCTCCACCGCGATCGCCTGCGACCTCATGTGAGTCTCAGCCAACCTGATCACGCACACCAAGGCTCCGGCGCACCATTCAGGCCGCACCCAGCTGCGGTCAAGTCGGCCCACGACGACACGGCAACAAGACAAATTCCTACAGCGCACGTGGCGCCCGCGTGCACACAATGGCAGATGAAAGCGGCAAAAGGAAAAATCATGACCAGTCCCATGGCTGACAAGCATCTTTACCGGATGGACGACGTGTTCTACCCGCGTGGACACGTGTTTGCGTTGCTTGCCGATGCGGCGGCAGCACAGGCCGCAGCGGCCAGCGTATCGGCGGTCCGCGCCGTGGGCCCCGTCGCGGTGGTGCCACCGGAGGCCATCATCGAGCACCTGGGCCCGCGCGCGGACAAGACAGGTGGCCTGCCATCGGTGGGCCGCGAGCACCAGTTCATGCTGCGCTTTGTCGAGCTGGCGCGCGCCGGGCGCTGCGGGTTGCTCATTGCGGTAGACGACGCCGACCCCGGAGCCGTTGCTGCTGCGCTGGCCAGCCACCCCGTGGAGCTGGCGTATCTGTACAGGCTGCTGGTGATAGAAGAACTGGTGGAAAGCACCAAGCGCGCCAACGACGCGGCAGCCGGCGAGCTGTGAGCTGCGGACCGCAGCCCGCGCTCACAGCGTGGCAACGGCCCGTGCCGGTGCTGCCAGGGCGCGTGCCTGAGCGCAAGGCCGGTCCCGCCCCCGGCTGGGACAGCCTGGGGGCGGGGCTCGGGTCTTGCGGAGCGTGCCCCGCGTGCGAGACGGTCAGCGCGCGCGCGCCGGCTCGCCTTTCTTGCCCAGCTCCTCGAGCAGCGTCACCATGTCTTCGGCGTGCTCTTCTTCCTGCGCCAGAATGTCTTCCAGCATGCGCCGCGTGGTTGGATCGTCGTCGCCAATGTAGCGGATCATCTCGCCGTAGGTCTCTATGGCAATGCGCTCGGCCACCAGGTCTTCCTTGATCATGTCGACCAGGTCGGTGCCTTCCACATAGTCGGCGTGCGAGCGCGTGGCCAGGCCGTCGGGAGAGAAGTCGGGGGCGCCGTCCAGTTGCGTGATGCGCTCGGCAATGCGGTCCGCATGCGCCTGCTCTTCCGCCGCGTGTTCGGCAAACTCGGCCGCCACGCTCTGGGCATGAATCCCTGAAGCCATGTAGTAATGGTACTTGTAGCGCAGCACGCAGATGATCTCGGTTGCCAGCGCTTCATTGAGCAGCTTGATGACCTGGCCGCGGTCAGCCGCATAGCCGGCGGTGATGGCACCGTCGGCTATGTGCTTGCGGGCGCGCTCGCGTATGGTCTTCATGTCGATGACGAAGGGTTTCCTTTCAGTCATGAATCTGTCCTTGGGTGTATTTGGAATCGCCGGATGAGCGGGCGTAGCGCAGCAGCGATATCCGACGCGGAATCGCTGCAGGGATCACGGCACCTCGCATGCAACGACGTGCCTGCGCTGCCTCGCGGCGTCAAGGTCGCGTTCGGCCGAAGATGAGCGACAAGACAAACAGCACCAGGAAAATGCCAAACAGGATCTTGGCGATTCCTGCCGCGGCGCCAGCGATGCCGAAGAAGCCGAAAAAGCCGGCTATCAGCGCAATGACCAGAAAGACAACGGCGTAATGCAACATGTTGATCTCCAGATAACGGGTGCTTCACAAACGGGAAGCGGATGAGGCGTCCTGCACGCTGCGCCTCCGGGACGTGGCCCGGACAGCCGACGCAGGCCGCCACGCTCGGGCATCAGCTGCCGGCCTTGAGGCCGGCGCTGTCGACGTCCTTCACGCCCTTGACGCTGCGCGCGGCAGCTTCGGCCTTCTGGACCGCGACATCGGAATCCAGCACGCCGGTCAGCGTGACCACGCCATCGGTGGTCTGAACCGATACGTCGCCGCTCTTGACACCATCGGTGATCGCAAGCTCGGTCTTCACCTTGGTCGTGATCCAGCCGTCGCTGATGGCTTCCCCGGCGCTGGAAGACGCGTCGCTGTCGTCGGCCGTCGCGCCCTCGGCGTCGACCTTGAGCCCGGACGCGTCAACCTGCTCCACGCCCTTGATGCCCTGCGCCACCGATTCGGCCTTCCTGACCGCCGTCTCGCTGGGCTGCGTCCCGGTCAGGGTGACGACGCCGTTCACGGTCTTCACGGAGATGTCGCCGCTCTTGACGCCGTCGGTCACGGCCAGCTCGGCCTTGACCTTGGTCGTGATCCAGGTGTCTGCCACCGGCTGTTCGCTGCCGTCGGACGCTTGCGCCGCGCCAGCGTCTGCCGCCGGTGCGTCGGCCCGGGTCTCGTTTTGCGGCGCCGTCTGCGCCCAGGCTGCACCGCCACTGCCCAGTGCCAGAACGGCGGCGGCCAGGATTGTCGTGCCAAAAGTGGATTTTTTCATCGGGACCTCCAATGTCTGCTTCAAACAGGTTCAGTGTGTCGCAGGCACCGCCGGCACACTGTCAGACAAATGCCATTAATGCCGTCAGCAAAATGCGTGGATGGGCGCAAGCGGCGCTGCGGCCGGCGCTGAAGAAACGCCGATTGCGGGGCCGGCTCAGTAGTACGCGGTCTCGGCCGTGACCTTGCCGCGGAACACGTGGTACGAATACCCGCTGTACGCCAGCACGGCGGGCAGCATGATGAGCGCGCCCACCGGCACGAATCCCTGTGACTGCACCGGCGATGCGGCGTCCCACAGCGTCATGGATGGCGGCACGCCGTTCGACTTCCGCAACCCGCCAGCCGGGAACAGGATGTGAAACGAGATCACCCAGCCAAACTGCAGGCGCGACAGAAACAGCGCTTCGTTCACGGGTTCACATCCTGTTTGTGCGGACTCCGCGGTGGCCGCGCGTCACCCCCGCCGCCCGCCGCAAGACAGGCTCGCATCGGATCACACGGGCGGTGCTGAGGAGCGGCTGCCGGATGATGGCTCGACCGCACCGCGCATGGACTGCTGGTCGGTCGTTCCGGACGCGGCACACGGAAAATACGATCCATTTGCAGCTTGCCGGATTCCACGCATCAACCCGGGCAGGCAGGAGTGCGCCCATGCTGGCGCACCAAAAAGCCGGCGCAGGCTCCAATGCCTGCGCCGGTCCGGGGACTATGGTCGTGCCTGCCACGATGCCACCGGGGCGCCGGGATCCGGTACGAGGCCGGCCGCCGTTACTTTGCCGGGGCAGCCGGTTGCATGCCACCAGCTGCTGGTGCGGCTCTGTTTTCCTCCATTTGCCGCTGCGCCTGTTCTTCCTTTTGCTTCTGCTCGGTGGTCACGAACGCCGGGGCATCGTTGAGCTCTTCCTTGGTCAAGTTGGTGACCGCGGTCCTGTTCTGGGGATCGATCTGATCGATCTTCTCCCAGGGAATGCCCACGTCCTTGGCGCCAATGCCCAGGAAGCCGCCGACGCCAACCACCACGCCATCAAGCTTCAGGTTTTCATCCAGAATGAGGTCCGTGATCTTGCCGATCTCCTTGGCATCGTCACCGGGTCCATCACGCAGTGAGATGCCCAGAATGGACTTGGCCAGCGTCTGCGAGTCGGCCTGCTGCGTGATAAAGCCGCCTTCGGTGATCACGTCGGAGCCGGCGTTTTCCGCCGAGTCGCTGGACGCGTCGCCGGCGTTGCTGGCTGCATCGCTTGCTGAGCTGGACGCGTCCTTGCTCTCTTGCATCTGGCCGGCGGTGTCGGCCCGGTCCGCGTCGTCTGCAGCCTGCGCCAGGACGCCGGTGCTGCCCAGAGTCAGGGCCGTGCCCGCCAACACCGCGGCCAGGGTGGATTTTGAAATCAGTGTCTTGCTATACATGTTGCTTCCTTTCAGCAATACCAGAACGAGACAGCGACGCCCGGGAACCAATGCATCGCAGCCGGCCCTGCTGGTCTCAGGGCCGCCATCTCCAGAAAAACACGGATATGGCAAAAAACATCGAGAAGAGGAAACACAGGGCCCTTGCAATCGCTGCAGCCTGTCCCACGTCCGCCACAAAGCCAAACAGGCCGGTCAGGACTGCGAACAGGAGGAACGTGAAGGCGTAATACAGCATGCTTGCCCAACCCGGTGTCGCAACAGAACTTGCCGGGGCGGATCGCGACTGCGGCACAAGGCTGTTTTCCATTTCTCAAGTCCAAACGGGGATCCGCCTGAACCCAAGCGTAGGCGCCTGTTGCAACTCCGCGTGTCAGACAATGCCCATGATTTCGATCAGACAACGGCTTGAATTGCCGCAGCATGCGTTGCGCGTTGCGCTGACGCATGACGGATGACCTCGCTGGCGCTTCGTATGACCGCGCCGCTGCGCGGCGGCAATGACTGCGGCTTCGCCGCCATGATGGGGAGGTTGAGCGTTGAGCGTGGTGGGCTCACGCTGGACGCTCAACGCTTGACGCCAAACCTTCATCAGCCGCCGCAGGCGGCTTTCATGCAAGGCCCGCAAGGGCCGAGGTCATTGGTCATTCGGCGGGGAATCGCGGCGAGGGCGCCGCTCCACGAGGCATCATCCGCAGTTTGCGCCGTACGGGAGGCCAGCCCCCTGGCCGATGGGGTGGTTGAGCATTGCGCGAACGCCAAACGCTGGACGCACTTCGCTCAACCTCTTTTCATCATGAGCCGCCGCAGGTGGCGCTCATACAAGGCCCGCAAGGGCCGAGGTCATTCGTCATTCGGACAGGTTGAGCGTTGAGCGTGGTGGGCTCACGCTGGACGCTGAACGCTTGACGCCAAACCTTCATCAGCCGCCGCAGGCGGCTTTCATCAAAGGCCCGCAAGGGCCGAGGTCATCTGTCATTCGGCACACTTCACTGGACGCTGAACGCCGGACGGCTGGACATCGTTTCAGGTCAAGTGGCCACATGCCTGCATAAATGCGACAATAGCAGGCTGTGACGATAAAATATTCAGATCTCGCGCTGGCCGAGCCGCTCAAGCGCGCCGTAGCCGATATGGGCTACGAAACCACCACGCCGATCCAGGCCCGTGCCATTCCCGTCGTCCTGGCAGGACAGGACGTGATGGGCGCCGCGCAAACGGGCACCGGCAAGACGGCTGCCTTCTCGCTCCCGCTGCTGCAGCGGCTGCTGCGCCATGAAAACACATCGGCGTCGCCTGCGCGCCACCCGGTGCGCGCGCTGGTGCTGCTGCCCACGCGCGAGCTGGCGCGGCAAGTCGCAGGACAGGTGAAAGAATACGCCAAATACACCGGGCTGCGCAGCACCGTGGTTTATGGCGGCGTGGACATCAAGCCACAGATAGAGGCACTGCGCGAAGGCGTTGAGGTCCTGGTCGCCACGCCCGGACGCCTGCTGGACCACATCGAAGGCAAGACCGCGGTCCTGCACCAGGTCGAGTACGTGGTCCTGGACGAAGCCGACCGCATGCTGGACATCGGCTTCCTGCCCGACTTGCAGCGCATCCTGGGCTACCTGCCCAAGAGCCGGACCACGCTGCTTTTCTCTGCCACCTTCTCCAAGGAGATCCGGCACCTGGCAGCAAGCTACCTGAACAACCCCATCGCAATCGAGGTGGCCGAGCCCAACGCCCCTGCAGCCACCGTGGACCAGCATTTCTACCTGCTCAACGACGCAGACAAGCACCGCGCCATCCACCAGGTGCTGAAGGACCGCCAGTTGAGGCAGGCCTTTGTCTTTTGCAACAGCAAGCTGGGCGCCGCCCGGCTGGCCCGGGCGCTGGCGCGCGAGGGGCTCAAGACCACGGCCATGCACGGCAACAAGAGCCAGGAAGAGCGCATCAAGTCGCTGCAGGCGTTCAAGAGCGGCGAGGTCGACCTGCTGGTGGCCACCGACGTGGCTGCGCGCGGCCTGGACATCAAGGACGTGCCGGCGGTGTTCAACTACGACGTCCCGTTCAACCCCGAAGACTACGTGCACCGCATCGGCCGCACGGGCCGTGCTGGCGCCGCAGGACTTGCCGTGACGCTGGTGACCCGGCGCGACGACCGGCAGGTCCAGCAACTGGAAAAGCTGCTGGACACCAAGCTCGAGCTCGAGCACCTGAACTTTGAAGACGAGCAGCCGCGCGGACGCTACAACGATGGCCGGCGCCAGTGGAGCCGGCAGGAGACGGGCGACAGCCGCGACGATGCACGCCAGCGCCGCGAGCACAGGCGCGCCAGCCCCAGCGCCCGGCCGCAAAGAAAGCAGGAATCCGGCGATCCGTTCTTCACGCAGCCCTATGCACCGTCAAGCACCGCTGCCGATCCCGAGTGGGAGCAGAGCGCCGCCGAGGCCGTCCCGGCGAAAAAGCCGGGCGCGGGCAGCAAGTCCAGGCGCACGGCCGTTCCCGCCCTGTTCAAGGCGCCCGCACCCGCCAGCGACGGGCACTGACCGCCCCCACCGGGGATCATCCGGCTGGCGCCATGGCCTGCGCGCAGGCCACCGAAATGCGTTCGTGCCGGCCGGTGGCGCCATCCACGCGCAGCGCGCTGAGGCGGCGTCCCCAGACACAACCCGAATCCAGCGCAATGATGTCGCTGCGGTCCTGCGGCTCCAGCGTGGACCAGTGGCCAAAGGCAATGACGTCCTGCGCCGTCCTGCGCTGCGGCACATCGAACCAGGGCAGGTAGCCCGCGGGCGCCGACAGCGCCCCGCCCTTGGCCGAAAACTCCATCCGACCCGCCGCCGTGCAAAAGCGCAGGCGCGTCAGTGCATTGACGATGACGCGCCAGCGCGCCGGCCCCTGCAGGCTGGCATCCCAGCGATCCGGCTCGTTGCCAAACAGCGCCGGCAACTGCGCGCGCCAGTCGGCGCTGCGCAAGACCGCTTCCACCTCGCGTGCATGCGCCAGCACCTGCGCCCGCGTCCATTGCGGCAAGACGCCGGCGTGGACCATGAGGATGCCCTGCGCGTCACATGCCAGCGGGCGGTGCCTGAGCCAGTCAAGCAGGGTTGCGCCGTCGCTGGCACCCAGGATGCCGTCCAGCGTGTCCCGGCGCCCCGGCGCGCGCACGCCGGCCGCAACGGCAAGCAGGTGGATGTCGTGGTTGCCCAGCAACGCGCGGGCCGCACCGTCCAGCGCCACGACGCGCCGGAGCACCCCCAGTGAATCCGGGCCCCGGTTGACCAGGTCGCCCAGCAGGATCAGCGTATCGCGGCTGGGCGAGAACCCGATGGTGTCCAGCAGGCGCCCCAGCGCCGCGTCGCAGCCCTGCACATCGCCGATCAAGTAAAGTGCCATGAAATTTCGCGACCTCGTGTCAAGTCCACCCCTTTGCGCCCGCGCGCCGCACCCATGAGTATTGTCCTGATTGTCCTGCTGACCCTGCTCAACGGCATTTTTGCCATGTCCGAGCTGGCCGTGGTCTCCAGCCGCCCGACCAGGCTGACCATCATGCGCGACAGCGGCGTCAGCGGCGCGGCAGCCGCGCTCCAGCTGCTGGAGCGGCCCACCCGCTTCCTGTCCACGGTGCAGGTCGGCATCACCGCGATCGGGATGCTCAACGGGATCGTCGGCGCCGCCGCGTTCAGCGCACCGCTGGCCGAACTGCTCACGGGCCTGGGCCTGGGCGACGCCGTGGCGCCCATACTTGCGACCGGGCTGGTCGTCACCTTGATCACGTTCATCACCATCATCTTTGGCGAGCTGGTCCCCAAGCGCATCGGCCAGATGTACCCGGAAACCGTGGCGCGCTGGGTTGCGGCGCCAATGAGCTGGCTGGCGACCATCGTCAACCCCTTTGTTCTCCTTCTCACGCTGTGCACGCAGGCCATCCTCAAGCTGCTGCGAATCAGCGAGACGCACGGCCACCCCGTCACCGAGGCGGAAATCTCGGCCAGCCTGGCGCAGGGCGTCGACGCGGGTTTCATCGAGGAACACGAGCATGAAATGGTGCGCAACGTGTTCCACCTGGACGACCGGCCGCTCACTTCGCTCATGCTGCCGCGCGACGATATCAGCTGGCTGGACGCCGAAATGTCGGTCAGGCAGGCCTTTGCCCATCTCGCCGCCGCCGGTGCGCAGGGGGTGCACTCCTGGTATCCGGTATGTCGCGGCAACCTGGACAACGTTGTCGGGCTCATCTCGTCTGCGCATCTGCTGGAGCTTGGCGCCGAATCAGATGATTTGCTGCAGGAGCACGTCAGTCCGGCTGAATTCGTTCCCGAAACGCTGAGCGGACTTGAAATGCTGGAGCAGCTGCGTTCCAAATCTGGCCGCTTCCTGCTTGTGGTCGATGAGTATGGCGTGGTCCAGGGACTCATGACGCCACGTGATTTTCTGGAGGCCATTACCGGAGAGCTCAAACCGGATCTGTCGGACCAGCCCTGGGCGACACCCATTGCCGCCAACCAATGGCTGCTGGACGGCGCCATGCCCATCAGCGAACTGAAGTCCCGGCTGCATATTGCCCAGTTGCCACTCGAAGATAAAGGACGCTACAACACGCTGGCCGGCCTTTTGATGTCCATTGCCGGACACGTTCCCATGCGTGGCGAGGAAATACGCTGCGACGCCTGGACGTTTCGGGTCGATGCACGCCATGGGCACCGCATCACGCAGGTATTGGCTTTCATGGACAATCCGCAAGATGTGCGATAGAATCCGCTGCCATCGGCTTGGCGGAAAAAATGTCAAACGTTTATTGATTTCTGCATGAGTGGCTCCACATGCGTTCCGGAAGGACGAGCGAAGCATCATTCCTCCCTGCAGAAGAAATGAATGACACCTGATTCCGATCTCGCCGAGTCTTTCCACCCAGTCCGCAAGAATCAGGCATCCGCATCCTCAGCCATCCTTCATTGAGGTACAACGGATGCCGCACGGTCGGATCCTTCTCCACAATCAAGACATATCATTGGAAAAACATAATGGAAACTTACGAAACCCTTCTTGAAAAGCAAAAAGAACTGGAAGCCAAGATCGAGGCGGCGCGCAAGCGCGAGATGGCGGAAGCCCTCGCCCAGGTTCATGAGCTGGTCGAAAAGTACCAGATGCAACCCGACGATATTTTCACCAAGAGCAAGGGGCGGGTCACGCGCAAGGTCCCGCCCAAGTATCGTGATCCGGTCAGCGGCAAGACCTGGAGCGGTCGCGGCAAGCCGCCGCGCTGGATAGAGGGCCAGGACCGCGAGCGCTTCCTGATCCGCTGAGCAAAGCCCTCTGCGCGACCTCCCGGCGGCGTACCCGTCCGGGGCGGCCTGCGGCGTTGCAAATGCCAGCCCCGGCGATGCCCGCGCCTTGCTCCGCATCCCGGAACCGGGCGGGTGCGCGCTCTGCGCGCCCTGCAGGCCATGCAGAGCTTGCCCCGCGGCAACGCCGGGCCGGAGCAGACAATCCACGCAGCGCGCGGCAGGCGCCGCAATAGGCCGCAGCCGTGCACGTTGGCTGCCAACGTGAAATAATCACCTCAGGCTTGGCATGCGCGGGGCACGTGCACCGGCACGCATGGCAGCTGGCGCTGGCATGGCGTGACCATGGTCGCGGTGGCCGCGTACCGCCTTGCCTGTCCAGGCGCAACTTGAACCCACAGGAGCTTTGATGGAACAAGACATCCAGCAGCGCATCAGCGATTTTCTCAAGGCGCACGATGTCGTCCTTTTCATGAAGGGCGACGCCAACTTTCCGATGTGCGGCTTCTCTTCCCAGGCCGTCGAGCTGCTCAAGGCAGGCGGACTCGATCCAAACACGCTCACGACGGTCAACGTCCTTGCCGACGAAGGCATACGCCAGGCGATCAAGGATTACAGCAATTGGCCCACGATCCCGCAACTTTATGTCAAGGGCGAGTTTGTCGGCGGAGCCGACATCATTTCAGAAATGTACGATTCGGGTGAACTGCAGCAGCTGCTGAGCACGGCAGCCGCCTGATCCCGATTGAAGGCGGCCCGCGGCCGCTTTCTCTTGACAGGAAAGGCGCCCTCCTGGAGGGCGCCTTTCATTGGTGCGATAGCGTGAATGTCGCACCATGCAATGCGGCGTCCGCGTTGTCATTGCGCCGCATGATCCTGGAATCCCGAGCAAGCAACAACGTCAGGTCCATTGATCCAACGCTTCTCTTGCCTTGTTCAGATCCACATCACGAGAAACGCCGCGGCATGAGGATGAGCGACACGGATTTTATTCACGCACGGTCACCTCAACGCGCCGTGCCCTGGCCGCATCCTCGTCCGCATCCGCAGCCTGTTGCGGCTTCTCCAGCGCGATGCGCTCCTCACCCACGCCCATCAGGATCAATGCGGCCTGTACCGCTTGCGCGCGCTGCCTGGCCAGATCCTCATTGGCTTGGGCACTGCCGCTGGCGTCGGTATAACCGGATACGTCAATCCCTGCGTCCGGGTGCTGTTCCAGATAATCATTGAGTGCCTGCGCACGATCAGCAAAATCAGCCGGGACCGTCGCGTCGCCGGATTCAAAGAAAACCCGGACTACCGGCTTGCCATCGACGACCTCGGCCTGTACGGAAGACGCTGCCGATTCACCCTGGCCCGCATCAGCGCCATTTGCACCAGCGCCATTCATGTCAGCGCTGTCCGCGTCGGACGCGTCGCCTGCCTCGGTGTCGGCGCCAGTGGCTGAATCGCCGTCGGCCTCATCCGCGGCCCCGTCCTGCGCGTTCGCTGCCGGCCCGGTCCCGACGGCGGCGGCATCGTTGCCCGCTGCGTCGCTGCCAGCATCTGCTGGCTCATCAGGCGCAGGCGCCGTTTCCTGCTCGCCGTCGTGGTCGGTGCGCGCCGCATCGTCGCCCGGCGTGGGGCTGGCGGCCGGCGGCACGTCCGCTGCAGGCGCAGTGTCCGCTTCGCCGGGAGTGGCCGGCGCTGCGGGCGTTTCGGCGCCCGGCATCGTGGCATCGCCGGTTCGGTCGCGCGTGCTGCAGTAGCCCAGCGCCAAAACCACGGCCAGCGCCACGATGACCCAGGGCAGCCAGCGCATCACGCCGCCGGAGGCGGTGGCCACCGGCGCGCGCGACGCAGGCGCCTCGAGGCGGCGCTTTCCTTCTGCCGCCAGTGCCTGTATTTCTTCCGGAATGCGCGATGGCAGGCTGCCACCCGGCGTCAGCTTGCCCACCAGCGAGGGCAGCAGATAGCCCAGCGCGGACGTGACGCTCTCGCGGTCCAGTTCAAGCTTGTCGGTCAGCGTGGAAATCAGGCCTTCGCTGCCGCCCAGGACGCGGTCCAGATCCTCGTTGCTGATGGGCTTGGCCACCGGCCCGCCGCCCAGCCACGACTGCACCGTGGGCCCCAGCCCGGCGGCCTTGAATTGCTCGAGAAACTCGGCCAGGCCGCGCGCGCCCTGGCCCGTCATGTGGTACAGGACGATTTCCAGCAGCGGCAATCCCTTGTCGCCCAGGGCAAAGCGTGCCGATGCCTCGCGAACCAATACTTCAAACATAATTGAAAAGCCTTTCTCTGTCTGCCCGCTTGGCACGGTTTGCGCGCCGGGCGTGAAGTCCAAAAATTATAGTCAACGCTTCTTCTCGCAAGCGGCTTCGACAACAGCCGCATGGCTCGGCCCCAAGCGCATGCAAAAGTCCAACGCTTGACGCTCAACCCTCAACGTCTTGACGCCAAACCGTCATGACGGTTGCGCTACAGAAGCCAGTTCTTCCGCGCGCCGGTGACCGCGTCGGGATAAGCCGAGCGGCCCCGCGAGCCGTTGTAGCGGCCCAGCGCCATAAACAGGTTGCCCTGCTCCCGCTCCAGGTAATGTCGCAGGATCACGCAGCCGAAGCGCAGGTTGGTCTGCGTATGAAACAGCGTGCCCGGCTCGCCGTCGCCGATGACCCGGGACCAGAACGGCATGATCTGCATGTATCCGCGCGCCCCGGCCACCGAAACCGCATATTTGCGAAACGCGCTTTCCACCTGGATGAGGCCCAGCACCAGCGCAGGCTCCAGCGCCGCCCGGTGCGACTCGTACCAGACCGTCTGCAGGAACTCGACACGGCGCGAGAGGTCGCTCTTGCGACTGGCCAGCCGCGCACTCATGGCGGCCAGCCAGCGCAGGTACGCCAGCCGCGCCTCGGTGCTGGCAAAGGCTGGCTCGGGCGGAGCGCCGCTCCCGGCCACCGCAGCGCTCAGCGCGGTGCGGACGGCATAGGTCAGCGGCTCTTCCAGCTGCCCCCCAGCCCAGGCACGGGTGCCGCTGGCCAGCGCAGCACCCAGCGCCAGCGGCGCGCGCAGGAAGCGCCGGCGCGGCCACGCGCCGCGCTTGCCGTCATCCATTGCTGCCGCGCGCATGGCCTTGCTCCTCCACCCGGCTGCGCACAAAGGAAACGATGTCGGCCTCGGGCACCAGCGTCGCGCCGTCATCGCGCCGGTGCTGGTACTCGACCTGCCCCTGGTCGAGGTTGCGTGCGCCGATGGTGACGCGGTGCGGCACGCCTATGAGTTCCCACTCGGCAAACATCACGCCCGGCCGCTCTCCGCGATCGTCCAGGATGACGTCGACGCCTGCCTGCATCAATGCGTCGTAGACGGTCTGGGCGGCGGCGCGCACCGCGTCCGAGCGATCCCGGCCTATGGGGCAAATCACGACCGCAAACGGCGCGATCGCGTCCGGCCAGATGATTCCGCGCGCATCGTGGTTCTGTTCTATGGCCGCTGCCGGCAGGCGCGTGATGCCGATGCCGTAGCAGCCCATCTCGAAATACCTGGGCTTGCCGTCTTCATCCAGGAAGGTGGCGTCCATCGCCTCACTGTACTTGGTTCCCAGGTAGAACACATGGCCGATTTCTATGCCGCGCTCGATCGCCAGCGTGCCGCCGCCATCCGGCGCCGGGTCGCCGGCCACCACGTTGCGAAGGTCGGCGACCTGCTCCGGCCCGGGCAGGTCACGGCCCCAGTTGACGCCAACCAGATGGTACCCGGCCTCGTTGGCGCCGCAGACCCAGTCGGCCATGACCGCGACCTCCCTGTCAGCGACCACGCGCACGGGTTTTGTCGGGCCGACGGGCCCCAGGTACCCCGGCGGCGTGCCAAAGTGCGCCAGGATCTCGGCCTCGGTGGCAAAGCGGTAACCGCGATCCAGCCCGGGCACCTTGCGCACCTTGACTTCGTTCATGTCGTGGTCGCCGCGCAGCAGCAGCAGCCAGATCTGTGCCTGCGGGCCGTCATTCCCTTCGGCTTCGGTTGCAAGCACCAGCGACTTGACGGTGGCGTGCAGCGGCAGGCCCAGGAACTCGGCCACGGCGGCGCAGGTGCTCATGCCCGGCGTCGCCACCTTGCGCATGTCCTGCGCCGGCGCCGGCCGCGGCCCCTTGGGCGGCGCGGCCTCGGCCTTTTCCATGCTGGCCGCGTAGTCGCTGTCGCTGGCGTAGACAATGGCGTCCTCGCCGGTTGCGGCAATGACCTGGAATTCCTCGCTCAGGTTGCCGCCTATGGCGCCCGAGTCGGCGGCAACCGCGCGGTACGTCAGCCCGAAGCGGTCAAACATGGCGCGGTACGCGCGGTCCATGGCGTCGTAGCTGCGCTTGGCCGCGGCCTCGTCGCGGTCAAAGCTGTACGCGTCCTTCATGATGAATTCGCGCCCGCGCATGAGGCCAAAGCGGGGCCGGCGCTCGTCCCGGAACTTGGTCTGGATCTGGTAGAGGTTCCTGGGCAGTTGCCGGTAGCTGCGGAATTCCTGGCGCGCCAGGTCGGTGACCGCCTCCTCGCTGGTCGGCTGCACGATGAAGTCGCGATCGTGCCGGTCTTTCAGGCGCAGCAGCTCCGGCCCCATGCTTTCAAAGCGCCCGCTCTCGCGCCACAACTCGGCCGGCTGGATCACCGGCATGGAGCACTCGATGCCGCCGGCGCGGTTCATTTCCTCGCGCACGATGGCCTCGACCTTGCGCAGAACGCGCAGCCCCATGGGCATGTAGGTGTAGATGCCGGCGCCCAGTTTCTTGATGAGGCCGGCGCGCATCATCAGCTGGTGGCTGATGATTTCGGCGTCCGCCGGCGCTTCCTTCAGGGTGGATATCAGAAATCGGGTCGCTCTCATGAAGGTTGCCGTCCGGCGCGGTTCCAAAAACAAAAAAAGACCCCGGTTTGACGCCCGCGCTGCAGCGGGCATAATGAATCCAGAGTTCAAATCACAAGGATTGATTATGCTTGACAGAGAGGGCTTCCGCCCCAACGTCGGCATTGTCTTGCTCAACCAGGAAAATCGCGTATTTTGGGGCAAGCGCCTGCGGGCGCACTCGTGGCAGTTCCCACAGGGTGGCATAGAGCGCGGGGAAAACCCGCAGCAGGCCATGTACCGGGAGCTGTACGAAGAGGTGGGCCTGCAGCCCGACCATGTGCAGGTCGTCGGGCGAACGCAGGACTGGTTGCGCTATGAAGTGCCGGATCGATTCATTCGCCGTGGCGCGCGCGGACACTACCGGGGGCAGAAGCAGATCTGGTTCCTGCTCAGGCTCGTGGCCGAGGACTGGGCGGTGGACCTGCGCGCCAGCGGGCATCCCGAGTTTGACGCCTGGCGCTGGAACGACTATTGGGTGCCGCTGCACGTGGTCGTGCAGTTCAAGCGCGGCGTCTATGAACAGGCGCTGACCGAACTGGCGCAGCTGCTGCCTGCCGCAACACGGCCCGCGCGTCCGCGCCGCCGCCGGTACCGCAGCCGCCACCTGCCGGCCAGCCCGCCTGGCGTCCGCGCGGATGCGCCCCGCACGCCACGCCCCGGCAGACTGCAGCCGCGGCAGCCGCTGGGCCAGCCATGATGACGCAGGCACGCGCCAGGCCATTGGCCTGGCTGGCCGCATCCCTGCTGCTGCTTGCAACCAGCGCAAGCGCCCAGCACCTCAGGCTGGGCGGCGAGGCCTGGCAGGAAGACACGCCGCCGCCACCGCCTGACTTCAAGGCAAGCAAGCTGGTGGACATCGAGATGCCCGCCGCGTCCGCCATCCGCATGGGGATAGCCGCAGACACCATCCAGCCCAACACGGACACGGGCATCGTGCGCTACGTCGTCGTTGCACGCGGCCCCTCTGCCGTGAACGCCACCTACGAAGGCATCCGTTGCGCGACCGGCGAATACCGAATCTATGCACGCAAGGTGCAGGACAACCCCTGGAGCGAGGAAACCGACAGCGCCTGGCAAAGCATACGCGTGAGCGAAGGCGCAACCACGCGCTATCGCTGGAACCTGGCCCGAGACGGGATGTGCGACGGCCCGTCCGTGCGCGGTTCGGCCGCGCAAATCATCCGGGAACTGCTGTCAGGCAACGAATCGCTGTACCGGTGAACACAGGCGCATCCCTGTAGCGCGCATTCGGCTGCCTGCCGCGTGACCGGGTCATGGATCCCCCCTTGCTGCCCGTGAGCAGGATTGGGCGGTGCTGCCGAGCCGTTACGACGCCGGCAGCCAGCCGGGCCACGCACAAAACCACGTCGGCACCATCAGGCTAGCGGGTCAGCACCAGGTTGTCGCGGTGGATCATTTCTGCTTCGCCCTGGTAGCCCAGCAGCGCTTCGATCTGGCTCGAGGGCTTGCGGCACAGCAGGCGCGCCTCCGTGCTTGAATAATTGGCCAGCCCCCGCGCCAGCTCGCGGCCCGCACCGTCCTGGATGGCCACCACGTCACCGCGCGAGAACACGCCGTGTACGGCGGTCATGCCCACCGGCAGCAGGCTCTTGCCCTCGTGCTCGACCTTGGCAATGGCACCGGCATCGGCAACCACCGCGCCGCGCAGCTGCAGGTGGTCGGCAATCCACTGCTTGCGCGCGCGCATCTTGTGCGTGGTCGCCAGCAGCAGCGTTCCTATGCGCTCGCCGCCCAGCAGGCGCAACAGCACATCCGGTTCCCGGCCCGGCGCAATGACGGTGGACGCGCCCGATCCGGCAGCACGCTTGGCAGCCAGCACCTTGGTCAGCATGCCGCCGGTGCCTATGTGCGTCCCCGCGCCACCCGCGATTCGCTCGAGCAGCGGCTCGCCGGCGCGGGCTTCCTGCACCAGCTCGGCCTGGGGATCGCTGCGCGGGTCGGCGGTGAACAGTCCGAGCTGGTCGGTGAGGATGACCAGCAGGTCGGCCTCGATGAGGTTGGCGACCAGCGCGGCCAGCGTGTCGTTGTCGCCGACCTTGATGCCGTCGTTGACGACGGTGTCGTTCTCGTTGATCACCGGCACCACGCCATGCTCGAACAGCGTCAGCAAGGTCGTGCGCGCGTTCAGGTAGCGCTCGCGGTCGGCCAGGTCGGCATGCGTGAGCAGGACCTGGGCACTGGTCACGCCATGCTTGCGCAAGGTGGACTCGTAGACCTGCGCCAGCCCCATCTGGCCCACGGCCGCAGCGGCCTGCAGCTGCCCCAGTGCGCGCGGCCGCACGGGCCAGCCCAGGCGCTGCATGCCTTCGGCCACGGCACCGCTGGACACCAGCACCACGTCGCGCGGCGGCTGCCCCGTCGTGCCCCGCGCCAGCATGGCCGCCTGCCGTGCCCAGCGCCCGATGGCGGCGCCGTCCAGGCCGTGGCCATCGTTGGTCACGAGGCTGGATCCCAGCTTGATGACCACCCGGCGCACGCCCTGCAGCAGGTCCGGCGTTGTTTTCGTGTTCATGACCAGTCGGTGCAGACGGTGGGTTCAGGCCGGATCGCCCACGTCGGCCGCATCGGCTCCTGGCGCGGGATCCGGCCCGCTGTCTGCGCCGGCTTCAGCCTCGGCGCGCGCTTGCGCAGCCGCGTGTTCGGCCAGGTGATCGGCCACCGCGTGCACGAGCCGGTCGCAGCCCGCGCGCGTCAGCGCAGAAATCTCGAAGACCCGGTCCTGCCATTGCAGGCGGCGCACCACGTCGGCCACGCGCCCGGCGCGCTCGTCCTCGGGGACCATATCCAGCTTGTTGAACACCAGCCAGCGTGGCTTTTCATGAAGTGCAGGGTCGTAGGCCTTGAGCTCGGCAATGATGCTGGCGGCCTGCTCGGCCGGGTCGGTGTCGTCCATGGGCGCCAGGTCGATGATGTGCAGCAGCAGCCGCGTGCGCTGCAGATGCCGCAGGAACTGGTGACCCAGCCCCGCCCCTTCGGAGGCGCCCTCGATCAGCCCCGGAATATCGGCCACCACGAAGCTGCGCTCGGGGCCGGCGCGCACCACGCCCAGGTTGGGGTACAGCGTGGTAAACGGATAATCTGCAATCTTGGGCCGGGCATTGCTGACGGCAGCAATGAAGGTTGACTTGCCGGCGTTGGGCAGCCCCAGCAACCCCACGTCGGCCAGGACCTTGAGTTCCAGCCGCAGCTTGCGCGCCTCGCCCGGCCAGCCGGGCGTCTTCTTGCGTGGCGCCCGGTTGGTCGAGGTCTTGAAGCGCAGGTTGCCAAAGCCGCCGTCGCCACCCCGGGCCAGCATGACCGTCTGGCCGGCCTCGAGCAGCTCGAACAGCACCTCGCCCGTCTCCGCGTCGCTGATGATGGTGCCCACGGGCATTTTCAGCGTGGTATCGGCACCGGCCGCGCCAAACTTGTCCGATCCCATGCCATGCTGGCCCCGCTCGGCGCGGAAGCGACGGGCATGCCGGAAGTCCATCAACGTGTTGAGGTTTGCGTCCGCCAGCGCGTACACGTGGCCGCCGCGGCCGCCGTCGCCACCGCTGGGGCCACCGAATTCCCGGTATTTTTCACGCCGGAACGCCGAGCAGCCGTTGCCGCCGTCGCCGGCTGCAACGTCTATCCAGACTTCGTCAACAAACTTCATGGAATCTGCCACAACGGGCCAAAAACCGCAGGCCAGGACACGACCTGATCGGCAAGCATGGTTCAGCTCACCGGATGACTGATGACCTCGGCCCTTGCGGGCCTTTGATGAAAGCCGCCTGCGGCGGCTGATGAAGGTTTGGCGTCAAGCGTTCAGTGTCCAGCGCGTACCCACCACGCTCAACGCTCAACCTCTTCAAACGCTCAACCTCTCCATCATGGCGGCGCAGCCGCAGTCATTGCAGCGGCGCGGTCATCGATGCACCAGCGGGGTCATCCGTCTTGCGCCTGATCTTGCTGGGCATCGCTTGCAACCAGGAGACACGAAGGCCCCGCGCACGGCGAGGCCTTCGGTGCGGTGCGAGTGGCTGCGCTCAGTCCGCAGCGGGGACCACGCTGACCGTGCGCTTGCTCAACGCGCCCTTCACCGCAAAAGCCACCTCGCCATCGACCAGTGCAAACAGCGTGTGGTCCTTGCCCACGCCCACATTGTCGCCCGGATGGAACTGCGTGCCCCGCTGGCGCACGATGATGCCGCCCGCACGGATCGCCTGGCCGCCAAACATCTTGACGCCCAGCATCTTGGGGTTGGAATCGCGGCCGTTTCGGGTCGAGCCGCCACCTTTTTTCTGTGCCATGTCTGATTACTCCGCAGCTGGCGCCGCGCCGGCCGTGATCGCGCCAATCTCGATCTGGGTATAGCGCTGGCGATGCCCCTGCCGTTGCCGCGAATGCTTGCGACGGCGCAACTTGAAAATGCGCACCTTCTTGTGCGCGCCCTGTGCGATCACCTTTGCCGATACGCTTGCTCCAGACACCAGCGGGTCGCCGGTGGCCAGGCTGCTGCCGTTGCCGACAGCCAGCACCTGGTCCATGACGATGTCCTGACCGACGTCCGCAGTGATCGCTTCTATCTTGATTTTGTCGCCGGCGGCCACGCGGTATTGCTTGCCACCGGTTTTTATGACTGCGTACATTGGAAACCCTCAAAGGCCTGCGCGGCAAGGCAAGCGCCAAGTCCTGCAGGTTGCTGACAAACGGTGAATTATAGCAACTTGCTGCCGCAAATTGACAGCAGCCTGCCCGCGCCCAGGACCGGACCGCAATTTATAATGCGGTGCATTGCCAGCCGCGCCTGGTCGCCCGCAGCCCGTCGCGGGCTTATTTTTGCACGCGAACACCTTCAGGCCCTCTTTTGTCCCATCCCAGCGAAGCCAGCATCGACCTGTCCATCGTCGCCAGCGACATGCAGGAGGTCGACAACGTCATCGCCCAGCGCCTGACTTCCGACGTGCCGCTGGTGGGCGACGTGGCACGCTACATCATCCAGGCCGGCGGCAAGCGGCTGCGCCCCGCCCTGCTCCTGCTGACCGCCGGTGCGCTGGGCAGCAGCAGCAGCCAGCGCTTCTCGCTGGCCGCCGTGGTCGAATTCATCCACACTGCCACGCTGCTGCATGACGACGTGGTCGACGAGTCGTCGCTGCGCCGGGGCCACAGCACGGCCAACCATGCCTTTGGCAACCCGGCCAGCGTGCTCGTGGGCGACTTCCTCTACTCGCGCGCGTTCCAGATGATGGTGGGCACCGGCAGCATGCGCGTCATGGAGATCCTGGCCGACGCAACCAACGTCATTGCCGAGGGCGAGGTGCTCCAGCTGATGAACATGCGCGACACCACGCTGGACAAGGCCGGCTACCTGCGCGTCATCCGCGCCAAGACGGCCAAGCTCTTCGAAGCCAGCGCGCAGCTGGGCGCGGTCGTTGCCGGCGCGTCGCCGGCGCTGGAAGATGCCTGCGCACGCTGCGGCGGCGCGCTGGGAACCGCGTTTCAGATCGTAGACGACGTCCTGGACTACACGGGCGACCCGCAGGTGATGGGCAAGAACCTGGGCGACGACCTGCGCGAGGGCAAGGTCACGCTGCCGCTGATCTTCGCCATGCAGCGCGCCAGCAGCGACGACGCCGCGTACATCCGCCTGGCCATTGCGGAAGGCCAGGGAGACCTTGCGCAAATCAGCCAAATCGTGCAAGATACGCAAGCCTTGGACAGCGCTCGCGATCTGGCCCGCGAGCAGGCGCAGCTTGCTGCGGATGCTGCGGCCCTGCTGCCTTCCAATGCCCATTCCGGCACTTTGATAAAATTGGCCGACCAACTGCTGCAGCGGCGCTCCTGACCGCCTGCGGCAAGAAACTCATTCGGGGTGTAGCTTAGCCTGGTAGAGCGCTACGTTCGGGACGTAGAGGCCGGAGGTTCGAATCCTCTCACCCCGACCAAGACACTGGCTTGCCGATCCATCGTCCGGCGTCCTCGGTTGCCACCCGCACAGGCAACGCCAGAGGCATTTGCCCCGATCCCGGTCAGGCTGAAAAACCCGCCTCCAGACACGCCAGGCGCTTTGCCCCGGCTGCTCGCACGCGCCCTGCCAGCCCGCATGGGGCACCTCGCGCGTCGTCGACACCCGCAGTGAGCAGGCGGCTTGGGGTCGCCAGCCACCGCACGGCTCCGGACCCGGGCGCGCGTGCCGTAGCGGCCCGCGATCCGTCGCAGCCGACCCCACCTGACTGCCCGCCTGCCCTGGCCGCAGCGCCGTTTTGCCTGCGCAGTGCATGGACCTCTGTTTTTGCCGGCAATGCGCTGCCGGGGAACCCGGCAAGGCCATCGCAGACTCTGACAACCAGCGCACATCCGTTCTCGCCCGCGCGCTTCACCATCGAGACGTGACTCATGCACTGGTTCGCCAAGCTCGCCCGCTTCGGGTCCTTCCTGCGCCAGGTCTGGCACCTGTCCGCGCCGTACTTCAGCTCGCGTGAAAAATGGCGGGCACGTGGCCTGCTGCTGGCCATCGTTGCGCTCAACCTGGGCGCCGTCTACATGCTGGTGCTGATCAACCAGTGGAACCGGCTCTTCTACGACGCGCTGCAGAACCACGATGAGGTGGTGTTCTGGCACCAGCTCGGCCGCTTCACCTGGCTCGCCATGGTGTTCGTCGTCATCGCCATCTACCGCTTCTACCTGACGCAGCTGCTGCAGCTGGACTGGCGCGCGTGGATGACGCGCAACCTCATGGGCCGCTGGCTGCACGGGCAGGCCTTCTATCGCATGGAACTGACGCGCTACGACCCGCCCGCGCACACGCGCTGGCAGCGCTCGGGCCTGCCCGAGCCGGGCCAGCGCGTGCCGGACAACCCGGACCAGCGCCTGCAGGAGGACGTGGACCTGTTCACCACGCAAACGGTGGGGCTGTCCATGGGCTTTCTCAACGCGGTGGTCACGCTGAGCAGCTTTGTCGGCATCCTGTGGAGCCTCTCGGGCTCGTTCTCGTTCCAGCTGGACGGCAGCCAGTGGACCATTCCCGGATTCATGGTCTGGATGGCGTTGCTCTACTGCGTGCTGGGCACCGTGCTGGCCCACTACATAGGCCGCCCGCTGATCGGCCTCAACTTCGAGCAGCAGCGGCGCGAGGCCACGTACCGGCACCACCTCATCCGGGTGCGCGAATACAGCGAGGCCATCGCGCTGGACCACGGCGAGCGGGTCGAGGAGCGCCGGCTCGACGGCCGCTTTGCATCGGTGCTGTCCAACTTCCTGGCGCTGATCCGCAAGCAAAAGCAGCTGGTCGGCTTCACCAACCTGTTCGGGCAGGCAGCGGTGGTCTTTCCCTTCATCGTTGCCGCGCCGCGCTTTTTTTCCCACGCCATCCAGCTGGGCGAGCTCATGCAGATCGCCAGCGCCTTCGACCGCGTGCAGGGCGCCCTGGCCTGGTTCGTCGACAACTACAGCGACCTGGCCGCGTGGCGCGCCACCACCGAGCGCTTGACCAGCTTCGAAGCGTCGCTGGCGCGCCAGGAGCGGCAGCTTGCCCGGTCTGCGCAAACCGTGCTGGCCAGCGCGCCCGGCGATGGCCTGTCGGCGGACGGGCTGTCGGTGGCGCTGCCCAGCGGTGAGGCGCTGCTGGCCAACGTGTCGCTGCGGCTTGCGCCGGGCCAGCACACGGTGCTGCAGGGCTCCTCTGGCAGCGGCAAGAGCACGCTGTTCCGCGCGCTGGCCGGGATCTGGCCCTGGGCCAGCGGCCGCACCAGCCTGCCCGACAACCTGATGTTCATCCCGCAGCGACCCTACTTTCCCGACGGCAGCCTGCGCGACGCGCTGGCCTACCCCGAGCCCGCCGGGCAGTATGACGACGCCGAGCTGCGGCAGGCACTGCGCGATGCCCTGCTGCCGGACCTGGCGTGCCGGCTCGACACGCGCGACAACTGGACGCAGAAGCTGAGTGGCGGCGAGCTGCAGCGCCTGGCCATTGCCCGCGTGCTGCTCAAGAAACCGGCCTGGATCCTCGCCGACGAAGCCACCAGCGCACTTGACATCCAGGCCGAGCAAACGCTGTATGCGCGCCTGAAAAAAATGGCCGAGGAGGCCGGCGGCGCGCTGTTCTCCATCGCGCACCGGCGCGCCGCCGCCGCGTTCCACCGCCAGCACTGGCAACTGCTGCCTCAGCCCGCGCCAGCGCCCGCGCGCTATGCCCTGTCCACCGAGCCGCCACCTGCCGCCGACGCAGGCGCAGCCATCCGCCGCCTCGAGCAGGCGACCGAGCGGGATGACACCTCTTGAATGGCTCCAAGGCCAGACTGCCCGCCTGGGCTTCCTGGGGAACCAGGTCTCGAGAAACTCCAGCCAGCGTGCGAGCTGCGGGGCACGCGGGAGCAAGTGCAGGCGCGGCGCGCGTGGTGCGATCTGGCAGAATCGCCGGGTTTGAAAAAATGCACGGCATGCGCGACGATTTGCATCGCATCCCGCAACCGGCCTCGACACCATCATCGCGCGCGCCCCATCCCGCATGCAAGAGCCACCGGACCCAAGAATGAAGATGCGGTGGCAGCCCAGCGGCGGCGGCCGGCGAAGCAGAACGCGGCATGAACCCGCCTGAAAACCAACCTTGGCGCAACCCGACCGACCAGGGCCGATCCATAGCCGGCGCGCTGGAGCGCGCGCGGGCGCTGGGGGTGCCCCGGCTGGACGCGCAGCTCTTGCTGCTCGCCGCGATCGGCCGACCGGCGTCGGATCGCGCGTGGTTGATCAGCCACGACCGGGACCCGCTGGGCGCGGACGAGCGCGCGCGCTTCGAGCAGCTGTGCCAGCAGCGCCTGGCCGGCGTGCCGATGGCTTACCTGACCGGGCGCAAGGAATTCTATGGCTTGCCGCTGCGCGTGGACCCTCGCGTGCTCGATCCGCGCAGCGACACCGAGACGCTGGTCGACTGGGCGCTTGCGCTGATTCCGGACGGCGCGTGCAGTCGCGTCCTGGACCTGGGAACCGGCAGCGGTGCGATTGCGCTGGCGCTGGCGCAGCAGCGACCGCAGGCCAGCGTGTGGGCCAGCGACGCCAGCGACGCCGCGCTGGAGGTTGCCGCCGCCAACGCCCAGCGCCTCGCGTTGCGCGTGACGTTCCGGCACGGCCACTGGCTGCAGCCGCTGGCGGGCGAGCGCTTTGACCTCATCGTCAGCAACCCGCCCTACGTTGCAGCCGGCGATGCGCACCTGCCGGCGCTGAAGCACGAGCCGGTGCAGGCGCTGGTCAGCGGCGCCGACGGGCTGGATGACCTGCGCCTGCTGTGTGCCCAGGCACCGGCGCACCTGAATCCGGGGGGCTGGCTGCTGCTCGAGCACGGCCACAACCAGGCCGGCGCGGTGCGTGACCTCCTGCGCCGGGCCGGCCTGCACAACGTGCAGTCGCGCCGCGACCTGGCCGGCGTCGAGCGCTGCTCTGGAGGAAGGTTGGGCGTTGAGCGTTGAGCGTTGAGCGTTGAGCGTTGAGCGTTGAGCGTTGAGCGTTGAGCGTTGAGCGTTGAGCGTTGAGCGTTGAGCGTTGAGCGTTGAGCGTTGAGCGTTGAGCGTTGAGCGTTGAG
>Ga0265293_10003920_pt1 | contig 26983 bp, 24 predicted proteins | sample Munlanlewell138R_FD_192505 | JGI IMG/M metagenome (GOLD analysis project Ga0265293, IMG submission 192505) | Leachate microbial communities from a municipal landfill in Southern Ontario, Canada - Leachate well 138R | ecosystem: Engineered > Solid waste > Landfill > Unclassified | place: Canada...
GCTCTGTAATAAATATAATTGAGGCAAGAGTAGGAGAGATAGTGGAAGCACTTCTCTATCTGTTTGAGCGTTCCGGCTACTCCAAAAAGTTAAGAGGGGGGGTAGTAATAACGGGTGGAGCCTCACAACTGCTCTATTTAAATAAATTTATTGAAGAGCGGTTCAAGATGGAGGTTAGAGTTGCCAATCCCCGTGTGATTTTGAGAGACGGCATAGAGAAGACCCCATTAGATCCTTCATATGCAGTTGCCGCCGGATTGATAAAAAAAGGGTTTGGCAATCTCTTTCTAATAGGGGGCGATGAGGAGAGGGATAGAAGAGTGGGGAAACTATTCGACGACAGCGGCACAGTTGAAGAGAGCCCAAAAAAAGAGGAGAGAAGAGGGCACAGGGGTAAAAAGAGTAATCTTGGAACAATGTTTAATGGTATGTTTGAACATTTAGATAATGGTGTGTAAATTTGTTCTATGGAAAAAATATTAATTCCCTCCGATTGGGACTCGAACAGCAAACCCACAATTAAAATAATAGGAGTTGGGGGTGGTGGGGGCAATACGGTAAATCACCTCCACACTATAGAGATTAAAGATGTTGAATTGATAATTTCAAATACAGATCGTCAAGTTCTAAAGCAGAGCCCGGTGCCTCATAAAATTCAACTTGGAATAAATGTCACCTCGGGATTGGGAACAGGGTGCGATCCCAAAGCGGGTAAAAAGGCGGCCCTTGAAAGTATAGATGAGATTAGGAGCTCTTTAGGTAAAGAGACCAAGATGCTCTTTATCACTGCCGGAATGGGTGGAGGGACAGGTACCGGCGCCTCTCCGGTAATAGCTAAAATAGCACGGGAGATGGGGATTCTTACCGTTGCAGTGGTTACCCTCCCCTTTCGCGACGAAGGTCGGGAGGTTATAAAGCGTGCACTACGGGGTATTAAAGAGTTGGAGAAAAATGTAGATAGCCTTCTTATGATAGATAATCAGAAAATCTATGAAAACTATCCCAATCTTCCTCTTCCTGAAGCTTTCCCAAAAATAGACGAGATATTATCCAATGCAGTTAAGAAGATATCGGATATTATTACAATACCCGGATTAATAAATGTTGACTTTGCAGATGTAGATCGGGTGATGAGGAGAGGTGGAATAACTCTTATGGGTTCGGGTACTGCACATGGGGAGAATCGTATTACAGAGGTGGTAGATCAGACATTGACTTCGCCACTACTGAACGATTACAACTTAGATTCGGCCCAGAAGATGTTGATAAACATTGTTACCGGCCCCGAAGAGACACTCACCGGTACCGACATCTCTAAAATGATGAAACTGATTGCCGAATATATGGGTGGACACGATCCCAATTTTAAACGGGGTTTTAGAGTAGACCCTCAATTGGGTAATGCAATCAGTTTAACCATAATAGCTACCGGATTAACAACCAATACCATTCATAGAATAGCATCGAGCGAGGAGCTTTCCGATCTCTTAGAGGATTACCAGAAAGAGGAGGAAGTTGGAATCTTTGCCCAAGAGAGTTACGAAATAGGTTCGGAGGGGGAGCGTAGGCCAACTCTTTTAGTCTCTACAACTGAGGAGATTAACCGTTATAACGATGAACCCGCCTACATTAGAAAAGAGAGAAACAGTGAAAACAAAAGTTAAAACTATTGGTACAATGGGAGCAGAAGTTAGAGTAAGATTTGCCCCAAGCCCCACAGGGCCATTGCATATTGGAGGAGTAAGAACTGCACTCTACAACTACCTCTTTGCCAAGGGAGGTGGAGGGCGTTTTATTCTTAGGATTGAAGATACAGATTCACAAAGATTTGTACCTGGAGCAGAGGAGTATATCATTGAAGCACTCTCTTGGTGTGGTATTCTTCCCGATGAGGGTGTAGAGGGGGGGAAAGTGGTAGAGAGCCCCTCTTCAAAACACCCCTACGCTCCCTATAGACAATCTTTAAGAGGTGATATCTACTCCCGTTATGCCCAACAGCTTGTTGAAGCGGGGAGCGCCTACTACGCTTTCGATAGTGCAGAGGAGCTGGAGAAGTTGCGTAAAGAGGCACAAGAGCGGGGGGAGGGTTTTCTCTATAACTACCAGAATAGAGAGAGCCTCTCCAATTCACTCTCTATGCCCAAAAATGAGGTAGAGAGAAGATTGAAGGAGAGTAGAGATTGGGTTATACGCTTTAAAGTGTCGCCCAATCGTAAAGTAGAGCTTTACGATCTTATTAGAGGAGAGATTCTTATAGATAGCAATACCATAGATGATAAGGTTATATGGAAGAGTTCCGATTCACTCCCCACCTACCATTTGGCAAATGTGGTAGATGATGTAGAGATGAAGATTACCCATGTAATTAGGGGCGAAGAGTGGCTCCCCTCGTTGGCGCTCCACTATCTGCTATATGAGGCTCTCGGCTGGGAAGAGTTTAGACCCCAATTTGCGCATCTTCCTCTACTGTTGAAGCCCGACGGAAAAGGCAAATTGAGCAAACGGGATGGGGAGAGGCTTGGCTTCCCTGTATTTCCACTTGAGTGGAGAGAAGGCGATAAAGAGGTGAGCAGAGGGTTTAGAGAAGATGGCTACTACCCTGAAGCCTTTATAAACAATCTGGCTCTATTGGGGTGGAACCCGGGAGGAGAGAATGAGCTCTTTACCCTTCAAGAGTTGGTTGAGAGCTTTTCTATAGATAGGATAGTACACTCCGGGGCGAAGTTTAATGTAGATAAGGCCAAATGGTTCAATCAAGAGTATTTGAGAAAAAGGGATATTGGAGCGCTTGCCTTAGAGCTTTCCCCCATCTTAAAAGAGAATGGAGTCGATATTGAACTCTCTAAAGTAGAAGAGGCAATAGCGTTGGTGGGCGACCGTATAGCCTTTGTAGATCAGATATGGAAAGAGTCGGACTATCTCTTCAAAGCTCCCTCTCAATTGGATCCCAAGCTAAAGAGTAAAGTATGGAACGACAACAGCTCCCGGCAGCTCAAAGAGCTATCTAATATTATATCGCAGATAGAGAACTTTACTCCACCCAATATAGAAGAGGAGATAAAAAATTATATAAAAGAGAACTCCCTCCCTATGGGTCAAGTGATGAACACTATAAGGTTGATGTTGGTGGGAGAGGGAAAAGGGATTTCGGTAGCTCAGATAATCTATTTTCTTGGAAAGGAGGAGAGTCTCTCAAGGCTCTCAAAGAGTCTCTAAATAGGGTGAATAGTAGCTACCCCTCTTTAAGAGGAAGCTCTTTTAATCTGCTCTCCCATCTGTAGGCAGAACGCATAATTTCAGGCAATGGGGTATCGGCACTCCATTTTAACTCTCTATTGGCCTTGGCAGGGTTAGCCCACACCTGCTCTACATCTCCCGCTCTACGAGGTGCTACAGTGTAGGGAATCTCTATTGAGTTGGCCTCCATAAAGGAGTTAAGCACCTCAAAGACAGAGAGTCCTCTCCCGGTACCCAAATTAAAATATTGAATAGAGCCCCTCTCCTCTGCACTCTCTAAACTCTTTAGTGCAGCAAGATGCGCTTTTGCCAAATCTGTTACAGCAAGGTAGTCTCTAATACAAGAGCCGTCGGGGGTGTTGTAGTCGTCCCCAAATACCATAACCCGCTCCCTCTCTCCTGTAGCGGTTTGAGTTACAATAGGCATTAAATTTTGTGGTTCACCTTGGGGAAGCTCCCCTATAAGGGCAGAGGGGTGTGCGCCAATAGGATTAAAATATCTTAGTGAGATGGCATTTAACTTTGAGTGGGGCGCCTCTGCACAATCTTTTAGAATCTCTTCGCACATCTGCTTGGTGGCGCCATATGGCGACGATGCCGGGCGAAGTGGGGCACTCTCATCTATCGGAAGATCTTTTGGGTCGGGGTTGCCATAGACTGTACAGGAGGAGGAGAAAATTAGAGAGCCTCTACCCCTTTTTTCAAGTTGCTCTAAAACATTTATAAGAGAGAGAAGATTGTTTCGGTAATAGAGAAGTGGTTTTTCTACACTCTCTCCAACAGCCTTATATGCTGCAAAATGAATTACATACTCTATATTTGGGTAGTTGATAAAAAGAGCCTCTACCTCTTTTTGATTGGCACAATCGACCCTCTCAAAGATAGGTTTCTCTCCAACAATTTTAGAGATACCCTCTAAAATAACGGGAGAGGAGTTGGAGAGATTATCGGCAATAATTGGGCGATACCCTGCACTATAAAGTTCTACAACAGTGTGGGATCCTATATAGCCAACCCCTCCGGTTACTAAAACAGTACCCTCTCTCATCTATTGAAAAAAATCTTTGACACCATTGGCTACAATCTCTTGAATTTGAGGCGTAAGTTCACTATGCATAGGGAGTGAGAGCACCTCTTTAGAGAGTATCTCTGAATTTTCTAAAGAGTGGCTCATACGCGCTATAGAAGAGAAGGCCCGCTGTCTATTTAAAGGATAGGGATAATAGATCATTGAGGAGATCCCTCTCTCTGCCAAAAACTTCTTCAACTTCTCTCTTCTCTTTGTTCTAATAGTAAATTGGTGATAGAGATGGTCGCTCCATGAAGAGTGTGAGGGGAGAGTAATCTCCTCTACATTGGCGAGCAACTCTTTGTAGAGAGCGGCTGCCTCAGATCTTCTCTTAGAATAGTCTGTCAGATATTTGAGCTTCACATCTAAGATAGCTGCCTGTATTGAATCTAAACGGGAATTACATCCTATAATATCGTGGCTATACCTTACTTTCTGACCATGGTCGGTAACCATCTTGATCCTTTGGGCCAGATCTTTATCTTGACAGAAAATTGCCCCTCCATCGCCATAGCAGCCCAAATTTTTTGTGGGGAAAAAGGAGGTACACCCTATATCTCCAATAGTTCCATAATATTTTGAGGAGCCGTTGCTATAGTAGTATTTGGCCCCAAGCGCTTGGGCATTATCTTCAATTACAAAAAGAGAGTGTCTCTTGGCTATCTTCATAAGGGGTTCCATATCTACCCCCTGTCCAAAGAGGTGCACCGGAATTATCGCCTTGGTTCTTGGAGTGATGACGCTCTCAATCTGATCGATTTTAATATTAAAATTCTCTAACTCCACATCTACAAAGATTGGAACCAAATTTAGAATAGCCACCACTGCCGCCGTAGCGGCAAAGGTAAATGCCGGTACAATCACCTCATCTCCGGGCTTAAGCTGCAACGACATAAGAGCTATCTGTAACGCATCTGTACCATTGGCACATCCAATTACATATTTGGAATCCAAATAGGAGGCTAAATTTTTCTCGAAAAGTTGAACAGCAGGTCCATTAATAAAATAGGCACTATCAATCACCTTTTGAATAGAGGTGTCTATCTCATTTTTTATCTTTAGATATTGGCTTTTGAGATCTAAAATGGGTATTTTCATTGCTCGAAACTTAGTGGAGAACAAATGTATAAAATTCTTTACTCTTTTAAGAATTGTTATCTTTGTAGCTATGAAAGAAGAGATTAAATTGGTAGGAATAGCCTCAGATCATGCCGGATACCCAATGAAAGAGGCTATCAAAAGTTATTTACAAAATCACTCCATTAAAGTAGAAGATTTTGGAACCCACTCCACCGAAAGTGTAGACTATCCCGATTTTGCACATCCCCTTGCCAAAGCTGTAGAGAGCGGCTCAATTCCTTTTGGAATTGCCCTTTGCGGTTCGGGAAATGGGATTAGTATGACCCTCAACAAACATCAAGGGGTGAGAGCTGCCCTCTGTTGGAACAGTGAATTGGCAAAACTGGCCAGAGAGCATAACAACGCCAATATAGTTTCGCTCCCTGCCAGATTTATCGACACCAAATGCGCTATAGAGATTGTAGAGGCTTTTTTTAGCAGCTCTTTTGAAGGTGGGCGCCATCTTAGAAGGGTTGAAAAAATATAGATCTCACAATTGACCACACCATTGGATAGGCAGAGCAGAGAGCTCTATATTGTAGATAAAGAGAGCATCAAAAATCCTCTCTCTACCAATATTGAAGAGTATGGTGGAGCTCTCCTATTTGTTGTAGATAAACCATTAAAATGGAGTTCTGCCGATGTTGTAAGACAGGCCAAAGGGCTTTTACAACGATGGTTTATGATAAAAAAAATTAAAGTGGGACACACCGGCACTTTAGACCCCCTTGCCACCGGGGTTATTTTAATTTGTGTAGGAAAGGCTACAAAATTGGCCAACCACTTTCAAGCACAACCCAAAGAGTATATAGCAGAGATTACTTTTGGAGCTACTACCCCTTCGTATGATTTAGAGAAGGAGTTCGACAACTTCTACAGCTGGGAGCACATTACCAAAGAGAGCATTAAAAAGGCTCTCCTCTCTTTTATTGGAGAGCAGCAGCAGATTCCCCCACTCTATTCGGCAAAGATGGTGGGTGGAAAAAGAGCCTATCTCTATGCTCGGGACGGTGTAGAGGTACCTCTATCTCCTTCAACTATAACAATAGATAGAATTGAGCTTTTAGAGTGGAGTGCTCCTCTTCTAAAGATTAAAATTGAGTGTAGTAAAGGCACCTATATCCGCTCTTTGGTTCGCGATTTGGGGGTAGAGCTGGGGAGTGGTGCCCATCTGAGTGGTTTAATTAGAACCGGTTCAGGTAATTTTAGGGTAGAAAATGGCCTATCTATAGAGGAATTGAAACTTTTTTTAAAAAAATGCGTATAAGTATATACTTGTGCTCATCTTTTTAAAAAAAAGTTATTTATGAAATTATCTCAATTCAATTACCATTTAGACCCAAAATTTATAGCAAAATATCCGGCAGAGTATAGAGACGAATCTAAACTTCTTGTTCTTCACAAAAAGAGTGGAAAGATTGAACATATAATCTTTAAAGATATTCTTCAATATTTTAATCCTAAAGATCTATTTATTCTTAACGACACAAAGGTTTTCCCAGCCCGACTGTTGGGAAAAAAAGAGAAGACCGAAGCCGATATTGTAGTTACTCTCTTGAGAGAGCTCAATAGAGAACAGAAATTATGGGACATATTGGTAGATCCTGCCAGAAAAGTTAGAATTGGCAATAAGTTGTTTTTTGGAGAGGAGCAATCGGGCAATCAATATCTTATTGCAGAGATAATAGATAATACCACCTCAAGGGGAAGAACTCTTCGCTTTCTATACGACGGTACATACGAAGAGTTTAAGGCAGCCTTAAATAGTTTAGGACAGATGCCTATCCCCAAATGGATTAGGCCCCATGCAGAAGTTAGCGACAAGGAGAGGTATCAAACTATTTTTGCAAAAAATGAGGGCGCTGTAGCTGTTCCCTCAGCAGGTATCCACTTTAGCAGAGAGCTGCTCAAGAGAATGGATATTAAAGGAATTAACAGGGCCTACATAACCCTCCATATGGGGCGTGGCAATTTTAGCGATGTAGATGTAGAGGATCTCTCCAAACATAAGACAGACTCCGAACGGATGCTTATAGACCAGGAGTGTGTCGAAATTGTAAATCGCACTAAAGAGGAGGGTGGAAAAATTGTTGCAGTAGGGGTTACAGTAACCCGCGCAACAGAAAGTTCAGTAACCACCAAAGGAAATTTAATTCCCTACGAGGGGTGGACCAACAAATTTATATTCCCCCCATACAACTTCTCAATTGCCGATGCTTTAGTCTCAAGTTTCCATCTGCCAAAAAGTATAATGCTCATGAGTGTTGCAGCTTTTGGCGGTTATGAGAATGTAATGAAAGCATATCAGGTGGCTCTCAAAGAGGGATATAAGGTGGGGCCTTATGGCGATGCTATGTTGATTCTCTAATTTTACCCTTCTAACATTTTTTTTTCTAAAATAGAGAGGTGGAATAGTCTAATCTCACTACTATTGGAGAGAGAGAGAAGGCTATGCAATTTGACGATAGAGTAAAGGCTATAGCTTTAAATAGGCTATTGGTATACTACCCCACATTTAGGAAAAGGGTAGTTGCAGAGTTTGATAGAGTATCCTCGCTATTCGATCTTTTATGGGATATAGAGGGGGGTGAGACAGCTTTAAAATATGGCAAGCTTGGGTACCGCTCCAAAGAGGAACTTTTAAAGAGCTGCACAAAAGAGCTTCTATGGGCAGAGAGTAGAGGAGTCTCAATCTTAATTGCCGGCGACCCTTTAGGCGACTATCCAAAAAAACTTATGGAGTGTAACGACTACCCCATTATACTCTATAAAAGGGGTAGAGCCAAACTTAGAGATAGCAGATTTATCTCAATAGTTGGAACTCGTAGAGCAACCCGCTATGGAATTGAGATGTGCCAAAAGATAGTTGAAAAGATCTCTATAGTGGCTCCCAATACAATAATTGTAAGTGGCTTGGCATTTGGTATCGATATCCAGGCACACAAGAGCGCATTGAAATACAACCTCCCTACAGTGGCAATTTTGGGATGCGCTCCAGATCAGATTTACCCCGCTTCACACACCAATTGGTCTAAAATGATAGTAGAGAAGGGGGCACTACTAACCGAACTGCCAAAAGGGAGTGCCTTTATGAAACTTAACTACATTAGACGCAATAGAATTATAGCAGGTATAAGTGATCTGCTGATAGTGATAGAGTCGGGCGAAAGGGGCGGCTCTCTAATTACAGCCTCTATGGCCAACTGCTACAATCGGGAAGTGTTTGCTCTCCCCGGAAGGGTTGACGACACTCTCTCTAAGGGGTGTAATCTCTTAATTGCCAATAATCGCGCCAATCTATTTACCACAGTAGAGGAGATGTTCAACCAGTTGGGATGGGAAAGAGCTCCTATAATTGCATCCCCTACAGACTCTACTCTATTTGATACTCCAATAAATGAAGAGAAGATAAAAATATTGGTAACTTTGCAACAGCTTGGCGAACCCTCTGTAGAGAGGATAGCTCAATCGGTTGGGATAGAGATTGGAAAATTACTCTCTCTATTGGTTGAGTTGGAGTTGGAGGGTAGGATAGAAGCGTTAGAGGGGAAGAGATATAAAATAGCAGGAGCAACAGTTTGAGATGGAATTTATAGATACACACTCCCATATTTACGACTCTAAATTTGAGAACGACCTTACTGCTACAGTAGAGAGAGCCGTTGGTAGAGGAGTCTCTACCTCTATAGTTCCCTCTATAGATAGTAGCTACCACAATGCTATGGAGAGTGCTCTCTTACAGTTTCCTCAATTTCTATTGAAAGCCTCCGGCCTCCACCCCACTTCGGTCTCCCACAACTGGAAAGAGGAGCTTCGTTTTGCCTTGGAGAGGATCTTTCTCAAAGAGAGTGTTGCAGTTGGCGAAGTGGGAATAGATCTCCACTGGTCAGACAAGTATATAGAGGAGCAGAGAGTTGTCTTTGAAGAGCAGATAGATGCTGCACTACAGCTCCAACTCCCTCTTATAATCCATTGTAGAAAATCGAGTGAAGAGATTTTCAACTCCCTAAAAAAATTTAAGAGAAGCGAACTTCAAGGAGTTTTTCACGCCTTTTCGGGAAGCTACGAAAGCTACCAAAGAATAAAGAGTTTTGGCGACTTCAAAGTTGGTATTGGAGGGGTGATCACTTTCAATAAGAGTAAAGTTGCCCAAACTATAAAGAGAGTTGAGCCGAAAGATATTGTATTGGAGACAGACTCCCCATGGCTCACTCCCGTTCCATATAGAGGAGAGAGAAATGAACCCTCCTACATAATCGAAATTGCCTCTAAGGTGGCTCAACTTTTAGAGCTCCCCTTAGAGAAGGTTGCCAATATTACTACCAGCAATGCAAAAGCGTTATTTAACATCGATAGCCACAGAAAAGGCTAAAATATTATTGATCTATACCGGTGGTACAATCGGTATGAAACAGAGCGGCGCAACCATGACACTTGCTCCTTATAAATTCGATGAAATTTTAAAGGAGGTCCCTGAGCTTGGGAAGATTATCCACACTATAGATGTTCTCTCATTCGACCCTCCAATAGACTCTTCCGATGTTGAACCCTCTATATGGATAGAGATTGCCAAAATGATAGAGGAAAATTACAATGAGTACGACGGTTTTGTGGTGTTGCATGGAACAGATACAATGTCGTATAGTGCCTCTGCCTTAAGTTTTATGTTGGAAAATTTGGCAAAACCTGTTGTTTTCACAGGAAGTCAGCTCCCCGTAGGAATGTTAAGGACAGATGGAAGAGAGAATCTTATCTCTGCAATTGAGGTGGCAGCAGCAAGAAACGAAGAGGGAAGGGCGATGGTACCGGAAGTTTCGCTCTTCTTTGGAACAGAACTTTTTAGAGGCAACAGAACAATCAAGTATAGCGCAGAGAATTTTAATGCGTTCCGTTCTCCAAACTATCCCCCTTTAGCTGAAGCGGGAATAAAAATTCTATATAACAGACCCTTTATAAATTACCCTACAGAGTGGAATGCCCCCCTCAAACTCTCTAAAAGAGTGGGGAATCAAGTTGCCACACTAAAGCTGTTTCCCGGCATATCGCCCGAAAGTATTGAGGCAATCTTAAATACAGAGGGGTTAAAAGGGGTAATAATAGAGAGTTTCGGTTCGGGGAACGCCTCCACAAAAGAGTGGTTTATCTCGCTTCTAAAGAGAGGGTTAGATAGAGGACTCATTATGCTTAATGTCTCTCAATGTGTAGCGGGGAGCGTAGATATGGGTGCCTACACAACAGGAGTAGAACTTCTAAAATTGGGAGTAATTGGTGGAGAGGATATTACTTTTGAGGCAGCTTTGGCAAAATTTTTATTTTTATTGGGTCAAAATACTGCAAATGAAGAAATAACACTCAAATTAAAGAGCAATTTAAGAGGAGAAATATCGATAGAATAGTGTTTTTAAAAAAATCTTTATAAATTGCAACAGATTTGATATAACTATATTTTAATTTATTAGAAACTATTTAAATATTTTTTGTTTAATACTTTAATCATTCAAAAATTTATGAAAAAATTTTTCATGTTTTTGGCAGTAATTGGATTTATAGCCATTTCTGCACAATATGTTGTAGCCCAAACACCTGAATCGGCTACAGGCTTGTCGACAGAACAGCAGGATACCCCTATCCACCAGCAGTTGAAGACCAAATTTATCGAAGGTGGAGCCGGCTTTATGGCAACTATCCTTATGACTTTGATTTTTGGTTTGGCTCTTGCAATAGAGAGAATCATCTATCTAAATATGGCTAGCACCAACACAGCCAAACTGATAGAGAAAATTGGAACCGCAATGCAGGAGGGTGGTGTAGAGGCTGCAAAAGATGTTTGCAGAGATACTCGCGGACCTGTAGCAAGTATTTTCTATCAAGGACTCCTGCGTGCCGACGAAGGTATTGAGGTTGTAGAGAAATCGGTTGTCTCTTATGGATCGGTTCAAATGAGCCAGCTTGAAAGTGGACTCTCTTGGATCTCTCTCTTTATCTCTATCGCACCTATGTTGGGCTTTATGGGAACAGTTATAGGTATGATTGAGGCCTTCGATGCTATTGAGGCAGCTGGAGATATCTCCCCCAACTTGGTAGCGGGTGGTATTAAAGTAGCTCTTATTACAACAGTATTTGGTCTTATAGTTGCTATTATTCTTCAACTTTTCTACAACTATCTTATAGCAAAAATCGACTCTATAGTTATCTCTATGGAGGATGCTTCAATCTCATTGATTGACATCTTGGTTAAATCCAAAAAATAGACCGATATGAAGAAGCTTTCAAATTATATTTTATTACTTCTTTTTGGGTTGGGTCTCCTACTTACCGTTATATTTTTTATTAATCAAGATGGGATGCTCGACACTTATCTGCTCTATGCCTATATCTTATTTGGCATAGCGCTGGTTTTGGCTGTTGTGTTACCCTTAGTAGGTATGGCCAGAGACCCTAAAAGTCTTAAACGAACTCTCTTGGCACTTGTTATGGCAGCGGTGCTAATTGGCTTCTCTTATCTGATTGCATCAGGCAACCCGGTTTATGTAAATCTAACCGAAGCACCAAGTGAGTTCACTTTTAGAGCAACAGACACCGGCTTAATCTTAACCTACATTCTATTGGCAGTATCATTTGTTGCTATAGTTGGTGGTGGGATTAAAAATTTTATCAAAAATCGTTAATAACAAATAGTAAAAATGGCAAGACCAATACAGGAAATCAATGCAGGCTCTATGGCAGATATCGCCTTTCTGCTACTGATCTTCTTTTTGATGGTTACCACAATGGATGTAGAGACCGGTCTTCAGAGACGGCTCCCTCCTATGCCCGATGAGAATCAGAAACAAGACGATGTCAAGATTAATAAGCGAAACATAATGGTTGTTTTGCTCAATGATTACGACCGTCTATTTGCTGGGGGGGATCTATTGGATATAAGTCAGTTGAAGGAGAAGACCAAGGAGTTTCTATCAAATCCCACCAATAGCGAACATCTTCCCGAGCGGGAGATTAAGCATATTGAAGGTTGGCAGGAGTATGCTGTATCTAAGGGTGTTATCTCATTGCAAAATACCCGCGGTACCAGCTATAAAGCATACCTTGCTGTTCAGAACGAACTGGTAAAAGCTGTCAATGAAATTCGCGACGAGTTTGCCATTCAACATTTTGGGAAACCTTATATCTCATTAGACGAACAGAAGCAGAAGATTGTTAGGGAAGCAGTTCCACAATTTATATCTGAAGCGGAGCCTAAGGATACAGGAAAGAGATAGTTGATATTTTAAATTAGAAAAAGTAGTTATGGCAAAGTTCAGTAAAAAAGGGAGTAAGGGTGCACCTGCACTCAGCACTGCATCACTTCCCGACATTGTTTTTATGATACTCTTCTTCTTTATGGTATCAACTACCATGAGACAGACAGACCGATTGGTGAATGTGCTTCTTCCCGAAGCTACAGAGGTGGCAAAATTGGAGAGAAAAGATTTGGCAGCCTATATTTATATAGGTACACCAATCTTAAGTCGCCAAGCGCAGTATGGTACAGATGCCCGTATCCAACTCAACGACTCTTTCAAAACAATAGATGATATTAGAGACTTTATTGCAGCTGAAAGGGAGACGCGCAGCGAAGCAGACCGCTCGTTTATGACAGTTACCCTCAAGGCCGATGAAAATGTTAGAATGGGAATTATTACCGATATAAAACAGGAGCTCAGACGCACCTCGGCACTTAGGATTATGTACAGTGCCAGAAGAGCAGAGTAATCACTTTATAGAAAACTTAAGAGGGTGCTTTTGAACAGAAAGACACCCTCTTTTGTATAATAACTATTAAATTGTAGCATTATGAAAAGGTTAATAAAAAAAGGGGGTGCTATATTGCTTATCTCCCTATTTGCCATTGGTTTGACAGCACAAGAGTGGCAAAGGGGAAGAGGGGGTATGGGGCAGCCTCCCAAATTTGTATTTCTATTTATTGGCGATGGGATGGGATTCTCCCAACTCTCACTTGCAGAGGCGTACCTCTCTACTTTAAAGGGTGAGATTGCAAATGAAGCTCTCTCCTTCACCAAGTTTCCCGTTATGGGAATGGCCACTACCTATTCGGCCAACTCCTATATAACATGCTCTTCTGCTGCGGGAACAGCGCTCTCTACCGGTTTTAAGACAAAGAACAATATGTTGGGAATGGCTCCCGATACCACCGCCTTAGAGAGTATAACCTATAAGATACATCGTACAGGAGTACCTATTGGAATAGTTTCGAGTGTAACTATGGATCATGCTACACCCGCTGCCTTCTATGCCTCTGCAGAGAGCAGAAAGCAATACTACGATATTGCTCTGCAGATACCACAAACCGGCTTTGAATTTTATGGAGGTGGAGACTTTATCAACCCAACCGGCAAAGAGAGGGATCAAAGGGATATTTATGAAATTCTCAAAGAGGGGGGCTATTCGATAGCCAAAGGTCTCAAGGAGTATAGAGAGTTAAAGAAAGAGAATAGAGAGAAAATTATGCTCTTTCAAAATGAGGGTAAGAGCGGCGATCTCCCCTATGCATTGGATCGCGAAAAGGGAGATATGTGCCTATCGCATGTTGTAGCGGCAGCTATTGGACACCTATATGGAACAAAAGGGTTCTTTATTATGGCAGAAGGGGGGAAAATAGATTGGGCAGGCCACTCCAACGATGCAAAAGCCAATCTATTGGAGACTCTCGATTTTGCTGCTGCAGTAGAGGTTGCTTTTAGATTTTACTCCAAGTACCCCAACGAAACTTTAATTGTAGTTACCGCAGACCATGAGACCGGAGGTTTGGCCCTTGGTAGAGAGAAGGGGTATAAATTGGATCTGACACAGTTGGAGGAGCAGAAGAGTTCTAAAAAATATCCCGAAAGCGACGAGAGTGATAATGCCAAAATTGTAGAGATGAACAAAAAGGCCAATGTTGGTTGGACCACCTCTTCTCATACAGGTTCTGCAGTACCGGTATTTGCAATAGGGCCGGGCAGCCGCAATTTTTCGGGTAGGATGGACAATACCGAAATACCCCGTAAAATATTGCAAGTTATGAGAATCCCCTTTGAATAGAGAGTAGATTTAATCTCTAAATAACCATTTAGTAAATTAGCGACATTTTCTTTAAATTTGTCGCTAGTTTTTTTAATAGAAATAGTTGAAGAATGGAGTCAAGTAGAAAAAAGAGAGTAAAGATAGCTGTTGCTTTAGAGAGTGGAGCGGTAGAGTCTATATTGGTAAAAGGCTGGGTTAGAAGTAAAAGAGGAAGTAAAAAGATTACTTTTGTAATGTTGAACGATGGCTCTACAATCAAGAGCATTCAAGTTGTTTTTGACGGTAAGGATTTTTCTGAAGAGATGCTTAAAGAGGTTACAACCGGCTCCTCCATAGCGGTAGTTGGTGAGTTGGTCCCCTCTATGGGAAGTGGACAGAGCGTTGAACTTCAGGCTCACTCTCTCCAACTTTTGGGAAAGGCCGACCCCGTGGCCTATCCTCTTCAAAAGAAGGGGCACTCAATGGAATTTTTAAGAGAGATTGCCCATCTTAGGCCCAGGACCAACACCTTTGGAGCAATACTCCGCATAAGGCATGCAATGGCATTTGCTATACACAACTTCTTCAACGATAAGGGGTTTTTCTATCTACACACCCCAATAATTACAGCTTCCGATGCCGAAGGTGCGGGAGAGATGTTTCAAGTGACCAACTTAAAGCTCTCCTCTCTTCCTAAAAAGAGTGATGGAACAATAGATTACTCCAAAGACTTTTTTGGAAAGAGAACATCCTTAACAGTAAGTGGACAGCTTCAGGGAGAGCTTGGCGCTACTGCTTTAGGCGAGATATACACCTTTGGACCAACTTTTAGAGCAGAGAATTCAAATACCCCCCGCCATTTGGCAGAGTTTTGGATGATAGAACCCGAGATGGCCTTCTACACCATAGAAGATAATATGGATCTTGCAGAAGAGTTTATCAAATATTTAATCTCGTATGCCTTAGAAAAGAGTATTGACGATCTTCAATTCTTAAACGATATGTTTGACAAAGGGCTGCTTGAAAGATTAAAAGGGGTTGTTGAGACCACTTTTAAGAGAATTAGCTATAGCGAAGGGATAGAAATTCTTAAGGAGTCGGGGCAAAAATTTGAGTACCCTGTTGAGTGGGGGGTCGATCTTCAGAGCGAACATGAACGCTACTTGGTTGAAAAGCATTTTAAAAAACCGGTAATAGTTACCAACTATCCTAAAGGAATCAAAGCTTTCTATATGAAGCTCAACGAAGATAACAAAACAGTTAAAGCTATGGATATTCTCTTTCCAAAGATAGGAGAGATTATTGGAGGGTCGGAGCGCGAAGAGAGCTATGATAAACTAAAGGAGAGAATAGCAGAGATGAAGATTGAGCAGGACTCCTTGTGGTGGTATTTAGAGAGTCGCAAATATGGTACTGTTCCACATTCCGGCTTTGGATTGGGCTTTGAACGACTCCTTCTCTTTGTTACCGGTATGTCCAATATTAGAGATGTTATACCCTTTCCAAGAACTCCTCAAAACGCCAATTTTTAAAGAGAGAGAGCTATGTTGACAATAGGAATTGCAGGAGGAACCGGATCGGGAAAGAGCACAGTGGTAAAAGAGATCACAAATCTTCTCTCCCCAAAAGAGGTTGTAATAATTCCTCAAGACTCCTACTATAAAGACAATAGCCATCTCCCTTTAGAGGAGAGATTGGAGCTCAACTTCGACCATCCAAACTCGGTAGATTTCGAACTGCTCATTGAACATATAGAGAGCCTTAAAGCCAATAAAAGTATTGAGCAGCCGGTTTACTCCTATCTCACCTGCTCAAGATCTACTACCGAAACAATAGCAATAAAGCCATCAAAGGTGATCATTATAGAGGGAATCCTTATATTTAGCTCTGCTAAGCTTAGAGATTTAATGGATATTAGGGTCTTTGTAGATGCCGACCCCGACGATAGACTTGGAAGGGTAATTATGAGAGATATTAAGGAGAGGGGAAGAACAGTAGAGAAGGTATTGGAGCGCTACGAAGATACCGTAAAGCCTATGCATCTTCAATTTATAGAGCCTACCAAGCGCTATGCCAATATAATAGTTCCACAGGGTGGCCACAACTTGGTTGCTATAGATATTCTTCATGCTACAATTGAGAGAGCCCTCAATAAAATATAATGTTTAAACGGGAAAATAATGCAGGTATATATCTAACTGTAGCTGTCCATCTTATTTTACTTATTATCCTACTGATCAACAGGATAGATTTTATTTTAAAAGAGGAGAGCAGCTTTCTACTGGATTTTACCAAAGAGGAGGTTGAAGAGAGAGAACTCTATTTGGAGAGGGTTAAAGAGGAGGCTAAAGAGGAGATAGAGAGACTTTTAAGCGGTACTACACCTATAAGAAATGTTGCGGTCGATCTCTCTCGAAAAGAGGGGGAGAGACTCAAAGACGATAGAAATAGAGACCCCTCCGATATCTATGATCGTGCAAGGGAGCTACAGAAAAAGTTGGATCAAGCCAAAAAGAGTGCCGAAAGTGGTATAGAGATCTCTAAAGAGAGTAGAGCAAAAGCAAAAGAAGAGGCTCCACAGAGCTACAGAGGTCCTTCGGTTATCTCGTATAGAATAGAGGGTAGGGAGGCAATTCTACTCCCGGTTCCCGCATATAAATGTCTTGGAGGGGGCGATGTAGTTGTAGAGATAAAGGTAGATAGGGCAGGCTATGTAAAAGAGGCTGCTGTGGTACAGAACAAGAGCTCTACAGATCCCTGTCTACACACCTACTCGCTTATGGCGGCACGAAACTCTCGATTTAGTGCAAATTCCAAAGATACTCCACTTAAAATGGGAGAAATTACCTACCGTTTTATTGCTCAGAGGGGGCGGTAATTGTTAAAATAGTTCTATCTATCGACAGCAGAATAGGGTAAAAAGCTCCATCTTCGAGTGGGGAATATCTACCGGTAAAGGCTTTTATATGAGCCAAAGCTACCTCTCTACTACTATTCCACTCCTTTGGAGTTGGAGTAATTCCCAACTTTTTAAGATACTCTAAAAAACCCTCCTCTAAATTAATCTTATCGAAGAGTGAGTAGAGCATCTCTAAATTAGTTATTCTGTTGAGTTCTCCTCTATATCTGTCGGCCAGTTTTGCACTATAGCGGAAGGTGAGCCCCAAATTGGATATCTTAATCAAAAAGGGTGTAGCGCCAACGGTATCAATTGGGATAAATAGATCGGGAACAATTCCTCCTCCACCGTAAAGAGTTTTACCGGCAGGTGTTCTATAGATTTGAGAAGAGTCTATCTTAATACTGTCGGCACTAAGCATCTCTCCATGGCGGTAGCGTTCAATAATATCTTCTCTATAGTTGTCGCTCCTGTAGGGCTTCTGTATAGAGCGGCCCGAAGGGGTGTAAAAACGGGCTACAGTGAGCCTAATACCCGAACTGTCCGAGAAGTAGATTGGCTCCTGCACCAAGCTCTTACCAAAAGAGCGTCTTCCAATAATCACTCCTCTATCGTTATCTTGAATAGCACCGGCCAAAATTTCGCTTGAAGAGGCTGAGCCCTCATCAATTAGAACTTTAAGCTCTACATCAAAATATTTTCCTCGCCCATCGGCAAAGTAATTTTGCCTGCTACGCTTCCTCCCTTCGGTAAAGACCAAGAGTGATTTTTTCTCTAAAAACTCATTAGAGATAAGGAGAGCTTGATCGAAGTATCCGCCACTATTGCCTCTTAAATCTATAATTAAAGAGCTTAACCCCTCCTGTGTAAGATGCTCCATTGCCGTCAAAAACTCTTTGTGGCTGGTTCTGGTGAATTTGGTAAGCTTTATATAGCCCAAAGAATCGTTGAGCATAAAGGCTACATCTACACTCTTTAAAGGTATTTTTCCACGGGTAATCTCAAAGGTAAGCGGCTCCTTAAGCCCTACCCTCATAATCTCTAAACTAACCTTAGTTCCCGATTTGCCTCTCAGTAGAGAGACCAAAGAGTCTTGTTGAAATTCCACTCCGGCAACTCTCTTTTGATCTACCTTAACAATACGGTCTCCCGAAAGAATCCCCACCTTATCCGAGGGACCGCCACCAATCACATTGATAACTACGGCAGTATCGTTAGGAGAGTTGAATTGTATTCCAATCCCATCGAAATTGCCCACAAGCTGCTCATCGGAAATTTTAAGTTCCGAAGGGGGAAGGTAGATCGAATGGGGGTCTAAGCTCTGTAGAAGATAAGGGATAAGAGATTCCGAAACCCCTCTCTTATCTACCGAATCTACATAGTGTCTATCAATCTGATCCAAAACCAATAGGAGCTTCTCCCAACCGGCACCTTTAATAGCTATCTCTCTATTTTGAGTAACCTTTACATAGATCGAATGGGAGAGGGCTCCCAATAGAAATATTATCAATATTGTTAAAACCGATTGGGAATTTCTTCTTTTTGACATTGGTCTCATTTTAATCGTTTAGATGCACTATCTCTATTCCTGCTCTCTCTAACAAATTTATCCCATCGGGAAGAGAGTAGGGATCTCTATAAACTATCCTAACAATCCCTGCCTGAATAATAAGCTTGGCACACTCTAAACAGGGTGCTGTCGTTACATATAGAGTAGCTCCATCGCTACTGTTACCCCACTTGGCAATTTTAGTGATAGCATTTGCTTCGGCATGTAACACATAGGGTTTGGTCTTTCCACCCTCTTCGCACTCATTTTCAAATCCCGAAGGAGTTCCATTATAACCGTCGGAGATTATCATCCTCTCCTTTACTATAAGGGCTCCCACTTTCCTCTTACTACAGTGTGAATTTTGAGCCCATATATGGGCCATCTTAAGATAGCTCTTGTCAAACCGCCTCTGCTTCTCAAATTCACTCTCCTTTCTTCCACTGCTCATTAGATATCTATTTATATAATTTATGAGAAGGTCTGCAAATTACAGAGATGCGAATATACCCCTTTTTGGGCAATTAGCTCTTTGTGCCTACCCCGCTCTACAATCACTCCATCTTTAAGCACCAATATGGTATCGGCATGTTGAATGGTAGAGAGTCTGTGGGCTATTACCAGCGTTGTTCTGCTCTTCATCAAATTGGAGAGAGCCTCCTGCACCAACAGTTCACTTTGGGTATCCAATGCAGAGGTGGCCTCATCCAAAATTAAAATTGGAGGATTCTTAAGAACCGCCCTTGCAATAGCCAAGCGCTGCCTCTGCCCTCCAGACAACTTAGAGCCGCTGTCGCCAATATTGGTATCGTAGCCCTCGGGGAGCTGCTCTATAAATTGATGGGCATTGGCAATCTTTGCCGCCCTATAGACCTCTTGCTCGCTAAACCCTTCCATTCCAAAGGTTATATTGTTAAAGACCGAATCGTTAAAGAGAATAGACTCTTGAGTTACAATACCCAGAAGGGAGATTAAATCTCTTATATTCAACTCTCTTATATCTACCCCATCTACAGAGATAGAGCCCGAAGTGACATCCCAAAAGCGGGGCAGCAAATCTGCTATGGTGGTTTTGCCGGCACCGCTCGGCCCCACCAAAGCTACAGTTGTACCTTTAACAATTTCAAAAGAGAGCTCTTTCAGTACCGGCTCCTCTTCATATTTGAAGGAGACATCTTTGAACTCTACCCTATCTGAAAAATCTTTGATAGTGATAGGGTTCTCTCTCTCCTCAATTGGCGACTCCATATCTAAGATTGCAAATAACCGCTCTCCGGAAGCCAATCCCCTCTGTAAATTTGCATAGGCGTTAGAGATAGATTTAGAAGGCTCCAAAACTCTCCAATAAAATCCAATATATACCACAAAAGTAGACCAATCCATCCCCAATTCGCCCCTCATCTGAAGATACCCCGCATAGAAGATGACAGAGGCTGCCACCCCAATTCCTAAAAATTCCGACATAGGGGAGGCCAACTCCTGTCTATTATACATTTTTTTAGAGATTTTCCGATGGGCCTCATTGCTCTTATCAAAATTTTGAGAGAGATATCTTTGAGCATTAAAAGCTTTAGTAATTCTTATCCCCGAAATAGCCTCTTCAAAATGACTCACAATTCTTCCCATCATAGATTGTGCCTCTTTTGCTCCCCTTTTGAGCTTTCGAGTGATTCTTCCAATAACAAGTGCAGAGACGGGAAGGGTCAACATTGTAACTATGGTCAATTTTGGAGAGAGATAGAGAAGCATAAAGAAAAAGCCCAAAATAAGAATAGGGTCTCTAAAGATAATATGAAAGCTATTAGCAACACCGTTCTGAACCTCTGTAACATCATTTGAAATACTAGAGAGGATATCCCCCTTGCGCCTCTCATTAAAGAAGCCTACATTTAGGGAGGTTATCTTATCGAACAGCGCCTCTCTTATTCTCTTCATTATTCTTGTTCTCATACTTACCAATATCCTCTGCGAAAGGTATTTCATAAGATTGGAGAGAAGGGAGGAGAAAATCAAAATAAGCGAAACAAAAACTAAACCTCTTAGAGGGCCGCTCTCTCTAATAAAACCAACCAAATAGTAGTTGAAGAGCGCCGTAAAGTATGAAGCCGATAGTGAAAACGGAGGAACAACACCTTCAAAAGCAATTGCATCTGCTTCAAAAAGAACTTTGAGAAGAGGCCCAATCAAAGCGTAGTTGGCTATTCCAAATAGCACCGATAAAAGAGAGATTATCAGGTAGGAGGGCCAATATTTACGATAAGGTTTAGCAAATGCTAAAAGTCTAAAGAAAATATCCATTTATCACTTTTTGCTTTCAAATTAAGGGTCAAATATAGCAAAGATTGTTGGCTCACTCCCCCTTTTTCTCTTCTATTGAGAGTCTCTCTCTATAAAAATTTATCTCTGCTTCAATAGAGCTCCCCCCTTCTCTAAAGAGTTCAATGTATAGATGGGGATTGAGTGTAGGGGAGAGGGGTGGGAGGAGCACCTTGCCAACATTGGAGGTGAAGTGGCTATCTATATAGGTAGAGAGGTAGTGGCCGGCAAGATAGAGAGAGAGATACTCCTCTCTTCCTCTTCTTCTCTTCTCAAATTTGCTCTCTCTCTCTTTGAAGTGATCTTGTAGAGTTTGAGTAGAGTCTAAAAGCTCCTCAAGAGAATCCAAATCTTTGAACTTACCAATCCAATACCACTCTCCCCGTTTAACTATCGCCTCTTCACTCTCAAGAGTAAACCGGTTACCATAAATCTCTCCCAGCAGTGAGGGGTATTGGAATATAGAAATTTCCCCATCTCTTTTTTTTAGCCCCCTTCCACTCTTTTCTCCCTTTAAAAGAATAAAGTATGAGAGCTGCTTATCTATTGGAAAAGAGGCAACTGCAAGCTCCTTTAATTTGAGTCCCTCCAACCACTCTCTCCCCTTTTTACTACCTGCTACACCATCTAAATGGCTCTCTTGCAACACCCCTCTCTCTATCTCTCTATTAGAGGAGATAGAGAAAAAGTATTGCGTAGTTGCCGGAAGAGTAGAGGGAGCTGTTATCCTCCCCCCTTCAAGGTTTTCAAATGGCAATAGCCGCTCATTGGAGAGGGGATCCAATAGGAGTTGCGATTGTGCTCTAATATTCTCCCCACTAAGATGAATAGTGGTGAATGATCGGTGCGCAACTTTACGAAAGAGTGGAAGCAACTCCTCTCTCCCTTTTATATCTATAAATTTTGAGAAAAATTTTTCTCCCTTTCTATGCTCTATAAATAGAAGATTCTCCCCTCCACCAACTGTAGATAGAAAAGAGGCAAAATGTGGTGTAGAAGCTATAGAACATCTCTCTTTAACTGCTCTAATAGAGGACTCTAAAAGAATAGGAGAGGTAGATAGTAAAACTCTACTTCCAAGTACGGTAAAGGAGATTTTATCAATACGGTAAAGTTTTACCCCCTCATACTGTCGTATCAGATGGCTACCCCAACTATCTGTCAACCTTGCTCTTTGAGTAGAATCTACCTCTATCGAAAGAAGGGAGTAGTCGCCCGCTCCGGCTCCATAGTGGTAAGAGAGCACCCCTGCAAGCCCTTCGGGATCGACCATTCTATATAGAAGGGTATCATAGGGGAATAGCTCATCTGTAAAGGGAGTGTTGCCAATATTTGGAAGATAGAGAAGTATGGCCGCATCGGCGGGAGTTGCCTCAAAAAGAGAGATAGAGATAGGGGAGTGCTTCTCTGCCGCTCTTTGGAACAGAGGGGTAAATAGGACCAATAGCAGGCCAATTGTAAAAGCAACAGCTACAATAGCAAGAGTAAGAAAGAGAGCTCCTCTACCCCCATTTTTCTTATACGAACTCATCAATTGGCAATTTCAGATAAAAATTTAATTCTAACCAATCTAATCTCCTCGTCGGTATATCCCCTACCCAACTCGTTGGCAGCATCTTGTAGAGAGTCGGTTAAAGCGTCGTTAAGAAAATATTCATAGATATCCTCAACCTTGTCGTCATCTACCATCTGCCTAATAAAGTAGTCGATATTTAGTTTTGTACCGGAGTGCACAATAGATTCAACTTCACTGATAACCTCTTCTAAATCGAGCCCTTTGGCTTGAGCTATCTCATCTAACGGCAACTTTCTATCTATACTGGTAATTATAAATATTTTAATAGAAGATTTGTCTGCCGTACTCTTTACTACAATATCTGAAGGACGATCTATGTCATTTTCTTCTACATAGCGAGCAATTAGATCAATAAAAGGTTCCCCATACTTTCTAGCCTTCCCCCCTCCTACCCCTTGACAATATTGGAGTTCCTCAAATGAGATGGGGTAGTGGATTGACATCTCCTCCAACGAGGTGTCGTTAAAGATTACAAAAGGGGGAAGCTTCATCTTTTTAGCAAGAGAGCTTCTCAAAGATTTGAGCATACCCAACAATTTTTCATCTCCTGCAGCGGAGTATCTTACCTGATCAATCAGCTCATCTGAATCTTCGGAATTGTCGTTCTCCAATTTTTTCTCCTCTACATAGGAGAATGGGCGTGGATTGGAAATAAACTCTCTCCCTTTTGGAGTAAGAAAGATCAATCCAAAGCTATCAACCTCTTTCTTGAGATAGTTCAGTGCAATCAACTGCCTTATTAAGGCTCTCCAAAAATCTCTCCCTTTAGTTATACCTATTCCAAAAAAATCACTATTGTGGTGGTTGTACGATTTAATGAGAGAGTTGCTCTCTCCTGCCAATACATTTACAAGATGGTCTATTTTGAAGTGCTCCTTAAAGTGGTCAACCATATTCAAAAGAGCCAACACCTCCTGGGAAGCCTCTATCTTAGGCTTGGGAGCCAAGCAGTTGTCACATGAGCCGCAATAGGTAGAGGTGGGTTGCTCTCCAAAATAGTTTAATAAAATAACTCTTCTACAGAGTGGCGATTCGGAATAGGCAGTTGTCTCCTGAAGCAGCTGCCTTCCTACCTCCTGCTCTGCCGGGCTCTTATTTTGGAGAAATTTATCGAGCTTCTGTATATCTTTATATGAGTAGAAAGCGATACATACCCCTTCCCCTCCATCTCTACCTGCCCGCCCGGTCTCTTGGTAGTAACCCTCCAAGCTTTTAGGCATATCGTAGTGGATTACAAATCTTACATCGGGTTTATCTATCCCCATCCCAAAAGCTATAGTAGCCACTATAACATCCACCTCCTCCATAAGGAATTGATCTTGATGTTTAGCCCTTGTAGATGCATCCAATCCCGCATGATAGTGGAGAGCCTTAATCCCATTTACATTTAAAAAAGTGGCAATCTCCTCCACTTTTTTACGACTCAAACAATAGATAATACCCGATTTACCCGAATTGTTTTTAATATATCGTACAATCTCTTTGTCTATACTCTTCTTGCCACGAACCTCATAGTAGAGATTTGGCCTATTGAAGGAATCCTTAAAGAGCTTTGCCCCCTCCAATCCTAAATTTTTCTGAATATCCTCCTGAACTTTAGGTGTAGCAGTTGCTGTTAAAGCTATAATGTTGGCACTTCCAATTTCCGACACCAAATGGTTAATTCTTCTATACTCCGGACGAAAATCGTGGCCCCACTCAGAGATACAGTGCGCTTCATCAACCGCAAAGAAAGAGATTTTAATCTGCTTTAGTAGTTCAATATTCTCCTCTTTGGTAAGCGATTCGGGGGCTACATATAGAACCTTTGTTACACCACTCAGAAGATCACGCTTCACCTCTCTAAGCTGCCCCCTATTCAAAGAGGAGTTTAAAAAGTGGGCTATCCCCTCCTCCTCAATGAGAAAGCCTCTTAGTGCATCTACCTGATTCTTCATTAAGGCAATCAAAGGAGAGACAATTACTGCAGTTCCTTCAAGTAGAAGTGCAGGAAGCTGATAACAGAGAGATTTGCCCCCTCCTGTAGGCATTATTACAAACAGATCCTCGCCTCTCATCAACGATGTGATGATCTCCTCCTGAGCCCCTCTAAAAGAATCAAAACCAAAAATCCGTTTTAGTTCGCGGTGCAAAAAAAGAGAGGTTGGGTACATATATGACTGAAAGAAAAAGCTTAGTAAATAATAAAATGGCTACCTTTGTAACTCTAAAGTATCAAAAAACTCTCAAATTTCAAAAAAAAGAAGATGTTCTTAAGCGACAAAAGTGTACTCTTAAGCGAAGAGGAGATTATATCGGCTGCCAAAGAGGTGGTAATTAGAGAGGCGCAGGCTGTCCAAAAACTAACCGATTATATAAATCAAACTTTTATTGATGTTGTAAAATTGATTCTCGCCTCTAAAGGGAGGGTAGTTATTACAGGGATTGGAAAGAGTGCAATTGTTGCACAAAAAATTGTTGCCACCCTCAACTCAACCGGTACCCCTTCACTCTTTATGCATGCTGCCGAAGCGATACATGGTGATCTTGGAATAATCACCTCTTCCGACATAGTTTTATGCCTCTCCAAGAGTGGCAATACGCCAGAGATAAAGAGTATAATACCACTAATAAAGGAGATGGGAAACACCGTTATAGCAATGGTCTGCAACAGTGACTCCTATTTGGCACAACAGGCACACTACACCATTCTCACTACCATTGAGCAGGAGGCGTGCCCAAACAATCTTGCCCCCACATCGAGCACAACTGCACAATTGGTTATGGGAGACACTTTGGCTGTAGTTCTACTAAAACTGAGAGGTTTTAGTAGCGATGATTTCGCTCGGCTACACCCGGGAGGCTCTTTGGGAAAGAGGCTCTTTGTTAAGGTTGGAGATTTGCTCACTCCAAGTAGCAATCCCTCTGTGGGATTAGAGGAGAGCATTCAGAACACCATTATCAATATCTCTGCCGGACGGTTGGGAGCAACAGTGGTTTTAGAGAGCAACAGTACCATAGCGGGAATTATTACCGATGGCGACATTAGAAGAATGGTAGAGAGGGGAGGCTCGTTTGAAAATCTGACAGCTGCCGATATTATGAGTACCAACCCAAAAAGAGTTGAGCACAACCAGCTTGCTTACAAAGCCTTCGCCATAATGGAAAGATATAAAATCACATCGGTTATTGTAATGGAGGAGGGAGAGTATAGGGGGTTGGTACATATTCACGACATAATTAAAGAGGGTATAGTATGAGCAATTTTGATCCAAACAAGATAGGAGTTCCCAATGGGAACTACTTTGCCCTCCCCTACTCTACCGAAGAGTCCGATATTGTAATTGTCTCTATACCTTGGGATGTTACCACCTCCTACCGTCCGGGTACGGCACAAGGGCCCAATGCCATAATGGATGCCTCACTACAAATAGACCTTTTCGATCCCAATATTAAAGAGGGGTGGCTACACAAAATTGCCACCCACCCTATAGAAGAGAAGATTGAGAGCGATAGTGGCAAATATAGAGAGGTGGCAGAGAGGGTAATTGAACATTTAGAGGGGGGAGGAGAGGAGAGTGGGGTGAGCCATCTGCTTTTAGAGGTCAATAGTGCCTCTAAAAAGCTCAATACCTTAGTAGAAGAGCGGGCCGCCCACTATATAGAAAAGGGTAAAATTCCAATTGTTTTAGGCGGAGACCATTCGGTACCCCTTGGAAATTTAAAAGCTATAGCAAAGCGCTATCCCACATTTGGTATTTTACACTTAGATGCCCACGCCGATCTTAGAGACTCTTATGAAGGTTTCAGATACTCCCACGCCTCAATTATGTACAATGCGCTAAATGAGATTCCAAATATAGAGCGTCTTACGCAGGTGGCAATACGAGATTTCTGCCAAGAGGAGGCAGACTTTATTGATAGAGAGTCTAAAATAGTCACTTTTACAGACTCTCAAATTAGAGAGGAGCTCTTCTCGGGAGGAAATTGGAGAGAGATTTGCGATAAAATTGTTGAATCGCTCCCAAATTTTGTATATATAAGCTTTGATATAGATGCCCTATCACCGGAACTTTGCCCCAATACCGGCACACCGGTCCCGGGTGGGCTCTCTTATAATATGGCCGACTATCTTCTTCTGAAGTTGGCCAATTCAAACAAAGAGATTGTTGGAGCCGATCTGTGCGAAGTGGCTCC
>Ga0265293_10003921_pt1 | contig 26982 bp, 22 predicted proteins | sample Munlanlewell138R_FD_192505 | JGI IMG/M metagenome (GOLD analysis project Ga0265293, IMG submission 192505) | Leachate microbial communities from a municipal landfill in Southern Ontario, Canada - Leachate well 138R | ecosystem: Engineered > Solid waste > Landfill > Unclassified | place: Canada...
ATTTCTGAGAGTCTCTCTTTTTGCTCACTAGTAAGGTCACACTCTTTAATATAACCTATAGCCTCTTTATGATAGCTATCCATGGCCTCTTGAGCAGCCTCTTTTATTCCTAGCTCTTTATACATAGATAGAACCGCAGCTATCTTCTCTTCTGGGTCTACTGAACTGCTTTTCAAGAGCATATTTAGCTCATTCCTTTGGTTGTTTTGAGCCCTCTTTAGCGCCTCAACCATTAACCATGTTTTTTTCCCACAAAGAATATCTCCACCTATCTTTTTTCCAAATAGAGCCGACTCGCCAAAACTATCAAAATAATCATCTTTAATTTGAAAAGCCATACCCAATGCATAGCCATAATTATAAAAAGCCTCTTCAATATTTTTAGAAGCACCCGCTAAAATAGCACCCAGCTTAGCCGAAGCAGCTATGAGCTCGGCCGTTTTAAGCCCAATCATCTTTAGATAATCTTCCATGGTAATAAATGGTGCAGACTCAAAATTCATATCGAACTGCTGCCCCTCACATACTTTTGCTGCAGTAGAGGTAAATAGGTCCATTACTCTTTTAAGCTTATCTGCGGGAGCTTTAGCTATATATTGGTAAGATTTAATACACATTACATCTCCAGAAAGTATAGCAATATTTTTATTCCACTTCTTATGCACAGTAGGTTGATTCCTACGCATAGAGGCATTATCCATAATATCGTCATGAATAAGCGTAAAGCCATGAAAAATCTCAAGTGCAATTGCCGGGAAGATAATAGATCTTTCAATTTGGTCTGAAAATAGGTTATAGGTAGCAATGGCCAGTTTTGGTCTCACTCTTTTACCCCCAATAGAAATAAGATACTCAATTGGGTTATATAACTCTTGGGGTTCTCCTTTTAATTCTAGAGAGAAGATACTCTTCTCTACCATAGAATCTAACTCTTCTATACTAAACATATTTCAAAGCACATATTTTATACAAAGCTAATCCTTTTTCTACAATTTCCGTATATTCGCAGCTGTGGAGAGTCAAAAAACATATAAAGCTACCGTAATAAAGCACACTGGAAGCCACTATTTAGTTAGTGACCTCCCCAATTGGAATATAGTAACGTGTGTACTAAGAGGTAAGCTCAGATTAAAAGGGAGCAGTGCTACCAACCCTGTAGCCGTAGGAGATCACGTGCTATACCAAAAAGAGGGCGATAAACGAGGTGTTATAACCAAAGTTCTACCTCGCAAAAATTACATTATAAGAAAATCTACAAATCTTTCTAGACAAGCACATATAATAGCCTCTAACCTAGACCAAGTATTTCTTATAGTCACACTAAAGTTTCCCGAAACAAAATTTGAATTCATAGATCGCTTCTTAGTTACCTGCGAAGCTTATAATGTACCTGTTAAAATATTACTCAATAAAGCAGACCTTTTTACTCCCGAATATAAAGAGGCACTCTCAATTTTTTACGAAATATACCATGAAAGTGCAGGTTATCAAATTATTGAAACATCTGGTAAGTCACAGCTAAACCTCCCTACCATTAAAGAGCTCTGTAAAGATAAAATTTCTCTCTTCTCTGGAGTCTCTGGAGTAGGAAAATCTTCTCTTATAAACTCTTTAGACCCTAGCCTCTCTCTAAAAGTAGGAGAGATATCTGAATATCACAAACAGGGAAAACACACCACAACATTTTATGAAATACACCCCTTAGCAACTGGAGGCTATATAATTGATACTCCTGGAATAAAAGGGTTTGGCCTAATAGAGATAGAAGAAGAGGAGTTGAGCCACTACTTTCCAGAGATGTTAGAGCTACTCCCTAACTGCAGATTTGCCCCTTGCACCCATACACACGAACCAGACTGCGCAGTAAAAGAGGGAGTAGAAGAGGGCCGAGTAACAATAGAGCGCTACCAATCTTATTTGAGTATGCTAGAAGAGGAAGAGAAATACAGATAACGCAGAAGAGAGTAAAACACCAAATGAATAGAAGAGTTCTTAAGCTGGCCGGCCCCAGTATTTTAGCAAATATAACTGTACCCCTCGTTGGAATTGTAGATCTTGCAATAGCTGGACGGTTAGGCAGCGCTGCTACCATTGGAGGAATAGCAATTGCAACAATGCTCTTTGACCTACTCTACTGGAACATGGGTTTCCTAAGAGTTGGCACTGGAGGGTATGCAGCACAAGCCTACGGTAGAAGAGATTTCAAAGATGCATTTAAAGTTCTTGTTCAAGCACTAAGCACAGCCCTCTCTGCAGCTTTAATTATATGGGCTATCCAATACCTCTATATAGAGACTGCCTTCTTACTCATAGATTGCAGTGCCGAGACAGAGGTGTTAGCACGAAAATATTTCTTCATAAGAATATGGGCTGCTCCAGCAACACTATCACTATTTGTTTTTAAAGGGTGGTTTATAGGAATGCAAAACACCATAAGCCCAATGGTTGTAGATGTTTCAGTAAACATTCTTAACCTTGTATTGAGCATTGTGTTTGCAGTAGGGCTTAAGCTAGGCATCTCTGGTATTGCACTAGGAACATTAGTCTCTCAATATGCAGGCATAGCACTTGCTATAACTCTAATGTACGTATACTACAAAAAGCTATTCCACTACATTCATATAAAAGGAAACCTTAAGCTCAAAGCAATGAAAAATTTCTTTGTACTTAACGGCAACCTATTCTTAAGAAGTACCTCATTACTACTTGTATATGCAGGGTTCACTAGCCTAGCCGCCAAATATGGCGATAACCTACTTGCAGTAAGTACAATAATGATGAAGTTAATGCTCCTCTACTCCTATTTTGTAGATGGGTTTGCCTATGCTGGAGAGGCCCTAACAGGCAGATTTGTTGGAGCAAAAGATCTTTTCTCTTTAAAAAAAGCAATAAAAGTTCTCTTTGCATGGACTCTAGTTATTGCAGCAATCTCTACCCTAGCATACGCTTTTGCAGGAGAGCCCCTCTTTAGACTTATGACCAACAATAAAGAGGTAATAGATGCAGCCGCACCCTTCTTACCCTGGCTACTTATAGTCCCTCTTCTAAGTTGTGTAGCATTTATTCTAGATGGTATCTTTATTGGAGCAACCGCATCTGTAGCTATTAGAAATACCATGCTCCTCTCTGCTGCAGCCTTTTTTGCCAGCTACTACCTACTCCAATCTACCATAGGCATTCAAGCCCTCTACGTAGGATATATGGCCCACCTAATAGTAAGAACAGTTGTAATGTCTTTTCTAATGAAAAAAGAGGTCCTTAGCAAAGCTCAATAAAACAGCTATTTCAAGACTTCTACATTACGCAACTCCTTATAAATCAACAACATGTTAATTCATCTGATGGATAATTTTGTGTCAACAAGTTACAGGGTGGGAAACTTTAGCAGAACTAAAGTTTCAGTTATAGAACAAAAAGCACATCTATCTGTTTCTTTACTAAGAGCAATAAAGTTTTTAATAAAGATACACTCTTGTTAAACAGTATTAACTAGTTGAAACATATATTAAACACCAATAACTAATTAAAATATACAAAATGAAAAAATACAAAATTGCAGTGATTGTAGGGAGTTTGCGTAAAGAGTCCCTTAACCTCAAAACAGCAAATGCTTTAATGAAATTGGCACCTGAGTCTTTATCTTTAGAAATAGTAGATATAGCAAGCCTGCCTATGTTTAATGAAGACTTAGAAACCACCCCTCCAAAAGAGTGGGTAAAATTCAAAGAGCAAATTGCTGCTGCCAATGGAGTCTTATTTGTCACACCAGAATATAACAGATCTGTACCTGCTGTTATTAAAAATGCTATTGATGTAGGCTCACGCCCTTATGGGAAGAATTCTTGGAATGGTAAACCAGGGGCCATTGTTAGTGTCTCTATAGGCAACATCAGCGGATTTGGAGCTAATCACCATTTACGTCAATCGTTGGTTTTTGTAAATGTACCTACAATGGCTCAGCCCGAGGCTTACATTGGTGGAGCTGCGGCGTTATTTGACAATAATGGAAACCTTATTAATGATTCTACCAAAGAGTTTTTTAAGAATTTTATGGAAGCATTTGAAAAATGGGTTGTTACAAATGCGTAGGAGCAACTAACCCATTTTTAAAATGAGTTTACGTGAGCTTAACTACATTTTACAAATAAAAAAAGCAGCTACTTTAATAAGTAACTGCTTTTTTTGTGGGCCCAGCTGGACTTGAACCAGCGACCCCCTGATTATGAGTCAGGTGCTACTAACCAACTGAGCTATGGGCCCGAAACAGACTGCAAAAATAGTAAATATATTTCTAAATCAACAAATAAAATGAGTAGTTATTGACTTAAATTTGCAGCTTTGCTGCGAGTTTATCACACTTTAATCTCTACTTCTACACCACTTGGTAGTTCAAGCTTCATTAAAGCATCTACTGTTTTTGGAGTAGAACTGTAGATATCTAACAGACGGCGGAAAGAGTTTAGCTCAAACTGCTCGCGTGCTTTTTTGTTAACAAAAGTTGCACGGTTAACTGTGAATATCTTTTTGTCTGTTGGAAGAGGAATTGGGCCACTAACAACAGCACCTGTAGCTTTTACTGTTTTAACGATCTTATCTGCCGATTTATCTACAAGCATATGATCGTAAGATTTTAGCTTAATTCTTATTTTTTGGCTCATGTCTTAATTTTTTACTATTATTCATCTAGATCGTTATCAAAGCTCCTACCTCCTGCTTTTTCTATAACTTCTTTAGCTAGGCTGTTAGGAAGTTCGTCGTAATGCGAAAACTCCATGGTACTAGTTGCCCTACCCGAAGATAGTGTACGGAGTACAGTAACATAACCAAACTGTTCTGAAAGAGGAACTTTTGCTTGAACAATTCTAGCATTACCCTTCGAATCCATATTATTAATTTGACCACGGCGTTTGTTAAGGTCTCCTATAACATCGCCTAGGTAATCTTCTGGACACAGAACTTCAAGGTTCATAATTGGCTCTTGAATATATGGGTTTGCTTTAGGGCAAGCTTTACGAAATGCCTGTCTAGCACATATTTCAAAAGAGAGTGCATCTGAGTCTACTGCGTGGAACGAGCCATCTTTAAGAACAACTTTAAGTGAAGTAACCTCGTAACCAGCAAGAACACCGTTTACCATTGCTGCCTTAAAGCCTTTCTCTACTGCTGGTATAAACTCTTTTGGAATATTACCACCTTTAACCTCATCTACAAATTGAAGCCCAGTAACACCTTCGTCTGCAGGACCAATCTCTACAATAATATCTGCAAATTTTCCTCGGCCACCACTCTGCTTCTTGAAAACTTCGCGATGCTGAATAGTAGTACGAATAGCCTCTTTGTAGTTTACTTGAGGTGCTCCTTGGTTAATCTCTACACTAAACTCTCTGCGCAAACGGTCTACAATAACTTCTAAGTGAAGTTCGCCCATACCACTAATAATTGTTTGACCAGTATCATGATCTGATTTAACAGTGAATGTAGGGTCTTCTTCTGAAAGTTTAGAAAGAGCATTACCCAATTTATCAATATCTTTTTGAGTCTTTGGCTCTACAGCAAGTCCAATAACTGGGTCTGGGAATGTCATTGACTCAAGATTAATTGGATTTCCTTCTGAAGAGATACTGTCTCCAGTACGAAGATCTTTAAAACCAACAGCTGCACAAATATCTCCAGCCTCTACGTGATCTATAGCATTTTGTTTACTTGAGTGCATCTGATAAAGACGGGCTACTCTCTCTTTTTTACCTGAACGAGTGTTCATAATATAAGAGCCAGCATTTAGCTTTCCAGAATATGCACGTATATAAGCTAAACGGCCTACAAAAGGGTCTGTCGCAATCTTAAATACTAAACCACAGAATGGTTCATTAACATCTGTTTTGCGAGTCTCTTCTTCTCCTGTATCTGGGTTAATTCCAGTTATATGACCTATATCTAAAGGAGAAGGTAAATAGCGCATAATTGCATCCAGTAAATATTGAACACCTTTATTCTTAAAAGATGAACCACAAGTAACAGGCACAACAGCCATATCTATGGTAGCTTTTCTTAAGGCATCAATAATCTCTTCATTAGAGATAGAGTCTGGATCTTCAAAGAATTTCTCTAAAATCTCGTCGTTATATTCTGCGATAGATTCAATTAGCTTACCTCTCCACTCATCTACCTCTGCTGCCATCTCTTCTGGAACCTCTTTTATCTCAAAATTGATAAGCGACTTATCTGTTTGATCATAGTAGTAAGCTTTTCTAGATACTAAGTCAATGATTCCTTCGAATCTATCCTCGGCACCTATAGGAAGTGCTATAGGAACTGCATTAGCTCCTAGCTTTTCTCTGATATCACTCACTACAGCATAAAAATCTGCTCCAGTACGGTCCATTTTATTTACATAAGCCAATTTTGGTACGTGGTACTTATCGGCTTGGCGCCAAACAGTCTCTGACTGCGGCTGTACACGACCTACTGCACAAAATGTTGCTACAGTTCCGTCTAGTACTCGCAAAGATCTCTCGACCTCTACTGTGAAGTCTACGTGACCAGGAGTATCTATGAGGTTTATCTGATATTGATTATCTTGGTAATTCCAAAATGCAGTTGTAGCTGCAGATGTAATTGTAATACCCCTCTCCTGCTCTTGAACCATCCAGTCCATTGTTGCGGCACCATCATGTACCTCACCAATTTTATGACTTTTACCTGTATAGAACAGAATTCTCTCCGATGTAGTAGTTTTACCAGCATCAATGTGAGCCATGATGCCTATATTTCTTGTGTATTTTAAATCTCTTGCCATCTAATATTTCGTGGTACTTTGGTGCTTAAAAACGGAAATGTGCAAAAGCTTTATTGGCCTCTGCCATTCTGTGCATATCTTCTTTTCTCTTATAAGCTGCGCCTTCATTATTGTATGCAGCCATAATTTCTGCGGCAAGTTTTTCGGCCATTGAGTGCCCCGAACGTTTGCGAGCGTAAAGAATTAGGTTTTTCATTGAGATTGAAGTTTTTCTTTCCGGACGCACCTCTGTTGGAACTTGGAAGTTTGCACCACCCACTCTACGGCTTTTAACCTCTACTTGAGGGGTTATGTTTTCAAGTGCTTTTTTCCAGATCTCTAGAGGAGCCTTTTCAGAATCTTTCATCTTTTCGCCAATAATGTCAAGTGCATCATAGAAGATGCTGTAGGCGATACTCTTCTTTCCCTGAAGCATAAGATTATTCACGAATCTTGTAACTGAAGTGTCGTGGAATTTTGGGTCGGGAAGTAGAATTCTCTTTTTAGGCTTCGTTTTTCTCATTTACTTAAGAATTGAAATTGTTATTACTTTTTTGCTGTTTTCTTTGGTCTCTTAGTACCATAGTGAGAACGGCTTTGCATGCGTCCTTCTACGCCTGCTGTGTCCAATGCTCCGCGAAGAATATGGTAACGTACACCCGGAAGATCTTTTACACGACCACCACGAACAAGCACAATTGAGTGCTCTTGGAGGTTGTGACCTTCACCCGGTATATATGCGTTTACCTCTTTTTGATTTGTAAGGCGCACACGGGCCACCTTACGCATTGCTGAGTTAGGTTTCTTAGGAGTTGTAGTGTAAACACGTACACATACTCCGCGTTTTTGAGGACATGATTCAAGTGCACGAGATTTGCTCTTTTCAGAGATAACCACCCGGCCCTTGCGAACTAGCTGTTGAATTGTTGGCATAATTAGTTGTTGTTCTTAACTTTAACTATTTTCGTTATATAAAACGGGTTGCAAAGATAGCATTAATTAATTTAATTACAAACAAGTTATTCACATTTTATATAGGAAATAAGTATTAATTTTGCTTTATTGCATAATTATAAAAATAATTAATATCTATACCATGAAGATATCTAAAACTGCACAAGCTTTTATTAAACAAGAAGAGGTTTACGGAGCACACAATTACCATCCATTAGAAGTTGTATTAGCTCGAGGCGAAGGCGCCTACGTATGGGACGTAGATGGGGAAAAATATTACGATTTTCTCTCGGCCTACTCTGCTGTTAACCAAGGGCACTGCCACCCTCATATTGTTAAAGCTTTAACAGACCAAGCTAAAACTCTTTGCCTAACATCGCGAGCCTTTTATAACGACTGCCTAGGCCCTTACGAAGAGTTTATACACAACTACTTTGGCTACGACAAGGTACTCCCTATGAACTCGGGTGCCGAGGCTGTAGAGACAGCGCTAAAATTAGCTCGAAAATGGGGTTACTTAGAAAAAGGGATTCCAGAGAACCAAGCTTTAATAGTTGGTTGCGAAGGTAACTTTCATGGCAGAACCATCTCTATAGTTTCACTCTCTAGCGACCCAGACTCTTACTCTGGTTATGGCCCTTTCACCCCAGGTCTTGTTAAAATACCTTATAATGATGTAGCTGCTTTAGAGGCTATTTTAAAAGAGCATGGTAAAAATATTGCTGGCTTTATGCTTGAGCCTATTCAAGGAGAAGCGGGAGTTTTTGTTCCAGACCAAGGATATCTTAAAAAGTGTTACGATTTATGCAAAGAGCATAATGTGCTGTTTATTGCAGACGAAGTACAAACAGGCATAGCCCGTACAGGTAAACTTCTTTGCTGCGATCACGAGGGCGTACGCCCAGATATTGTTATACTTGGTAAAGCTATTTCGGGCGGAGTTCTTCCTGTTTCGGCAGTACTTGCAGACAACCACATTATGCTAACAATTAAACCAGGCGAACACGGCTCTACTTTTGGAGGTTTCCCACTTGCGTGTAAAGTTGCAACAGCCGCTTTAGAGGTAGTTAAAAATGAAAACCTTGCAGAAAAGGCAGAATACTTAGGAGAGATTTTTCGCAAAGAACTTATAGATTTTCACTCCCCATTTATAGAGATAGTAAGAGGCAAAGGTCTTATGAATGCAATTGTTGTAAAACCTCATAAAGGGAAAGAGGCATGGGATGTGTGCGTTAGAATGGCAGAAAATGGCCTCCTAGCTAAACCAACCCACCAACACATAATTAGATTTGCTCCACCTCTAGTAATAACCGAACAGGAGTTAATGAAAGCTCTAGAGATTATAAAAGACTCTATAAGCTCTTTAGAATAAGAACACAACTATATGCAATCTACTCCAAAAATATTAATGGTTAAGCCCGTAAACTTTGGGTTTAACCAACAAACATTTGCTAATAATAAATTTCAAGTAAAGGGGTTTGAGCAAGATGCTTCAACAAAAGCAACTGCCCAGTTCAATACCTTTGTTAAAAAGTTAAGAGATGTGGGAGTTCAGGTAATAGTAATAGAAGACACACCTGAGCCTCACACTCCAGACTCTATCTTCCCTAACAACTGGTTCTCTACGCATAAAGGGGGTACTTTAGTTCTCTACCCAATGTTTGCACCAAATCGCAGGCTAGAGAGAAAACCCGCTGTACTAAACTATCTAAAAGAGAGTTGTAATGTAAAAAGAGTGGTAGACCTTACCCACTTCGAAAAGGAAGAGAAATTTTTAGAAGGCACCGGGAGTATGGTTCCAGATAGAGACAACAACCTTATTTTTGCCTGCAGCTCCCCTAGAACCAACTCAGAAGTTCTAGAGGAGTTTTGCAATCAATTAGATTACGATTATCTACTTTTCGATGCATTTGACCAAGAAGGAGACCCTATCTATCACACAAATGTTATGATGAGTGTCTGCTCTAAATTTGTAGTAGTTTGTTTAGATGCAATAACAGATTTAGACCAGAGAACCAACCTAATAGCTCTTGTAGAAGAGATCGGCAAAGAGGTAATAGAGATTTCATTTGAACAAATGGCTCAATTTGCCGGAAATATGATAGAGGTGCGCAACAAAGATGGCGAGCCACTGCTAGTAATGTCTCAAACTGCAAAAGAGTCTTTAGATGCCCAGCAACTAAAAAAGCTAGAGAGTTATTGCAAAATAGTCTCCTCTAACTTAACTACAATAGAGAACAATGGAGGTGGCTCTGCCAGATGTATGATTGCAGAGCTATTTATCTAGCCACCTACTTATTTATTTTCCACTTGTTTTCTCTAATAGTTCCACTTCTATAGGCAGAAACTAGCTGGATTAAATCGTCTATTTGTTGTTGTAGCTCCTTACCTATATCTGTATCTCTTACCAACTTACGTTTATTACTAAACTCCAAAACAGTAGTTTCAGATATAATATCGTCTCCATCACGAATTGCCTTTTCTGTAGTTACAAAAGGTTGGTGTTGAACAAGCTGCAACCCGTGGGAGTTATAAATAAGAGTATATCCTGCAATACCTGTTTGTGATTGATATGCTTTAGAGTAGCCCCCATCTATAACCAAAAGTTTTCCTTCTGCCTTAATAGGAGATTCTCCTTTACCTGTTTTCACTGGAATATGACCATTAATAATATGAGAATGACGGTCTTTAATCCCAAATTCCTCAAGTATCATTTCGCATATCTCTTTATTATCTTTTAACTTAGTGTAATAACCTTTCTCCTCTTTATGGGTCTCTTTCTCTGCAATAAAATATCTCTCAAAGGTTGCCATTTTAGCTTTATCAAACTGAGGAGAGCTAGGGCCACACCATAAAAACCACACATAATCTTTACAAGCATGTTTTTTAATCTTATTCCTCTCATTAAAGTATGCCTCTCTTATAACTTTTTCTACTTTATCGAATAGCTTTTTACCCGAAAGTTTCTCTCCCAACACAAATACCTCTTTTAGAGATCCATCTTTATTTAACGGCATTGAGGCATGGAATAGTAGATTGGAGTTTCTAGTAAGATATAGAGAACCATTATTATAGAGGCATCTCATATGTTTAGTTAGCCTTTCGCTATTTAAAAAGTAGTGCATAAGAGTATCTACAGTCTCTTGCTCCTCTTCTGTTAATTTATACGGATCTGCCGGGTCTATAGTAGGGAAATTGGTATCTAAAAGCTTATACTCTTTACCATCTATAACAATTGTACCTTTCTCTTTATTAATAAGATGTAATAATTTTCTATCTTCCATTTGGAACTCTTTGTTCCTATCTATTATTGCACCCTCTAGCTTAAACTGAATAATTGAGATAGCCTTATGCATCTGAGATATCATTCTCACATGCTTAGTTTTAACTGGCTCATCTTTGTTCTCTTTAGGTTTAAATAGAGAACAGTTATCGTTACCATAAACCTCCATGGCAAAAGTAGCAAGAGGCATTAAGTTTATACCATAACCCTCTTCTAAAGTAGTAAGATTGGCATATCTTAAAGAGATTCTAACAACATTTGCCATACAAGCTTCGCTCCCGCTAGCTGCACCCATCCAAACTAAATCGTGATTACCCCACTGTATATCAAAGTTATGGTAGTCACAAAGTGTGTCCATTATTATATGTGCGCCCGGCCCTCTATCGTAAATATCTCCAATAATATGTAGTGAATCTATTGTGAGCCTTTTAATAAGATTGCAAATTGCAACAATAAAATGTTGGGCTCTACCAGTAGAGACAATAGTAGAAATAATTGCAGAGATATAATCGTGCTTGTTAGGCTCAGATAAAGACTCATGCAGCAACTCCTGAATAATATATGAAAACTCTTTAGGAAGAGCTTTTCTTACTTTAGATCTAGTATATTTAGATGAGACATTGCTACACACTTTCATTAGCTGTACAAGCACCATTTTGTACCAATCATCTATCTCTTTACCCTCTCTCTTTTTAATAATTGAGAGCTTCTCTTTAGGATAATAGATTATTGTACACAGCTCTCGCTTTTCTACATCACGAAGAGTGTGACCAAAAATATCTTCTACCTTTTTACGAATAACACCCGAAGCATTTTTTAATACATGAGCAAAAGCCTCATGTTCGCCATGAATATCTGTTAAAAAATGCTCTGTCCCTTTAGGCAAGTTCATAATTGCCTCAAGATTTATAATCTCTGTAGTAGCATCAGAAATAGTGGGAAAACTTTTAGATAAAAGCCTAAGATACTTTAACTCTCTAGTCATAATTACTTTTTTAACAGGTTATAGATACTTCTCTACCATCTCATGCAAGAAATCAATTTTTATAGGTTTAGTAATAACATTTGTAAAACCAACCCCAAGTGCTTTTTGCCTATCACTTTCAAAAGCATGAGCTGTTTGAGCAATAATAGGAATAGAGGTAGAGATGGTACGAATAATTTTAGTAGCCTCATATCCATCCATTACAGGCATCCTAATATCCATTAATATAAGATCTGGCTCACACTCGTTAAAGAGATCTACTGCTTCTTTACCATTCTTTGCCCAAATTACCTCATACTTCGTTGATAAAATAATCTTTAAAAGTAAATAATTACTTTCCAGATCTTCTGCTATTAAAATTTTAGATTTTCCCATTGCTGCTTTAAAATGTTCTTTATTTTATTTATATTAGCAACTCAATTACAAGAGTAACTAGAATATAACTATTTCAAAGATAAGAATAAATAATTATTTAAATTAATTAGATTATGAATTTTAAATTACCAGATCTTCCTTACAAAAAAGATTCCCTCGAGCCAGTAATAGGCATGGGAACAATAGAGTTCCATCATGGCAAACACCACCTTGCCTATGTAAACAACCTTAACAACCTTATTAAAGGGACTCAATTTGAAAAAATGTCATTAGAAGAGATTATCCAAAAATCAGATGGTGGTATTTTCAACAATGCTGCTCAAGTATGGAACCACACATTCTATTTTAACTCTTTTAAACCAGGTGGCGGTGGCGCACCCAAAGGAGAGCTAGCAAAAGCAATTGACAAAAAATGGGGCTCATTTGAAAAGTTTGTAGAAGAGTTCAATACAGCGGCAAAAACTCTTTTTGGATCTGGCTGGGCTTGGTTAGTAAAAGATAAAGAGGGTAACCTGCAAATACTTAAAGAGAGTAACGCCGGAACACCTCTAACACAAGGGCTAACACCTATTTTAACATTTGACGTATGGGAACACGCCTACTATCTAGATTACCAGAACCGCAGGCCAGATTACATATCGTCACTTTGGGGAATAATTGACTGGGATACTGTATCGGCAAGGTACTAACCTGCTTAAATACAAAGGTTTTGCCACAGAGGTTGTGGCCCGTAAAAAAATAAACAATAAATAAGGCTACTTAAATATCATTTAGGTAGCTTTTTTCTATTGGCTACTGGCTGTTTAAATTTGGGAGTTGTAATATTTAGGATTGCCAGTTACCTCTTTACCTAGCCAACTAGGCTTAGGGAACTCCTGTGACTCACTTTGCAGCTCAATCTCGGCAATTATAAGTCCCTCATGCCTCCCATAAAATTCATCTACTTCAAATCTAAGCTCGCTACATTCATTAGGCTCACTACTCTCTAGCGGAATTATGTATCGCCTCTTTTCAATTATACCAGGCTCGCAAATTTTTAAAAGCTCTTGCGCCTCGGCAACCGGAATCTCTTTCTCCCACTCATACCGCGAAACCCCACTACTACTGCTTTTCCCTTTAATAGTTAGGTATGCCGAGTTTTTTACTACCCGCACTCTAACGGTTCTTTCAGGCGTGCGCGAGAGATAGCCTTGCCTAACTAAAGTAGAGCTAATAGCCTCTCCCTTAAAATCCAAAGAAGTTACCAAAAATTTACGTTCTATCTCTTTTGCCATAATTACGAATTTTCTAAACGTAAATATAGACAAACAACTCAACTCTTTCCAAAACTAAAGCATAGCAAAGCGAACATTGCTAGGAGATGAATACAAGTAAATATTTAGTAACCAGATATTTAATTTTTCTAAATGAGCCCAAAAGGGCTTATTTCAAAAATCTAACTACCATGTAATTAGCAGCTTATGAGCAATTATCTCCTGGAGAATCGTTTCCCAGGGAAAAATCAGATGAATTATTAGATAAAATGTTTGCAATAATATTATAATTGAAATTTCGCCAATACATTAATTCATGTTATGTTTATCTGTTAGTTACAAGTTGAGAAACTTCAACAACTCAGCTTTTTTCGCTATCTTTATATGTTAAAAACTACAAATCATGAAAACCCTCTTAATTACTCTAGTAGCTGTAGTAGCAATTGCATTATTGCCGCAACAAGCTCAAGGCCAAGTAACTGCGCAAGGTCAAATGGCCACCAAGTGCAATGTTTATCAATTTGAATACCCAATAATGCTACCTGCAACTCCCGTTAAAAACCAGGCGGTTACAGGCACATGCTGGTCTTTTGCTACCACCTCTCTGTTTGAATCTGAGCTTATGAGAATGGGCAAAGGGGTATATGAATTATCTGAGATGTTCACAGTTAGATATAATTACATAAATAGAGTAAACGACAACTTTATAAAACAAGGCAAAGGCAATCTTGGAGAGGGAAGCCTCTCTAATATGGTACTAAATGTTGTTAACCAATACGGAATGGTACCACTAGAGGTTTACCAAGGGATTAATTACCACTCCAAAACCCACGACCACACAGAGCTGAACGCATCAATTCAAGCAATTGCAGCCGTTCCAGTAATGGCAAAAACTAGGAGCCCCCAATTTTATAAAACACTCAACGCAATATTAGACACTTACTTAGGCGAAGCTCCAGAGAAATTCAATTACAAAGGAAAAGAGTACACACCACTCACATTCTTTAATAGCCTCGGCATAAAAACAGAGGAGTACATACTTCTTACCAGCTTTAGCCACCACCCATATTACAGCAATTTTGTGCTAGAGATTCCAGACAATTGGAACAGCGGAAGCTACCACAATCTACCATTAAACGAATTTATGCAAGTGATAGACAACGCACTCAAAACAGGTTATACAGTTGGTTGGGATGGAGACATGAGCGAAAAAAGCTATTCAGACCCAATGGGCATTGCCGTAAACGCAACCCAGCAAGAGTTAGAGAGCGAACCTGGCAGGAAACTTTCGTTTAACAGAATTTATCAAGAAGAGACAGTAACTCAAGAGAATAGACAAGCTGGCTTTGAAAGCACCGCCACCACAGACGATCACTTGATGCATTTAATTGGTAACGCCAAAGATAAAAACGGAACAACTTACTATGTTGTAAAAAATTCATGGAAGCCAGAGACCAACCGTTTTGGTGGGTACAACCATCTCTCTAGAGAGTACGTAAAAGCAAAAACCATCTCAATAATTGTTCACAAAGATGCAATCCCTAAAGCAATTCTCAATAAACTAAATCTTTAATTAGCAAAAATTTAGGAGAAGCGCCGAGGTGTTTTAAGCCATCATTATACTTTCACAAGCGCAAAGTGTAATTTGGTGCAATTTTTGATATAGTATATCTACGGCTATAATAGAATAGAAGATAAAAAAATTATATATATATTATGAAGAGAATGTTAATTATTATTAATCTGTTGTTGGCATTCATAGTTAGTTCTTGTGGGAACAATAATGAGCCCAAAGAAGCTCTTGTTAATGTAAAAACAGACACAGTAAAAGTGTATGGCAATAGCAAGAGTGGTGTTTTCCCGGGAAAAATAAAGGCAGGAGAAGATATTAATCTCTCTTTTAGAATAGCTGGCCCCATAGCCAAAGTCTATGTCTCACCTGGCAACCATGTAAGAAAGGGAGAGCTCTTAGCAGAGATAGACTCCAGAGACTACACCATTCAACTAGCAGCAACCCAAGCAGAATATAATAGTATTAAAAGCGAAGCCAATAGAGTTATTGCTTTATATAAAACAAAGAGCGTAACAGAGAACGACTACTACAAAGCACTCTATGGGTTAGAGCAAGTTACCGCAAAATACAACGCCCACAAAAATGCACTCTCAGATACCAAACTATATGCACCTTACAACGGCTATATTCAGAAAACTTATTACTCTGCCAACGAGACAGTAGGAGCTGGTATGCCAGTTGTCTCTATGATAAATACAACCGCTATGGATGTAGAGATAAATATACCCTCTAACTACTTTGTAAAGAAGCAAGAGTTTGAATCTTTTAGCTGTATATCTGATATATACCCAGATAAGGAGTACCCTTTAGAGCTATCTGGGATTAATAGAAAAGCAAATCTAAACCAACTCTACACCGTATATTTAAACCTTAAAATTCCAAAAGGGTACCCCCCACTCACTCCAGGAATGACAGTTACTGTTAAAGTGAACTATAAAAATGCATCTGCAACAAGATATATAGTTCCAATTAATGCATTAGTGAGTGCAGCCTGCGGAAGCTCTGTGTGGGTTTATAACCAAGAGAAGGGTACAATATGCAAAAGAGAGATTGTTGCCGAGGGTATAGATAACAGAGGCAATGCAATTGTTATAGAGGGGCTAGAGCCAGGAGAAATAGTAGTCTCTGCAGGAGCTAGCTCACTAAAAGAGGGTCAAAAAGTGAGACCAATTAATGCCCAATCTAAAACCAATGCAGGAGGTATGTTATGATAGATTTTGGGAAATGGGCACTTAATAACCGTAAGTTTGTCTTCTTTATTGTAGCAGCTTTAGTTGTTGGAGGGGTCTTCTCTTTTAACAACATGAGTAAACTAGAAGATCCAGAAATTAAGGTTAAGCAAGCTATGGTAATAACCACATACCCGGGAGCAAATGCCCATGAGGTAGAGTTAGAGGTTACCGAACCGTTAGAAATTGCAATTAAGTCTATAAAAGGAGTAGAGACAGTTACTAGCCGTTCTATGAACGATGTCTCTATTATAGAGATATCGCTTTTCCACACAGTCCCAGATTCAGAAGTAGAACAGACTTGGGATATTTTAAGAAGAAAAATAAACGACACAAAGCACACCCTACCTGCCAAAGCAAACACACCAATAGTAAAAGACGATTTTGGCGACGTTTACGGAATGTTTTACGCCATAACAAACAATGGTTACTCAGAGCGCGAGATGAACAAATATATAGAGCTCATTAAACGCGAAGTTCAAAATATAGAGGGGATTGCTGCTGTAACAGTTTATGGATTACAAAACGAATGTATAAATATTGAGTTGGTCCAAGATAAAATGGCAAGTTTAGGAGTACACCCCGTAGAGGTAATCTCTACCCTTAACGGCCAGAACGAGACAACCTACTCTGGGTACTATATGAGTGGTAGCCACAGAATAAAAGTAACAGTAAACGACAGATACAAAAGCGCTACAGATATAGGAGACCTACTCCTACAAGGGCACGAAAAAGACCAACTTAGACTTAGAGATATTGCAAATATAACTCTAGATATAGAGAAACCTATTAGAAACCAAATGCTTTACGATGGGCAAAATGCCTACGGATTTTCAATTGCTGCACTTGGTGGCACAGATATTACAAAACTGGGAAAAGAGACAGATGCCAAAATGGATGCTTTAAAAGAGAGCCTAATTCCTGCAGGAATTGAGTTTCATAAAGTGTTCTTCCAACCAGAAAGAGTGAAAGAAGCACTCAGCTCGTTTTTAGTAAATCTCCTACTCTCTATAACTATTGTAATAGTAGTTCTAATGTTTGCTATGGGCTTTAGAAGTGGAATTATTATTGGAGTGAACCTCTTTGTTATAGTATTTGGAACATTCTTAATACTCAACAATTTTGATGGTACACTACAGAGAGTCTCTCTAGGCACTTTTGTTCTAGCAATGGGAATGTTAGTAGATAATGCAATAGTTATTATAGATGGCATTTTAGTAGATCTCAAAAGCGGAGTAAGTAAACAGGAGGCACTAACCTCTATAGGCAAAAAAACAGCAATGCCACTTTTAGGAGCAACGCTCATTGCAATTCTAGCATTCTTCCCCATTTTTCTCTCTCCAGATACAGCAGGCGTCTATGTTAGAGACCTATTTATTGTTTTAGCTGTCTCTCTACTACTTAGCTGGATACTAGCCCTTACACTGGTTCCTATTCACGCCAGCTTCTCTCTAACGCGCAAAAAAAGAAGCGAGAGAAAAGGCCGAGGCAATAAAAAAGACCCATTTGACTCCCCCTCGTACAGAGTTCTGCGCACAGTGCTGTCGTGGGTGCTCTGCCATAAAACCACCACAATAGTTATAGCCACAATATTGGTTGGAAGTAGCCTATTTAGTTATCAGTTTTTGCCTCAAGGGTTCTTCCCAGATATGGAGTATAACCAACTCTATATAGAGTATAAACTTCCCGAAGGGGCCACAAGTGAAACAGTAAAAAAAGATCTTGAACAGATATCTCAATATTTAAAAGAGAAAGAAGAGGTTACCCATATTACCACCTCTATAGGTGGCACTCCCGGGCGGTACAACCTAGTTAGGAGTATGGCAATTCCATCTATGTCTTATGGAGAGCTTATTGTAGACTTTAACACCCCCAAACAGGTTGTAAAATGTATCCCAGATATTCAAAACTACCTAACAAATAACTACCCACAGGCATACGCAAGGGTTAAGCGGTACAACCTTATGTACAAAAAATTCCCAATTGAGGTTCAGTTTAACGGGCCAGACCCTGCCATACTTAGAGATTTAACAGCGCAAGCATTAGAGATAATGCATAAAAATAGTAGCACAAGGCTTGAATGTAAAGACTGGGAACCTAAATTTCCTGTTATAGTAGCCAACTACAACCAACCTACAGCACGCTCTCTAGGGCTTTCAAGATCTGATATTGCAATCTCTCTACTAGCTGCAACAGAAGGAATACCAACAGGAGTTTTTTATGATGGCCGAGACCGTTTTAATATCTACATAAAAACCACAGAAAACCAAGGTGAGCCTATAAATGATTTAAGTAACGCTCAAGTATTTGGGATGGTTCCGCCTATCTCTAATCTCTTAAATAAAGAGACAGTAACTGGCTTACTCTCTGGTACCATTAAAGAGCAAGAGATAATAAGTGAGCTTCTTAGAACAGTTCCACTTAGCCAAGCAACTAACGGGATTGAGATAGAGTGGCACGAGCCCCTTGTTATTAGAAGTAACGGGCAGAGAGCAATGAGAGCACAGTGCGAACCTGCAGTTGGAGTAAGTGCTTCCGATGCACGTAAAAGCATACTAGAAGAGATAGAGAACATTGAACTACCTGTGGGGTATAGCCTAGAGTGGGAAGGAGAACATAAAGCTAGCACCCAATCTACAAAGTACCTCTTTAAAAACTTCCCTCTTGCAATTATTTTAATGATAGCAATTTTGGTTTTGCTTTTTAAAGATTATAGAAAGCCATTAATAATTATGCTCTCTATTCCTCTATTATTAGTAGGTGTAGTATATGGAATGTTACTCTCTGGAAAGGTATTTGGATTTGTAGCAATTGTAGGAATATTGGGGTTAATTGGAATGATGGTTAAGAATGGAGTTATTCTTATGGACGAGATTAATATGCAGCTCTCTTCTGGGGTAGAACCAATGAAGGCTCTGCTAGATAGTTCGTCTAACCGTTTCCGTCCTGTAATGATGGCCTCTATGACCACAATTTTGGGAATGATTCCACTACTAGCAGACGATCTTTTTGGCTCTCTAGCAGTTACCATAATGGGCGGGCTACTTATTGGTACTTTAATTACTCTACTCTTTATACCTATTTTATACTCTATATTCTTTGGTATTAAACTAGATAAATGTGAAACTTGTGATAAATAATATGATCTCAAAAAAAATAATTATAACACTCTCCTTTTTACTGGTGAGTATAACAGCTGTATATGCTCAGCAGGCAAGCTACAACCTAGAGTACCCTTCGCAAAGACTCTCGTTAGAAGAGTGTAGGCAAATGGCTATGCAAAATAATATAGAGAAGAGCATTGCCAAAGAGCAAATAAATGTTGCTGCGCATAAAGTTGCTGCATATAAGACAAACTACCTTCCAAAAATATCTGCAACAGGGCTTTATCTTTACAGCAATGCAACCTTGGCTAAAACTATAGAGGGCGGCATGCTCCCAACCTTTGTCCCTGACGGAGCAGGAGGTGTAGCACCAAACGGCGGGTTTGCATTTATGCCCGATATACCTCTGGAATTAAGTTTAAACAGCACTTATAACGGCGCTTTGCGAATTGAACAACCCATCTATACCGGAGGCAAAGTAACAGCAGCATACAAAATGGCACAAACAGGCTACCAAATGGCACAGGTAAACCAAGAGCTTAGCCAATATGAAGTTATTCTACTTTGCGACCAAGCCTATTGGAACTGTGTAAAAGCCAAGGCAATTATAGAGACAACTCGGCAAATAAAAGAGACTCTTATAGAGCTGGAAAGAATGGTTAAAAACGCTGTAGAAGAGGGAATGACTCATAGAAAAGAGCTTTTAACTGTCCAGGTTAAGATGAACGAGGCTAATTTAAATTTAACTCGTGCACAAAATGGCTATAACCTAGCCATTATGAACCTTAACCATATAACTGGCATTCCTCTAAACAGCTCTACAGAGGTTACAGATTCTTTTGAAACTCAAGGCAATATTGCAGCAGAGCAGAGTGGTTTAGATATAATAGAGAGTACATTCGATATTACTTTACGCCCAGAATATAGGCTACTTAGCAAACAGGTAGAGATGAAAAAACTACAAGAAAACCTAGTTAGAAGTGAGTTTTTACCCAATGTGGGAGTAATGGGGGCCTATGGCTATACAAACGGGCTAAAGATGAATAATGAAAAACTTTTAGATGGGGCAAACTTTGCAGCTCTACTCTCAATTAATATTCCTATTTTTCATTGGGGAGAGGGTAAAAATAAAATAAAAGAGGCAAAACTAGAGAGCTCTATTGCGCAAATGCAGCTCAACAACTCCCAGCAAAAAATGACTCTAGAGGCTACTAAGGCAATAAACCAACTTAATGAAGCAAAATTAGAGGTTGCGCTCACAACTAAATCTGTAGAGCAGGCAAAAGAGAATATGGAGGTGAGCAAAGAGAGATACTCTGCTGGAATGGAAACTCTGGCAAATTACATGGAAGCTCAAACAATGTGGCAAAATGCAATAAGTAACTATATTACTGCAAAGGCTTCTCTTAACCTCACTAAAACAAAATATCTAAAAGCAACGGGGAAACTTTAATGTGATTTCTAATTTGCATTACATGATAGAAATTTCTTGAGCAAGCGTTCTTTAGGGAACTCTATTTACGAAATCATCATCAATACGCCAAAGGCCATCATACCCAGAGCATACCAACGGCGCACTGGTGCCTCGGCCTTCTCTATACTTAAACCAGATAAAAACTGAGGGCCAACCAAGGCTCCTACAACAGTACCAATTGTAAGTAAATAGACAAGGGTTAAATCTATTTGCCCCACAACAAAGTGAGCCCCTAGAGCACTTAGGGTGTTCCCGAAAATTACCATTAATGAGGTTCCTATTACAAGTCTCAATGGCATTCTTAACGCAAACATCCCTGCCATTACTGGAGCTATCCCACTGGTGCCGAATGTTCCTGTAATTATACCAGATAAAAACCCATAGAGAAGGCCTTTAACTGTCTTCTCTTTTTTAGTGAGATCTTTAAGTACTTGGCCCTGCTTACAAGCTCTCTTCTCTAGATATTGGTTTACCAACATTTGCAATGCAAGAATTATTGAATAAATCCCAAATGCTATTCGTAACTGAGTAGCTGTTACTAGGCTGGTAACTGTTGCACCAGACATAGCACCAAAAATACCTGCACTCATAAATATTAAGCCTGTTCTAAGGTCTAGATTGTTTTTTCTATAGTGCCCTATTGAGCCAGCCAAACAGATTGGCATTGTGGCAGCAAGAGAGGTGGGCACTGCAACTTGCGCAGGCACATCAAAGAAAACAATTAATAGTGGTAAAAAGAAGAATCCGCCCCCGCCTCCTATTAAAGCTCCAAAGAAACCTACAATAAAGCCTATAAAAGGCAACCATAAATAAGAGGTCTCAAAGAGAGAGTGAAAAATCATAGTAGTTTATTGTGGTAAGCAAATAGGCTTTGAGATTACAAATATGGTTATTTATGCCCATTCCACAATAAAAAATTTTTAGTTCAAATTAGCGTGCTAAATTATATTTCTCAATTTTGGAGTTAAGAGTTGGGCGAGTAATCCCTAAAATACGTGATGCTTCAACTTTATTCCAATTAACTCTGTTTAAAATAGCCTCAATATGATCTTTTTCTATTTCAGATAAAGATTTAAGCTCTAAAACCTGAGATCTATCTGATATATTTGTAGACAATGCTGTATTTAGAACAATATTATGTTTCTCTATAACATCATTTTTAGACATTACAATGGCCTGTAAAATAGTATTCTCTAACTCTCTTACATTGCCTGGCCAACAATAATCTTGAAGCATCTCAATTACTCCATCTCCTATTTTTGTTACATTTTTACCAAATTTTTTATTGAGTTTTTTCATAAAATGAATAACAAGATCTTCAATATCTTCTTTCCTCTCTTTTAAAGGTGGCAATTGAATCGTGAATACTTTAAGTCTATAGTACAAGTCTTCTCTAAACTTCCCCTCCTTTATTAGCTCTTCCAAATTTTTATTTGTAGCCGTAATAATTCTTGCTCTCATTGGGATTGTCTCTTCGCCTCCAACCTTTTCGAACTCTAACTCCTGAAGTACCCGTAAAAGTTTAACTTGTGTATTATGTGACATTCCCGAGATTTCATCCAAGAATATTGTACCATCTGCAGCTAATTCGAACTTCCCTTTTTTATCACTTATGGAGTCTGTAAAGGAGCCTTTAACATGACCAAAAAGCTCCCTTTCTAATAACGATTCTGTTAAAGTACTACAATTTACAACTACCAAAGGCTTGTTCCTTGTAGCACCCGATAAATGAATAAGCCTAGCTATCAATTCTTTACCAGTGCCTGTTTTCCCTTCAATAAGCACATTCACCTTATTCATAGAGATCATCCCTATGTTTTTGAATATCTCTTTCATCTTTGGGGTTTTACCCACTAAGAAATTATTGTCTGAGTCTATTTCTAACCTGCTGTTGAGAGTTGTAACATCTTGTAGGCTTTGGCTTATCTTTACAGAGTTTAAGGCTTTTCTAACAGTCTCTTTTAGAATATCTGGTGGGGTGGGTTTTTCTAAAAACTCAAACGCACCTTTTTGAATAGATTTAATAGTTAAGGCTACATCGCCATAGCCTGTTAGCATAATCACTGGTGTTGTGATTTTCATTTTGGCAATTTCGGAAATTACCTCTAAGCCTGTAATACCAGGCATTTGGTAGTCTGTAAGAATAAGGTCTGGTTTTTCAGACTTAATATACTGCAATCCTACATTACCATCTTCGGCCTCAATTACTTCGTAACCCTCTTTGGTGAGAGTAGCTCTATAGATTTTTCTTATAATTTTATCGTCGTCAATAATTAATATCTTCTCCATAAAGTCATTGTTTTATTGGATACTTAAATACAATATTAAGAGCTTTTATGATAGCTCAAAACTGCCCAAAAATTAAAAAAAATTGCAAAACCAGCCAAAATAGTTATCTCTTTAACCAATTGACCCAAATTGCTTCCTTTAATAAAGAGCATTCTCATAACATCTGTAAAATACTTTAGTGGATTTGCAGCTGTTATAGTCTGAGACCAAACTGGCATACTAGCTACCGGAGTAAAAAGCCCACTCATTAAAATCATAATTAAAGCAAAAAAGAACATAACAAACATAGCCTGTTGCATAGTTGCCGAGTAGTTAGAGATAACAAGCCCTAAGCCAGAGACAACAACCATAAATAGATATGAGAGTAGGTAAAACCGTGCATAGCCACTCAAGGGTTCAATTCCATAGAAGTATTTAGAGAGCAAAAGAGTAGTTGTTAGCACTACAAAACCAACTGCCCAATACAAAATAAGTTTAGCACCAATAAATGTATACTTTCCTACAGGGGTAACATTAATTTGCTCTATTGTGCCACTCTCTTTCTCTGCCACAATGTTTAACGCAGGCAAAAACCCAACTGCAATTGTTAACAAAAGTACAATGAGTGCTGGTACCATAAAGAGTTTATAATCCATAGCTGGGTTATATTTACTTAGAGAGATAATCTCTATTCCAGGGGCTTTTAACCCAGTATCCATATACTCTTGCGAGAACTCTTTTACTATAGATGTTAGATAGGTGCCTGCCATACTTCCTCTCACTCCATCTACCGCGTTGGCTGCAATAAAAATTTCTTGATCTACTCTATTAACTAAATTTTTCTCAAAATCTAGTGGCAGCTCTAGTATAATATCGCTCTTTTGAGACTCTATATGGCTCATAGCATCTAAATAGCTTTGGGCATATAGTGTATTAGAAAAATAACTAGATCCACTTATCTTATTAATGAGTGCATTAGATGCAGCTGAGTGCTCTTTATCTACAATAGAAATTCTTAAATTCTTTACCTCTAGGTTTGCAGCCCATGGCATTAATACCATCATTAACAATGGGTAAAACAAAACCAACTTTGGCAAGAACTTATTTCTTACAAACTGCTTAAACTCCTTCTCTAATAAATATCTTAACATCTATTCTAACCTATATTTAAACTGTTTTAGACTAAGTGCCAAAAATACCGCTGCCATGGCACACATTGCAGCAATCTCTGTAACTACAGAACTTAACGGGAGCCCTTGAATCATCAGTTTTTTAACCGCCAAGATATACCAAGTTGCTGGAACAAATTTTGTAAAAACCTGGAGCAGTTCTGGCATATTAGATATTGGAAAAATCATTCCAGAAAGCAACATTGCCGGCATCATAAGAGCCAAGCCAGAGATGAGCATGGCTGCCACTTGAGTATGAGTTATTGAAGAAATGAGTAACCCTAATGTGAGCGATACAAAAATAAAGATAAAAGAGACCATAACTAGCCAAAAAAGGCTCCCTGTTACAGGTACCTTAAGCACATATACAGAGAGAAGTAAAATTGTAGCAAGGTTTATTACAGAGAGTATAAAATATGGAACACTCTTAGAGAGAATAATAAACATTGGCCTTATGGGAGAGACTAGTAAAATCTCCATTGTGCCTGTCTCTTTCTCTCTCACAATAGAGATTGAAGTCATCATTGCACATATAATCATAAGAATAAGCCCCATAACACCAGGCACAAAATTATAAGAGCTCTTCATTTGGGGGTTGTAAAGTAGCTCTGTAGAGAGAGAGAGCTTCCCCATGTTTTCTAAAGAGGCAGGCATTCTCTCTTTAATAGACGCTGCTATAATTGCAGAGGAGTAGCTAAGAATTGCCGAGGCCATATTAGGGTCAGATCCGTCTGCTATTAGCTCAATTTGTCCTGCACCCTCTTTAACCATTGTTTCATTAAAGTTCCTACTATAATTAACAATAAGAGAGACTTGGCTACTTTTCATTAAATTTTCGGCTTCGGTGGCAGAAGCTTGGCTCTCTACTGGTATAAAATAGGGAGAAGATAAAATTCTATGATTAATCAATGCAGCAGTTTCGTTAGATTCATTAGAGATAAACAGAACTTTAATATCTTGAACTTCGTTTGTTAGAGCAAATCCAAAAAGAACTATTTGAACAATAGGCATTAACAACAAAATAAGAATAGTTCTCACATCTCTTGAGATATGAAGAAACTCTTTTCTAACAAATACTAAAAACTGTTTCACCTTGCTCTATTGTTTAATTACACTTTTGCCAACTCATAAAACACCTCGTCCATACTATTTACTCCATAGTTAGACTTCAAATTTTGTGGAGTATCTATTACCTCTATAGCACCATCTTTCATAATAGTAACTCGGTTGCAATACTCTGCCTCGTCCATATAGTGTGTGGTTACAAACACCGTTATCCCCTTTTGAGAAGCTAAATAGATTAACTCCCAAAACTGCCTGCGCGCTTCGGGTGCAACGCCTCCTGTGGGTTCGTCTAGAAATACAATAGCTGGGTTGTGCATAATTGCCACAGAAAAAGCCAGTTTCTGTTTCCACCCTGCCGGCAGAGACTCTACCACTGTGTTTCGCTCTTTTTCAAAGCCAAGATCTTTTAACATTTTTGCTGTCACACTCTCTATATCTCTACTTTTCATTCCGTAAATTCCCCCAAAGAGGCGAAAGTTCTCCCATACTTTAAGATCTTGGTAAAGTGAAAATCTTTGGCTCATATATCCAATATTGCGTTTTACCATCTCTGGAGAGGTAGCAATATTATAACCTGCAACGGTGCCCTGTCCAGAAGTTGGTTTAAGCAATCCACATAACATTTTAATTGCAGTTGTTTTCCCTGCTCCGTTTGCGCCCAAAAATCCAAAAATTTCTCCCTTTTTAACATTAAAAGAGATACTATTAACAGCAGTAAAAGAACCAAATTTTTTAGTTAGGCTCTCTACTTCAATAATGTTTCTATTTTGGGACTCTTTGGAATTCATAATTTTATCTATTTAACAGAAGAGAGTTCTAAATAGCAATCTTCTATTGTTGGCTCAATCTCTTTAATAGTAAAAGAGCTAGCTCCCATCTGCTGGAGCTGCTGCGTAACATTTGCAATTACAGCTTGCAATTTAATTTCTCTGTTTGTTTTCTCTATATTGTTTCCATTACCTACATTCTCTCTATTTTCTACCTTGTCACTCTCTCCTTTATTCTCTTCTCTTTCTACTGTAATATGGTGCTGGGCTCCAAATGAGTAGGCGCTCTTCACAAAAGAGATCTTTTTTAACATTTTTAATAATTCTGGCATATTCTCTCCAGAGACGGCCAGTAGGGTGTTCTCAAAAGAAGAGACCATCTCTTTGGGAGTATTGTAACTTAAAATAGAGCCCTCTTTTAATAGAGCAATTCTGCTACAAAGCAACGCCTCGTCCATATAAGAGGTAGAGACAACTATTGTAATGCCTTGCTCTTTTAACCTTTTAAGCATTTGCCAAAACTCCCTTCTAGAGACGGGGTCTACCCCGGTTGTGGGTTCATCTAAGAAGAGAATCTCTGGTTTATGAACAAGGGCACAACTTAATGCCAGTTTTTGTTTCATTCCGCCAGAGAGGTCTCTTGCTTTTCTCTTCCCAAATGGTGCTATATCTTTGAAAATGTCTTCTATTAAATGGTAATTCTCTTTA
>Ga0265293_10003922_pt1 | contig 26981 bp, 31 predicted proteins | sample Munlanlewell138R_FD_192505 | JGI IMG/M metagenome (GOLD analysis project Ga0265293, IMG submission 192505) | Leachate microbial communities from a municipal landfill in Southern Ontario, Canada - Leachate well 138R | ecosystem: Engineered > Solid waste > Landfill > Unclassified | place: Canada...
GCGAATACAAGCATGCTGTTCCGCGTGTATTCACGTTACATCCCTAACCTGATCAGACAGGACGGTAGTGCGTTTGAGCAATTGCTGGATCAAGAGCTGTGTGAGGAGGTGGACTGATGCGTTCATTGATGACACGAACTCGCTCCTCCTTGTATTGGGTTGAGCAGCAATTAGAAGAAGGCGGAGCGCTCAAGTGGTGCGTCACTGGGCTGGAACGAGAGCCCGCTCCTTACTTGCGCACGGAGCAGCTGCAACCCTGTAACTCTAATGGCCAGTGGGTTGTGGTGGAGTTTTCGACAGAAGGTGAAGGACGCGACCTTGTCAGGCTGCGGCCCTTGCCGGACTGCATTCCTCGCTCGCAGGTGGAACGTCAGGCTCAATGGGCCAGCGGTTTGCAGAAGAGAACGCTGGTGAAAGTCTGGAGTATGTTGGCTTACATCGACGATGCGATACTGAAAAGCTTTCTGCTTGATGTGCTTATGGACGACCAACTGATGCTTGCATTCTGCAGTGATAAGGCCAGTCACGGCTACCATCACAACCATGTCGGCGGCTTGCTGGCTCACAGCTATGAAGTGGCAGTGAGTGCCGCCACGTTGTGTAGTCAGCATCAACTGGGTATGAGGACAACATGGGTCGCATTCATAGGAGGGTTGTTGCACGATATTGGTAAAGTCCGAATGTTTTATAACGACAGCAACGGGGTGTCTGGAGCGCATGAGGCCTACAGCTTTATGGTGCTTTCAGCACCGCTGGAACACCTTCGTATGAAGTCTGCTCCGCTGTTCGAGGCGCTGACTGCTTGCCTAGCGCTGAACAGCTCCAGACACTCAGATCCTTATCAGGTGGCTGGGATTGTGCGGATGTGCGATCGATTGTCTGCTGAAGTATGTAATTGGAGGAATGCATTTGAGCGACGGCCCAGCCATTTCTGGTACGTAAAGTCGCAACATGATGGACGTATGTATAAGCGGCTCAATTGAAGGCTGCGATTGAGAGTTTGGAGATTGTAGTTTGCTCGCCAGCAGGGCGTCATTGCACAGGTCAGAGTAGCGCTTGCGGCAATCTATGTGACGACGCCATGCTCCAGCCGCCCGATTATCGTCGGCACAGCGGCGAGCCCCTCGTCGCTGTCAAGCAAGTCGATTGGCTTTGCGTCAAGTCCGCGCACGTAATGCTGTAAAAACAGGATTTCGCTCGTTTCCTTGACTCCAGCAGCTGCTCAGCTGCCAGTAGTGCTTTTTCGTATCGCTCGTCTTTTTTCATTTCGCTCACATACCTCAACTCAAGAAAGCGCACATGTGCCGTCAGATTAGGGAAGCGCTGATTAAACGGCGCCAAGCGGAAAAATAACGGCACGCCATAAAAAGCAAACGCAGCCGGATTGGTTTCAACATTAATGCGTCCAAATCGCACCGTTTTTTGCAGTGAAAACCTGATCTCTGGTCGTTTTCGCGCCATTTCCGCCGTCTGGGCGGATTTCAGGCGCACGGAGTTTGCTTGAGCCGTCGAGCAAGCACCAGGTTGGCCAAACCGAACAAGGTGAACAGCTGAGCTGTGTTCTTTAATAAACCCCGGTAACGCACTTTCCGATGTCGGAACAGGTTTTTAATGACGTGAAACGGGTGTTCAACCTTTGACCGCAGCTGGGCCTTTGCATGCTCCAGCTGGATGGTGAGTTCTTTGCGCAGGCCGGCTGCCATCTTCTTGAGCTTGGCGAGCCGATCTTACTGGATCCGGCAAACCTCCCGCCTGTTGTCGAGCGCGACGCGTACGGCTTCACTCTTCATAGCCCGTCCGTCGATACAGATCTTCCTTGCGCCGCGTCTCTCGCGCATCGGCCAACTGCTCAGCCAGGTGCTGCATCAGCTGCTGGGCGTGCGGCTCAAACGGAGCGCCAGACCAGTGCGCCTTCAGCAGAGCCTGCTCCATCAACTCAGGATCAAGCTGACCCCGGATCTCTGCCTGAGCCGCCAGAAACAGCCAGGCCTTTGCCAAGGCATTTATCGCCCCCTCGATTTTCAGAAGGCGGACTTGTTCGTGATCCATTAGGCAATTCCTTGTGATGTGAATGTACCAGCAAGGCTATGGCATTTGAAACGCTTTTGCCCACAGGCAAAACCGGTATTTGTTTGGAAGCACCTGAAATAGACAGGCAGGGACAGTTCCAATGACTCGCAGAAACTGGAAATCCATCCGCGCTACGTCGCTCCGGCACGCCTTTGAGCTGTGCAAGGAGCATGCACGCGCCAAGCGGAACCTGAGCGTGGAGCGCATCGCGGAGCTGATGGGTATGGAGGATCAATGGACTTTGTACAAGTGGCTGTCCAGCGGCCGTATGCCTGCGGTGATGATCCCGAACTACGAGAACGCCTGCGGCTGCCACTACGTGACCCAGTGGCTGGCGGCCAGCGCCGGGAAGATGGTGATCGATATACCCACCGGCCGCCCCTGCGACCAGACCGACATTCAGGCATTACAGGGACTGCTGCATGCCGCCACGGGGGCACTGATGACCTTTTATGCAGGCCAGTCGGATGCCCCTGAAACATTGGCGCAGATCCGCGCCGCTATGGAGGGGTTGGGCTGGCACCACGGCAACGTTGAACAGCACGACCAGCCCCAGCTGGAGTTAGGAGATACCCATGAAGACTGACAAGACCCGCACCAGCGACAGCCTGGCGCGAGGCCTGCGCGTGATCCGTGCGCTACGCGGCCAGACCTTGACCGGCGTGAGCAACGGAGAGCTGGCCAAAGCCCTGGGTGAAAGCCCGGCAACCATCAACCGCTGCATCAATACCTTGATTGCTGAAGGGTTCGCCATGCGCCTGGAGAACGGCCGCTTCGCCCTGAGCGTGAGTCTGCTGCAGATCGCCCAGGCCCATGCGGATGAGATCAACCGCGCCACAAACCGTATTCATGAACTCAGCCAGCGGGTTGCCGCTGGCAGCCACCTGTAAGGAGCACCACCAATGGCTCGCACTAAGAACACCGATACCGATGTAGCCCAGGACGCGGCACTGCCCGAGCTGGATGCTCAGCTGATCGCTGATGCCCAAAACACGGCCAGCCTGCTGGCTGAACATAGCGAGGAACGTGACCTGGTAAACCAGCTGCTGGGCCAGGTTCAAATGGCGAACTCATTTGCCCGTTTTGCCGACGTCGTCAGTTTGACGAAGCTGAAGCATATCAAGGAAACCAAGATGTACCGGGCCTTGGCGGGCAAAAAGGGGGTAGATCCTCAAGGCAATGAAATTGCCGACGTCGGCACTTTTGATGGGTTTTGCCAAGCCCTAGGTCTGTCGCGTTCCAAAGTGGATGAGGATCTCGCAAACCTCAACGCGTTCGGTGAACACGCCCTCAATCAACTCAGCGCGCTGGGTGTTGGCTACCGCGAGATGCGCCAGTACCGTCGCCTGCCGGAGGATCAGAAAGAGGCCCTGATCGAGGTAGCGAAGACCGGCGACAAGGAGGCCTTCGTCGAGCTGGCTGAGGAGATCATCACCCGTCACGCCAAAGAGAAGGCCGAACTGGCCAGCCAGTTGGAAAACACTCAGGCCGACTATGAAGCGCAGAGCGAAGTGCTGGCTGATAAGTCCCGCTCGCTGGATGAGGCCCGCCTGGAGCTGGAAAAAGCCCGCCGTCGCATTCAGGCACTGCCACCGGCTGAAGCCGTCAGGGAATTGCGCGTGGAGGCCAGCGGCATTGCCTATGAGGCCGAAAACGTGCTGACCAACAAGGTGCGCGCCGCATTCGAGGCGCTGACACAGGTCGGCTCGGAGAGTGGCCAGGACCAGCGCCTGTACATGGCTGGCCTGCTGCGGCAGCTGGAAATGCAGATTATCGCCCTCCGCGAGGATTACGACCTGCCTGATGACGTTGACGCGGACACCACCGACTGGATGGCGCCAGACGCCGTGGCCAAAGCTGCTGCCTCCCTCGGCATCGACCAGGTGAACTGAGATGAGTGCCGTCATTACCGAACGCCTGGTTGCCGTTGCGCAGGCCGTGCGAGTTGCAGGGCATGGCGGCAAGCAGGCTATTTATGACGCGGCGTGCGCTGACCTGGGTATCTCTCAGGCAACGCTGCACCGCAAATTGCGGGAGTTGACCGTGAGTACCAGGACACGCAAGCGCCGGGCAGATGCCGGCAGGTCTGACCTGAGCTATGACGAGGCGCTGACTATTGTCGGCGCCATTCGTGAGACCCGGCGTGGTAACGACAAAATCACCTGGGCACTGATGGACACGGTGGACGCACTGCGGACCAACGGCTTCATTCAAGCCGAGCGAGTTGACCCACGCACCGGGGAAATCAGCCTGCTGAGCGAAAGCGCTATCCGCCGGGCCATTCGTGGCTATGGGCTGCACCTGGATCAGATCATGGCGCCCACGCCCCATGTGGAAATGCGCAGTGAACACCCGAACCACGTCTGGCAGATCGACGCATCTATCTGCGTGTTGTACTACCTGAAGCCCACAGCCAGGGCGCAGGGACTGCACATTATGGATCAGGCGGAGTTCTACAAGAACAAGCCGCAGAACCTGAAAAACGTGATGGCGGACAGGGTCTGGTCGTACGAGATCACCGATCACGCGAGCGGCTGGATCTATGTGGAGTATGTGATGGGCGCGGAGTCCGGGGAGAACCTGTGCAACGTGTTGATCAACGCCCTGCAGGAGCGTGGCGGTCCAGACATGCTGCACGGGGTTCCGCGCCTCCTTTATATGGATCCGGGCAGTGCCAACACCAGCGCCATGGCCATGAACCTGTGCCGAGCGCTTGGCATTGAGGCCATAGCTCACGCGCCGGGCAATGCCCGCGCCACCGGTCAGGTGGAAAACTCACGGAACATTATCGAGAAGAAGTTCGAATCCGGCCTGCGGTACCGCCCGGTGGCGGATCTGGCTGAGCTGAATGCACTCGCTGCGCAATGGCGTTCAGTTTACAACGCCACGGCTGTGCACCGCCGTCACGGGATGACCCGATCCAGCGCGTGGATGCGTATCACCGAGCAGCAGCTGGTCAAAGCTCCGCCAGTGGAGGTTTGCCGGGAACTGGCGGTGGCCGACCCGGTAGAGCGGAAGGTTACTCCCAAGCTGCGCATTAGCTTCCAGGGCGCTGAATACGATGTCAGCGGTGTTCCTGGTGTGATGGTGCACGAGAAGGTGCTGGTCACTCGCAACCCTTGGCGGGATGACGCCGCCCAGGTTGTCGCAACCGGCGTCGATGGCCACCAGATAATTCATGTCGTTCCGCGCATCGAGAAGGGTGAGTTCGGCTTTGCTGAGGAACATTCGGTTGCCTTTGGCGAGTTCAAGAGCATTGCTGAGACCCCGGCACAGAAGGCGGTGCAGGCCATTGAGCAACGGATGACCGGCACCAGCAGCGCTGGCGAAGCGGAAGAGCGGCGCAAGGCGAAGGCTCTGCCGCTGGGTGGCAAGCTCAATCCGTACAAGCCGCTGGACGATGCCGAGCTGCCAACCTTTATGCCGCGTCGCGGTACCGAGCACAAGCTCACCGGTCCGGTAGTGGAGCTGCCGCTGTTGAGTCATGTGGCAGCAGCCAAGCGCCTGAAAATCATGCTCGGTGATCTGTGGACCGCTGACGTCATGGCCACCCTGAAACAGACCTATCCCGACGGCGTGCCAGAGCCTGAACTGGATGTATTCGCCGAGCGTATCCGTAACCCGAAACCCCAGCGCTCAGGCCTGCGGCTGGTGGGAGGTGATGCATGCTGAAGCTGAAAACCACGCTGGCCGAGCATGGTCTGCAACAGGCGGGGCTGGCCCGGGCGCTGGAGTTGAGCCCGGCGACGGTGGCCCAGCTGGTGAACCACGGCCAGTGGCCAAAAAGTCTGGAGCGCGCTGATCTGGAGCGTCAGATCACAGCGTTTCTTGTTGAACATGGCGCCGCAAATGATGAGATCTGCGGCGTATTTGAAAAGGTGGATCACCCGTGCGCCAACACGGGCGATCCGACCCCCGAAGCAACCCAAGCTAAATCCGACCAGGAAGACAATCAGGAGTCAGAACCTATGTTAAAGCGTAAGCAGATCTTGATGCCAGCCGCCCGTAAGCAATTCGGGCTGATGCGCGACCCGTTTGATGATCTCACCTGTCCAGAGGACATGTATATCAGCCGGGATATCCGCTACGTCCGTGAATCCATGTACCAGGTAGCCAAGCACGATGGATTTCTGGCGGTGGTTGGGGAGTCGGGCGCGGGTAAGTCCACGCTGCGCCGCGAGCTGGTCGCCCGTATTGAGGAAGAGCGCGCCCCTGTGGTGGTGATTGAGCCGTATGTACTGGCGATGGAAGACAACGACACCAAGGGCAAGACTCTGAAAAGCGCCCACATCGCTGAAGCCATCATGGCTGTGGTCAACCCCACAGAAACCCCAAGGTCCAGTCCTGAAGCCCGGTTCCGTCAGATGCACCGGGCGCTGCTGGCCAGTGCCGAGGCGGGCAACCGGCATCTGCTTCTTATAGAAGAAGCGCACAGCCTGCCCCTGCCTACGCTGAAACACCTCAAGCGCCTGCGTGAGCTGGAGCGTGGGTTTAACAAACTGCTGAATATTGTGCTCATCGGTCAGCCTGAGCTGCTCGTAAAGCTTTCCGAGCGCAACCCGGAGCTGAGGGAGGTGGTGCAGCGTATTCAGGTGGTAGAGCTGGAGCCGGTACCGCTGAGCGAGCTGGCCGAGTTCATCACGTTCCGCTTTGCCAGGGTGGGGGTAGATGCCGCCAGTGTTATTGACGACAGCGGCATCCAGGCGCTGGGTGAGCTGCTGCAGCACTCCTCTGGCCACGCTACGCGGAGCCTGCTGTTCCCCCTGGCCATCGGCAATATGGTGGTGGCTGCGATGAATCTGGCGGCTGACCTCGGTGAGTCCATTGTCACCGCTGACGTAGTGAAGGGGGTGTGACATGGGCGAGCTCATCAAATTCGAACACCAGCAGGCCAGGAAGCGTGAAAGCAAAGTTTTCACCCAGCAGGTCAAGGTATCGCTGGCACTGGCCAATATCGTCACGCGGGAGCTGCGCAAGTTCGGCTGCAAGGTGGTGATGACCGGGGTCAGCGGGGTGCGGCCGTTCCTGGTCGTGGAGACCGAGACTCCGATCCATACCGTACAGACCGGCCGATTTGGCCTCGCACTGCAACGCACACCTGGTCGGTTCAGATCCTGTCATACGCAGCTGCTGGGCTGCGAGGTGTACTGGCGGATTCGGGACGATGAAGACGATAGGAGGCTGCATTGATGCCTTCCTTTGATCAGATCGCTATGGATGCCATGGACCGGGAAACTGCAGACGGCCTGCTCTGTGCCGGTCTGCAGTCCGTGCGGAAAGCCTGCTCTGCGGCGGCCAGTCTGGCGGTGAGCGAGGCCCATGAAATATTCATACGCCGCTCAATCCGAGATGTAGTTCACGAGCGGGTCCGCCAAATCCAGGAAGAGTGTTACGACGCTCCTCATGATCGAGGCCATATAGAGGAAGAGCTCGCCCAGGCAGCTGCGTGCTACGCGCTGCCCTCCGGGGCCATGCAATGGCTGCAGGGAAACGATGTATGCCTGTGGCCCTTCGAACGCGCCGCGTGGAAACCCTCAACCCGTCGCCGTGACCTGGTCAAGGCGGCAGCACTGATTCTGGCTGAAATTGATCGGCTGGACGAACTGGAGCAAAAGCCATGAACGAACAAGCAGCACTCCCAGAAGGTTACCGCCGCGATGCCCAGGGGCGGCTGGTGCATGAGGACATGATCAAGCCGGTCGACCTGGAGCGCGACCGCCTGGTTCGCCTCTTGGTGGATCGGGCATCAGAGCTGTCGAGCGAACTGGCTGATTTCAAAGCCGTAGCATTCGGCGATATCGAGGCGTTCATTGAAATGAGCGCTGAGGAGTACGGTGCCAAGGTCGGTGGCAAGAAGGGCAACGTCACGCTGTTGTCGTTTGACGGCCGGTTCAAGATCGTGCGGGCGGTGCAGGAAAGCATCACCTTTGATGAACGCCTGCAGGCTGCACGAGCGCTGATTGATGAATGCCTGAAGGACTGGACTCAAGGTGCGCGGCCAGAGGTGGTGACATTGGTAAATGACGCCTTCCGCACGGACACCAAAGGCGAGATTCGCACAGCCCGCGTTCTTGCACTGCGCCGCTTGGAGATTGCTGATAAGCGCTGGCAGCAGGCTATGAAAGCGATTGGTGAAGCCTGCCAGGTGGTCGGCAGCAAGTCCTATATCCGCGTTTACGAACGCATGGGGGATACCGATCAGTATTCGCCGATCAGTCTGGATATTGCGGGGGTGTGAGGTGAGTCAGAATCAAATGGCTACTGAAGTGATAAGACCCGACAAGCATCCATTTTACGCGGGAGAGCATGACGGGAGAGCCTGCTTCCATGTCTGCGCAGAAGATCGTATCAGATGCGTCGCGACTTTCTCGCTGGATCAGTGCCGTGCAGCGGTGGCATTGCCTTACCTGCAAAAGAGTGTTGTTCAGGCGATTCAGCGCCGCCTCAGGCAGTTGGAGAAGCAAGGATGATATCCCGAGCAAATCAGGCAAAGATCCACATCGCCCGCCAGCAGCTGGGCATGACCGATGAAGACTACCGCGCCCTGCTCAGCAGGGTGGCGGGGGTTACCAGTTCGAAACAACTGACCAGCCGCACCCTGGGCGGGGTGCTGCGGGAGTTTGAACGACTGGGGTTCCAGCCAAAGCCAAGCAACAAGGCTCGCGGCAAACCCCATAACTTCAAACGCATGCCCGCCATGATCGACAAGGTAGAGGCACAGCTGGCCGATATGGGATTGCCCTGGTCATACGCTGACGCGATCGGTAAGCAGATGTGGGGTATAGAGCGTACGGCCTGGGTTCGTGATGAGGCCAAACTGCGCAGCATGATTGCCGCTCTGCACCAGGAACAGAAGAAGCGCGACATGCACGCCCGCATTCTGGAACTCTTGGGCCTGCTCGAATATACCGAGGAGCAACAGCAACGCATTTTGGAAGGCCTGCCAGCAGGCTGGGAACGACGGCTTCCAATCATGGAGCCGCTTTGGAAGTCGCTGGCCAATGAGTTGGACAGCCGGAGGCAGGCATGAGGTTTACCTGTCCTTGCTGCGGCGAGCAGTTCCCGTTCGAAGCCGGGCTGGCTGACGACGACGGCAAGCGCCTGGCGGCGCTGTTCGCTGAGTTTGAGCCAAAGCTGGGGCGTGCTGTGCTGGTATACCTGCGGCTGTTCAGCCCGGCCCGCCGCTCGCTACGCATGACCAAGTCCATCCGCCTGGTTGACGAGCTGCTGGGGATGGTCAAGACCGGCTCGGTCATGCGAGACGGCCGCACCGGTGAAGCTCGTAAGGCCACCCCAGGCCTGTGGTGTGCTGGCATTGAGCAAATGACCGGTAACCGGGAGAAGCTGATCCTTCCATTGGAGAGTCATCACTACCTGAGAGCTGTTGTATGGGGGCTGGCTGGTGATGCCAAGGCAGTCGCCGCTGCAAGCGCTGCGAGTGCATCCAGAAAGCAGGGCCCTGCGCCGGTACCTGATTACATTGAGCGTCTGGCCCGGATCAATGGGGACGAAACGCTCGGTTTGATTGATGCTGCCGAAGCTGCTCGGCGTAGAGGAGAACTGAAATGAAACCTACATCCGCGATGGGCGAAAAGCGTCACGAGTTGTTGGCTGACATTGCAGCTCACGTGGCCCAGGTACTGCTGGAACACAAAATAGATACCGAGCTGGCTGACCAGATCGGCACCTCGGTATCAAACCATCTCAGCGAAGCCTGGGCGGGTAGCACGATCACCATTCCCAAGGATCACCTCTTCAAGCTATCAAAGCGAGACTTGGAGATCCTCAGCAAATTCAATGGTCGAAACCACCGCCGCCTCGGCTTGGAATACGGCCTGACCGAGAACGCCATTTACCGGTTGCTGAAACGGGTTCAAGATCGTAAATTCGACCGCGACCAGGGAAAACTCGACCTTTAGCTGTTTGAAATGGTTTTTCATTTTCTTATCCCATTTCATCCCGGCTTGTCCCGGTTTATCCCGCTTTATCTGGCCTTTCTGGTATTAAATATCTCACCCTCTCTCACTATATGGCCGAGGGTGGCGCGATTCACTTCCAGAAGGACCTGGTGGTCAACAACAAGCACGTGATCTGGTGGTCGTTCGCCAATCTGTACGAGGACGGCAGCTGGGAGGCGGGCTCCTTCATGGTCGGCCATGATCACCTGGGTTACGCGATCTTCAGCAACGACAAGGGCGAGGTGCGCGTGACCACCGATATCGAGGGGCAGGCCAGGCACAAGGACGGCAGCTACTTCCTGGAGTCGGCGCGGATCGTCATCGAGGGCGAGGAAGAGTGGGAATTCCTTCCCGACCCCAGGGGCGAAATGATCGACTTCGTTGGCGGTTTTCCGATCACCGCGCAGCAGGAGGGGCGCTGGCGCCGAGTCGGCGATACTCGCGAGCCGTCGCACTGGCTGGGCTGGGGGGAGTCCGACCGGCGCAACGGTTCGGCGCGCAACGTACCAGGCCGAGATATCTGATCCGAGCTGACGAGCCTCCCTCGGCCCGACCGCCGCGGGAGGTTTTCCGAACAAGAGCAAGAGCAGAGGAAACAGGCGATGAGGTTCAAAAACAAGGTGGTGTTGGTCACCGGCGCCGGGCGCGGTATGGGACGTGCCATCGCCCTGGCCTACGCCCGGGAGGGGGCCAGGGTGGTGGTGTCCGCACGTACGCCACGCCATGGCGAGGAAACCCTCGCACAGATCGCCGCGCTGGGCGGTGAGGCCCATCTGGTCGGCGGCGACATCGCCGACCGTGCGGCGGTCAAGGCCATGGTCGAGGGCGGCGTGGAGCGCTTCGGTGCGCTGGATATCCTGGTGCATTGCGCCGCCGATACGGCCTCTGGGCTGATCGCCGAGATGGCGGACGATACCTTCGATCACCTGGTGCGTAGCAACATCCAGTCACTGTTCTGGCTGGCGAAGGACGCGGCGCCCCATCTTTCCAGAGCGCAGGACAAGGGCCGGATCATCTTCATCTCCTCCGGCGAGGCCAATCGCAAGTACACGCCAACACTGATCCCCTACAGTTCCAGCAAAGCGTTTATGAACGCCTTCGCCCGTGGGTTGGCGGTGGAGTTCGGCGCGCTGAACATCCTGGTCAACGTGATTGAGCCGGGTCTGATCGGCACCGATCACATGTTCGAGTCCCTTGGCGAAGAGCTGCCGCACCGCCTGGCCGAGCGTTTCCCCGTGCCCCGCCTGGGACAGTCGGCCGATATCGCCTCCGCCTCGTTATTCCTGACTTCCAGCGAGGCTTCGTACATCACCGGTACTTCGCTGCTGGTCGACGGTGGCGCGACTATGGTGGCCATGCCCAAGGTCGAAGAAATCCTCAAGGGGCATTGAGCCCGGACCGTACGGCCGGACTGACACGGCGGGCCGAGACAGGAGTCCTCATATGTCCGATACATCCATTTCGCCCCAGCGGGCGGCCATCGACCTCACCGAGTTCAAGCGCGGCTGGCGCATCCTGCTGCTTGGCCTCGTCGGTATCTGCACCAGTATCAGCGCGGGTCTGCTCTACGGCTTCGGCACCCTGGTGATTCCCCTCGAACAGGCTTTTGGCTGGAGCCGGGGTGAACTGCAGGCGTCGATCACCTTCCTGTTCGCCGGCGTGGCGATCTCTACCCAACTGGTCGGTCCGCTGTACCGCCGTTTCGGCCTGCGGCGGGTGGCGATAGTGTCGATCGTGCTGCAGGTGATCGGCTATGCGGCGATCACCCGGATCGAGCATTCCATCGGCTGGTTGTACCTGGCGTTCTTCGCCATGCCGCTGGTTTGCGCAGGAACCATCGCCATTACCTGGACGCAACTGGTCAACCTGTGGTTCGAGCGCAACCGTGGCCTGGCCCTGGCGGTCATTCTCTGCGGTACCGGGCTGATGGCGGTGGTGCTGCCGCCACTGCTGGCCAGGCTGATCGCCCAGTTCGGCTGGCAAGCGGGCTTCTTCACCCTGGCGGCGCTGCCGTTGCTATTCACCTTGCCGATGGCGTTGTTGTGGATGCGTCTGCCGGGCGAGCTCGAGCCGGCGTCGCCGGGGGGCAGCGAGACGGTAGCGCAGCTGGACGGTTTCAGCTTCAGCCAGGCACTGCGCTCGCCGGTCTACTGGAGTTTCAACGTTGCCCTGATCCTCTCGGTGTGCCTGACCGTCGGCATGGTCACCAATATCGTACCGATGCTGCAGGGCAAGGGGCTTTCCGCCCAGGCGGCGAGCCAGGTTTTCAGCAGCTTCGGCATTTCCATCATCGCCGGGCGCTTGCTGGTGGGCTATCTGCTGGACCGCTACCCGCCGATCCTGGTCGCGGTGATCAGCCTGGCGCTGCCGGCCATAGGTTGTGTGATTTTCTTGTTCGCCGGCGTGCAAAGCCTGGCGCTGCTGGTGCTCGCCACCCTGTGCATCGGCGCCAGCGCCGGCGCGGAGTTCGACCTGGCGGCGTTTCTCATGGCGCGTTATTTCGGGCTGCGCGAGTACGCGCGGATCTTCGGCCTGCACCTGGCGCTGATCACCATCGTCTCGGGGCTGATGCCGGTGTTCTTCGGCTACCTCTACGAGGCCTACGACGGCTATTCGGCGGTGCTGCTGTGCTGCCTGGCCTGTTCCATCATCGGCCCGTCGATCCTGTTCTGGCTGCGGCCGGCAGCGGTAGTCAGGGTCCAACAACAGCACGCCTGAACCGGTGTGTGAAAGTCCGGCGGGCCAGGCCCGCCCAGCAACCGAGGAGAAATCAATGAGTGCGCAAGAAGCCATCGAGCATTTCCTGCATGGCCAGATCGAATGCTGGAACAACGGTGACAAGGAGGGGTTCTTCGAGCATTACCGGCGGATGTCGCCCGCCGGCCTGAGCATCGAGTACGTCGGCCGTGCCTTGCCGACCGACCCGTGGCAGATCCTGGAAGGCATGTGGGAAAACCAGCAGCCGCGTTTCCGCGTGGAGGTCAAGGAAACCATCATCAACGGCGAGGAAGCCGCCTGCCATCATCGCAACGCGTTGCGGGACGGCAGTGGCGGTATCGAGACCATCGAGCTGTACCGTTTCCAGGACGGCAGGCTGTGGGTGCGTTACTTCATCAAGGCGTGAGGGGGAGCGGGGCGCGACGACGGTCGCGCTCCGCTTGTACCACGCTCAGCCGTTACCCCGAGCTGTCCTGCGCGCGGCCAGCCAGCCCTTGAGCAGGATCAGCGGCAGGCGCAGGATCAGGCCGATGCCGAGCAGCTGCGCGGCCTGCCAGCAGTCTTGCGGGTTGACCACGATGGTGGTGGTCATGGCGCCCATGACCTTGCCCTTGATCACCAGTCGCTCGTCATCGCGGGTGATGGACTTGACGTCTACCATCTCCACGCCTTCCTTGCTGAACATCTTCATGCTGCGCTCGCTCCTGCAAGGGATGGTCAGGCACCAACCAGTTCGTCGAAGTCCAGGCCGGATTCCTCCAGCAGCACCCGTGCCACGTTGCGCCCGGAGGCGGCGGTGACGCCGCCGCCGGGGTGGGTGCTGGCGCCGGCCAGGTACAGGCCATCCACGGGCGACCTGTACTGGGCGTAGCCGGGGGCGGGGCGGTTGCCGGCGATCTGCCAGGAATAGGAGCCGAAATGCAGGATGTCGGCGCCGATCATGGCGTTGTTGTGGCGCTCGATATCCAATGGGGTCATCCAGGAGAAGCCGAGGATGTTGTCGTCGTCCATGTTGGTGGTGAGCTTGCGCAGGTCGTCGAGGAAGGCGTGGGCCACCTCTTCGCCGATCTCGTCCCAGCGCTGGGCGCCGCCCTTGAGGTGGTAGGGGCAGAAGGCGTACATGTTGAGCACGCGACTGCCTTCCGGGGCGCGGGTCTTGTCGTAGGTGTCCTGGGTCACATAGGCGATGAAGTCGCGGCGTGGGATGCCATATTCCAGGTCGCGGAAGGCCCGGGCGAACTCCTCGGGGTCGGAATGCGAGCGCTCCACCCAGAAGAAGTCGTCCACCGCCGGGCCGACTTTGTAGCGCGGCGCCTCATGCAGCGCGACGTGCATATTGAACGGCTGGAAGCTGCTGTGCTTGAGGGTGCGGATGCGCTGCTCGAAGCCTTCTGGCAACTCGCAGCCGGGCACCATGGCGGGGAATACCTGCTTGGCGTGCAGGGTGGAGACCACGCTTTTGCGGGCCAGTATTTCCTCGCCGTTTTCGAGGATCACGCCGGTCGCCTTGCCGCCCTCGATCTTGAACTGCCTGATCGGCGCTTCGGTACGCACCTCGCCGCCATGGTGTTCCAGGCAGGCGCGCAGGGCATCGGCGAATGCGCCGGAGCCGCCGACCGGAATGCCCACGCCGTAACGGTGCATCAGCGGCAGGATGATGTAGAAGCCGAAGCCGGTGCCGTTGTCGAACGGGTTCATCATCGCCTCGGAGGCGTAGCGGGCCAGGGCGATCTTGACCTTGTCGTTCTCGAACCATTCGCAAATGTAGTCCCAGGCGCTCATCGCCTGGGTGCGCATCAGTTCCTGGCCGACCTGGCTCTGCTCCATCATCAGCGCCTGGTGCGAGGCGCTCGGTGGCGTGTTGAACATGCCCATGACCAGCATGTCGAGGTTCTGGAACACCTGGTGGTTGAAGCGGCGGTAGGCGTCGGCGTCACGCTCGGAGAACTTGGCGATGGCCTGGCAGGTGCGCTCCAGGTCGGTATAGAACTCCAGGGTGCTGCCGTCATCGTAGAAGATCGCGGTCATCTTGTCGGGGTTGATGTACTGCAGGCCGAACTTCGCCTTCAGCTCCAACTCGTCGTTGCGCAGCAGCGGGTTGGCTTGCAGCAGGGTGTGCGCCACCGAGCAGACGTCGTGCTTGAAGCCGGGAATGGTCAGTTCGCGGGTCATGACCCCGCCGCCGACCTTGTCGTTCTTCTCCACCACGCAGACGCTTTGTCCGGCCTTGGCCAGGTAACAGGCGGCGACCAGGCCATTGTGGCCGCCACCGGCGATGACGATGTCGTAGGTCTTGCTCATCTTCTTGTCCTTTTTTGTCGATGTTGGGTGTGTAAGTCACGCGCTCAGTCGTCGGGGTATTGCTCCACGGGCATGACGCTCGGTCCGAGAATCGGCCCGACCCGCTCGTGGCCCCAGACGCTCAACTGCTCGGGGTTCAGCTCGAAGCCGTCGTGGTGCCAGGGCTGCAGTTCGTGGATGCACTCCACGGCGAAACCGGACGGGCTGAAGTGGTAGAAGGAAACGTGCGGGTCCTGGCTGTGCTGGCCGAGGGTCATCTGCATCGGCAGCTCGCGCTTCCTGACGATGTCGTAGGTTTCGCCGAGGTCGCGCAGGCTCCTGACGAACAGCCCGATGTGCTGCACGCCCTTCATGCCGGGGGCGTGGCCGAAGGCGATATCGTGGCTGGTCTTGTCGTTGAGCTTGGCGCGAAAGAAGCCGGTGCGGCCCTTGCCGGCGCCCGCGCCGTACCAGTGGAAGCCCATCAGGTCGATGAAGAAGGCTTCCAGTTCCGGGCCGTAGTCCGGCGTCATCAGGACGATATGGCCGACGCCGCGCTCGTCGGCGACGAAACCGCCGTGCGGGCGCCCGGGAACGAACGAGCGCGGCGTCCATTTTTGCGCGTAGAACAGCTCGTGGCGGTAGCCCGCCGGGCAGCGGAAGCGCACCAGTTCGCGCACGCCGCGGATCTCGCGCAGCGCCGCGTCGCCGACCTCCAGGGGCACGCCGGCGGCGTGGAAGCGCGCTACCGCTGCGTCGAAGGCCTGCCGCCCGCGGGCTTCCCAGCCGATATAGGCGATGTGGTCGACGGCGCCGGGGTGAAAAGCGATGCGGTGACGGCGATCATCGCTGCGCAGGTACAGGGCGTCGGAGTCGCCCGCCGGGGCGTTGCCCAGGCCCAGGCCGAGCACCTGTGGTGCATACTCGCGCCAGGCGTCCAGGTTCGGGCTTGCGAAGCCCAGGTAGCCAATGCCGATGATGTCCATGCTGGCCTCCTCTTGTTGTTTTGAATAGGTTCCTCCCGGCTGGCGGCCGGAAGGATTGTCGTAGCCTTGTTACAGCGCCGTCTGGGCGTCCGCCTGGGCGAACATCGCGTTGATGTCGCCGGAGGTCACCGGCTTGCCTTTTTCGCGCTTGGGCGCTGCGCCGCCCATGCCCAGTGCGGGCTCGATACTGACGTGCGTGGCTTGGGCGCGCAGGGCGCCGACCGTGCAGTTCTCCCGACCCAGAAGCGGGAACGGGTCATAGGAGAACTCGCGCATGGCATTGAGGTGGGTAACCTTGTCGATGGTCGGCTCGGGCAGCTTGCGTAGGCTTTCCCAGGCCACTTCCGGCGAATTCGGCCAGGTGCAGTCGGAATGCGGGTAGTCGCATTCCCAGGTGACCATGTCCTCGCCCACGTCAGCCAGGTTGCGCAGGCCGAAATCATCCTCGATAAAGCAGGTGATGATGTGCTTGCGGAAGATGTCGCTGGGCTTCTTGCCGCCGAAGTCGGCGTTGGTCCAGGCGTGGTGATGGCGGTGGGTGAAGTCGGCGCGCTCCAGCAGGTAAGGGATCCAGCCGATGCCGCCTTCGGACAGGGCCATGCGCAGGGCCGGGAACTTTTTCCACATCGGCGCCCAGATCCAGTCGGCCGCCGAGTTGGCGATGGAGATCGGCATAGCGGTGATCCAGGCGTCGATCGGCGACAGCTCGGAGGCGTGCTCGGCCTTGATGCCGGTGCCGATGTGGCAGCAGATCACCACCTTGTTGTCGGCGCAGGCTTTCCACAAGGGATCCCAGTAGTCGCTGTGGATCGACGGGAAGCCGTGCAGCGCCGGGTTGTCGGACAGCGACAGGGCATGTACGCCCAGCTTCGCCAGGCGCGTGACCTCGGCGGCGGCGGCCTGCATGTCCCACCAGGGCACCAGCATCAGCGGGATGAAACGCCCCGGCGCGACGTTGCACCAGTCGTGCAGGTGCCAGTCGTTGTAGGCCTGGATAGCCGCCAGGGACACGGCGCGGTCCGGGTGGTTCTGGAAGCGCTGGCCGGCGAAGCCGGGGAAGGTCGGGAAGCAGATCGAGCCGAGGATGCCGTTGGCGCTCATGTCATCGACGCGGGCCTTGATGTCCCAGGTGCCGCGGCGCATGTGCTCGTAGCCCAGGGGCTCCATGCCATACTCCTCCTTGGGTCGGCCAACCACCGAGTTCAGGCCCATATAGCCGGTGGCTTGGCCTTCGAATACCCAGACGTCACGGCCGCCATGCTGCTCGACGCGCGGCTGGCGGCCCTTGAAGCGCTCCGGCATATGACGGTCGAAGGCTCCGGCCGGTTCGATGGCGTGGTCGTCCACGCTGACGAGGATCATGTCTTCGAGTTTCATTGTTATTTTCTCCATGGTTGGCCGCAGTGGCTGCGGCCTTTATCCAATTGGGTCGTTCAAAGGAAAATGCCGAGGTTCGGTGTGCCGATCACTACCTGATCCAGCAGGATTTCGCGCCGCGCCAGTTTCAGTTGCCCGTCCTCACGGCGCAGGACGTCGTGGCGTTCGCAGGGGATCAGGTCGAAAGTATCGAAATCGAAGCGGCTGCGGGTGACCAGCAGGTAACTCAACACCTTGTATTCGTCGGCCCGTTCGGTGCCGAACACGCGGACATTGCTGACCAGGCGCTTGGTACGTGAAGGCGGATCCTCGCCCCAGGCGCTACGGGTGTCGGTGATGCGCATGATGCGCACCATCAGCGAGCCATGGTTCTCATGCAGGTGCTGGACGTTGCGCACCACGGTCTGCTGTTGCAGGCGGTTGGGGCGGGTCAGGCGCAGCGGTGCGTTGTATTCGATATCCTGGGTCAGAGTTTCGCTCCACTGCTTGAGTTGCAGGGTATCCAGCAGCTCTGCTTCGTCGTAGAGGAAGTCGACAATTTCGCTATGGATCGGATTGCCGCTGGCGATGCGCTTGCTGCGGTCGGTCGGCGGCAGGGGGGTGGGTGCGAGCAGGGTCTGTAAATCGTTCATGGTGATCTCCGTGAAACTGTGCGTGCCGTCGGCCGCGCTGTGCAGCCGGGCAGGGTGTACAAGGGTGGGCGGTCAGGCCGTCATCAACGCATGCCAGTATTTCCACCATTGCCACTGGGTATCGTCCTTGGTGAAGCCCTCGCCGACATAACCGGGGCCAGGCCAATTGGCAGGCTTGGCGTCGTCGTCGTACAAGGCCTGATACTTCAGAGTGATGTCTTCACTCATCGCCCCCTTGGCCGCCAGTGTCATATGTGGCCAGGTGTCGGAGTCGTCCTGTTCGACCATGCCGGAGGTGCCGAGTAACTGGATCGACTGGCGCAGCATGCGCGCCTTGATTTCCGGCGGGGTGTCCTTCTCGGCGAGGATCCAGTTGACGAATTCCAGCTTGTCCGGTCCCTTGGGCACATAGGCATGCAGCGCCATGGCGCCGAGCACGGTGCCGTCTGGCTGCGGCAGATAGATGAACTCGAACAGGCCATTGGGGAAGAAGTTGCCCACCTGCGGCGGACGCCAGCTCATGACGTGCAACTGCTCTGGACTGAAGCGCTTGAGCAGCTCGGGCACCATCTCCCGGGTAATGCCCGGCGGCGGTAGCAGGGTAAGTTTTTCTTCGGCGCTCATGGTAGACGGTTCGCGACCGGTGAGTCGCTGGATCTTGCGGTCCAGTTCGATGCAACGCATGGTGTGACCATGCTCGGTCCAGACTTCGACGCCGTACATTTCCGGGCTGAGGTCGCCGCCCTTGCCTTCGGCATCCGGCTTCTTGGCATAGGGGCCGACTTCGCCCAGCCAGCGGTGCAGGGTCAGGGTGTGGAAACCGTCCGAGGCGGACTGCTCGCAAGCGGTTTTCCAGTTGGCGCGAATGGTGAAGCGCTGCGGCGGACCAAGCACTTCCATGCCGGCAGTGGTGCGGCACCATAGGGTATCGAAATACCACTTGGCATCGCCGAGGAACTCCTCGAAGGACGGGCCGTCGATATTGAAAGTGGCGAAGATCAGGCCGCCATAGACGGACACGCGGGCCTTGTGCAGGCCGAGTTCGGCCTTGGTACGCATCTTGCCATGCATGCATTCCTTCTCCATCGGGGCGGCGATGAAGTCACCGTTGGGCCTGAAGGTCCAGCCGTGGTAGATGCACACGTGGGCGGCGGCATTGCCGCCATCGAGGGTAGAGATTTTCATGCCTCGGTGCGGGCAGACGTTCAGGGAGACATGGATCTGCCCGTCACTGGAGCGGGCGACGATCACCGAGTCGGAGCCCATGTCGCGGACGATAAAGTCGCCCTTGTCGGGAATCTCGGTCTCGTGGCCGAGGAAAACCCAGGTTCTGGCGAAGATTTTTTTCATCTCCAGGGCGTAAAGCTCGGGGTCGGACAGCACCCGCATCTTCACTTCATGTTTTTCCAGATCGATCAGGTCCAAAATCCTCGTACCGTCGCTCAGCGCCGGGTTGGTAGTGCTGGTCATAGTCGGTCTTCGCTCTTGTTGTTGTTTGATATGAACAAAAAATAGATTTTTGTTCAGTTACGAGCCGATTATCTGCCCCGTGGATGGCATGTGAATTGATCTGGGTCAACTTTTGTGGGAAATATTATTTAAATTGTTCAGTTATTTTCTGGCGCCAGCGTCCACGCTTCACTGACCGGGGCGTTGGCGCAGGTACAGCACCAGGGTAAGACCGAGGGTCGAGAGCAGGGCCGAGCAGAAGAAAATCCATGACAGGCCGAAATGGGCGGCCACCAGCCCCATCAGCGGGCCTGCCAGCCCCACGGCCAGGTCGAAGAACAGCGAGAGGGTGCTCAGGGCCGAATTGCGGTTGGCCTCCGGCGTACGCGCCAGGGTTTCCACCGCCAGCCCCGGATAGACCCAGGAAACGCCCAGGCCGGTCAGTGCCGAGCCGAGGATCGCCTGCAGGGGCGAAGGCGCCAGCCAGATGAGCAGCAGACCCAGAGTCTGCACGGCCATGCAGAGCGTGACCACCCGGTAGCCGCCGAAGCGCGGCAGCGCATTGGGCGAGGCCAGCCTGGCGCAGATGAAGGCGACGCCGAAGGCGCTCAGACAATAGGCCGCGTTGGCCCAGCCCAGGCTGTCGAAGTACAAGGCGATGAAGGCGGTCAGACTGCCGAAGCCCACCGAACTGCAGGCGACGGCCAGGCCGTTGGGCAGTACGGTGAGGAATACGCTGTGGAACGGCAGGCGCACGCCCGACAGCAAGGGCGCGGGAGGCCTCGTGCGGGCGAACAGCAGGGGCAGGCAGCCGAGCAGGATGATGCCGATACCGATGCCGGCGAGCCCCAGGTGATCCCGTATCAGTACCCCGAGTGGCGCGCCGATGGCGGTGCCGCCATAGGCGGCGATACCGTTCCAGGACATGACCTGCGCGGTGCGTGCCGTACCGTGCAGGCCGATGGCCCAGGTGCAGCAGGGCGTGGAGATCAGGGCCGAAGAGATGCCCTGGAGGATGCGCCCGGCCATCAGCAGCGCCAGGCCGACCCAGGGGGAGGCCGGCAGGATGATCGCCAGGGCTGTCAGCAGGCCACTGCCCGTCAGCACGGCCAACCCCGCCATCACCGTGCGCTTGGCACCGAAACGGTCGGCGAGCTGTCCGGCCAGTGGGCGCGACATCAGGGTCGTCAGGTATTGCGTGCCGATCACCAGGCCAGCCACCGCACTGCCGAAGCCCAGGGTGTTCAGCACATGGCCGGGCAGCACGGCCAGCGGCAGTCCGTTGCTGATGAAGGAGGCGAAATTGAAGCAGACGATCGAGATGATCGACAGGCCGGCGGGGAGCGATTGGCTGCGGGCTTTCATGGCATGTCGCCTTGTGCGGACGCGAAGTCAGCGAAGGCCCGGTCGCCGAGGGGCCCGGGGTTGATGGGGCGGCCAACGATGTGGGGCAGGGCTCTCGGTGGCCTGTGCCACGCCCGCGAGCGGACGCGGCGCAGGGCGGTCAGTCGCGGTTGGCGGCTTCCCAGACCTTGAGCTCGAAGCCCTCGGCGGCCGCTTCGGCGGCCGTCAGCCTGGGCGGGCGGGAGAGGATCTTGCGCGCGGCCATATGGTCGCCCGGCCGGTTGCAGGACTCCACCGCGACCAACTGGTCGTCACGGAAGCACAGCACCGAGAGCTGGTGGGCTTCCGTCGAGCCGAGGGTGACGGTGCTGTCATAGCCGCTGGAAAGCCCGGCGATCTGCAGCTTGAGGTTGCCCTGGTCGGTCCAGAACCAGGGCAACGCCCCGTATGGGGCCGGCTTGCCGAGCAGCCGAGCGGCCACGTTGCGTGCCTGGTCGGCGGCGTTCTGCACGGATTCCAGGCGGGTCGGCCGCTCGCCGTTCTGCAGGCAGGGGAAGCAGGCGACGTCGCCGAGAGCGGAGATGTGCGGATCGGAGGTCAGCAGATTGGCGTCCACGCGGATGCCGTTCTCGATGGCCAGGCCCGCTTCGCTGGCCAATTGGGTGTTGGGGATCACGCCGATGCCGAAGACCACCAGGTCGGCCGGCAGCTTGCGTCCGTCCGAGGTTTCCACGCCGCTGACCTTGCCATCGCTGCCTTCGACGCGGGTCAGGCCCTGGCGGAAGTCGAATTTCACTCCCCAGGCCTCGTGCGCCTGGCGAAACAGTTGGGACATCTCCGTCGAAACGGCGCGCGCCATCGGCCGATCGCCGAGCTCCAGCACATGCACGCTGGCGCCCAGTTCGGCGGCTACCGCGGCGAATTCCAGGCCGATGAAGCCGGCGCCGACCACCACCACGTTGCGTACCTCCCTCACCAGCGGGGCGAGGGCGTCGGCATCCTGCTTGGTCTTGACGCCGAACACGCCTTGCAGCTCGGCACCGGGCACCGGTAGCGGACGGTTGTGCGCGCCAGTGGCCAGTACCAGGTGGTCGTAGGCGACCGCCTCGCCGGAGGCGAGCAGGACGCGGCGGTTCTGCCGGTCGATGGCCGTTGCCTGATTATGCACCAGGTCGATGCGCTGGGCAGTGAAGAAGTCGGCTGGACGGAACAGCAGGGCGTTCTCGTTGATCTTGCCGAGCAGGTAGGCCTTGGACAGCGGTGGTCGCTGGTAGGGCAGGCCGGGCTCGTCGCCGATCAGCGTGATGCTGCCGTCGTATCCCTCCTGGCGTAGCGAGGCCGCTACCTGGAAACCGGCCTGGCCGGCACCGACTATGACTACTGAGGCGAGTGACATGGGGACCTCTTCTTAGAATTGTGATGCGGGCAGGTGCAGCACCAGGCCGTCGAGCTCTTCGGTCATGAACACCTGGCAGGTCAGGCGGCTGTTGTCGCGGCGCTCGAAGGCGCAGTCGAGCATGTCGTTTTCGGTGCTATCCAGGGCCGGGAGGCGGTTCAGCCAGGCCTCGTCGACGTAGGCGTGACAGGTGGCGCAGGCGCAGGCTCCGCCGCAGTCGGCGGGGATGCCGGGCACCGAGGCGAAGGTGGCGGCCTGCATGACGGATTGGCCAACGTCAGCGGATACCTTGTGTGCGGTGCCATCGTGCTCGATGAAAGTCAGTGTGGGCATGGTCTTCTCCTGGGATGCTCGGGTCAGGGGTGGGCCGCTATCGGCGTCGGTTCGAAGCGCGGGACGCGGCCCAGGGTCAGCAAGAGCAGGGGGCCGATCAGGCTGCAGGCAATGGCGTAGATCAGCATGGGTGAGTAGGAGCCGGTGCGGCTGAGCAGGAAGGCGAACAGCAGCGGGGCGAGAGCGGAGGCCACCGTATTCAGGCCTTGATGCACGCCGAACAGTCGCCCGTATTCGCGCAACCCGAAGTAGCGGGCGACCAGGAAGGCGGCGATGTCGAACTCGGCGCCAGCACCGAAGCCGACTAGGATCGCCGCCAGCAGCAGTGGAGCGAATTCGACGGTGCCGCCGAGGTAGATCAGGCAACCGATGGCCGGCAGGGACAGGCTGACGGCAGATACCACCGGTGGCCACATGCGATCGAGCAGGTAGCCGATGAGCAGGCGGCCGAAGATCAGGGCGATGCCGAAGCCACTGAAGATCAGGTTGGCCTCGCTGGCCGACAGCCCCTTGCTCTGCAGCATGGGCACCGTGCTGGTGACCATGCCGATGATCGAGGAAATCACCAGGGCCAGGGCCAGGTTGCAGGTCCAGAACTTGCTCGAGCGCATGCCTTCGCGAAAGCTCATGCCGGGCAGGTTCTGCAGTTCCTTGCCGTGTCCCTGGGCGGCGCCACCGCTGCTGGAAATCCTGAACCACAGCAGGGTCAGCGGCAGCAGGACCAGCAGATTGAGCAGGGCGAGGATGACGAAGGCGGCGCGCCAGTCCCACTGCTCGATGCCCCAGGACATCAGTTGCGGAATGGTGGCGGCGGTCAGCCCGGTGCCGGACAGGCCGATCGCCAGGGCCAGGCCGCGATTGCGGTCGTACCAGAGGCTGAGCAATTGGGTCCAGGTCACGGCGAGTGCGCCCATGCCGACCAGGGGAAGGACGGCGAAGGCCAGATACAGCGACCAGACCGAGCCCTGCAACTGGGTGGTGGCCAGGTAGCCCAGCGACAGCATGATCAGCGAGGCCACCGTCATGCGTTTTATGCCGAAGCGTAGGTTGAACCAGCCAACCAGTTGCAGGGAGATCACCGCTCCGCCGAACAGGAAGGAGATGGCTACCTGCTGTTCGCTCTTGCTCCAGCCGAAGGCCTGTTCCAGCGGCACGACCAGGGTGCCGAAGCCATAGAGCAGCGACGCATTGATACTGATGGCGATGCCGACCACGGAGAGCAGCAGGACTCTCCAGCCTTGCCGGAATTCGCTGAGGTCGATCGCCGCTTCGTTTTTGGAAGAAGGCATGGTCTGGCGTCCTTATTGGATTTATTCGGCCAAGCACCGTAGGGGGCTGATTTTTTTGATCCGTATTCCGATAATAGAATCGAATGCTGTATAGAGAATATTGCGGGGTGGATGGTCTGTCTAGTCATGCCATGCCGATACATAACAACAAGAGGTCGATACCCATGCCATTCCTGAGAAATCTATCCATCGGCGCCAAGCTCCTGGTGCTCCCCACTTTGATCGTGCTCGCTCTGCTGATCATCTCGGCGGTGGCCTACCGGGGGCTGGCCACGCAGCAGGCGGTGATCGAGGAGATCGACCACTTGCGCTTCCAGCAGTACAGGACGGTGCTCGAGACCTCGACTGCTTCCCAGGCTGCGATGGTTGGCGCTTATGCCATGGGCGCGCGCATTCTCGAGTCCAATGGCGAGGCGTTCTCCGAGGAACTGGAGTCCTACCTCGAGGATATGCAGGCCAGCGTCGATGACATGCGCGCCGGGTTGGACAAACTGACCCGCGAGACGCGCCTGGGCGAGGAGGAAAAGATCCTCGTGCGCGCGGTGGAAGATCAGGCCGGTGTGTTCGGCGAGGGTCTGGCCGATTTCAAGCGCGCCGCGCTGGAGGAGCAGTTGCAGGCGGCCTCGCTGCTGGGCCGGGTGCGTGCCGAGTACTACGGCCTGCAGGGCCAGTTCAATCGCCTGCTGGGCCTGCAGGCGGAGTTGACCGCCAGCGCCTTCGCCGAAGCCGGCGCCATGGTGCGGCAGGTGTCGCGGATCCTTGTCGGCGTGCTGCTGGCAGCCATCGTCCTGGCGTTGCTGGTCAGCCTGCTATTGCGCGGCCAGATCGTCCGCTCCATCCGTGAAATCGAGCAAGCCTCGATAAAATTGCGTGACGGCGACCTGACCCAGCGTGTGCGGGTCATCGGCCGCGACGAGATCGCTCACACGGCGCAGGCCTTCAACGAACTGATCGACGGCTTCCAGCAGGTCATGCGTCAGGTCGCCAGTGTGGCGGCGTCGGTCAGTGCCTCGGCCGAGGAACTGGTGGGAACCTGTAGCGCCGCGCGATATTTGACGCCATCGAGCGCGATATTTAGCCAATATGGATCTTGCCCGTGTAGCAATAGAGTTTCAATAATCATGCTCACTCTGGCAATCACCGTAGGTCATCGTTAATCTGCTCGGACAAGAATGCTAGCAAGGGAGAGCACCATGACTTATAACCCCAACCTCGATGGATTGAGGGCATTGGCCGTGTTGGTCGTGGTTGCATTTCATGCTCGCGTCCCTGGTTTCACCGGTGGCTATGTAGGGGTCGATCTTTTCTTCGTCCTATCGGGCTACCTCATTACAAATGTTTTCTCTTCAAACCCCAACCTGATCCGCTTTTACATTCGCCGAGCAAAACGTCTGATACCTGCGCTTACGCTGATGCTGGCCGCCTATCTCACTGTTTTCCCCATACTTCGGCCTGAGCACCCTCACGTGCGGGATGCGCTTATCGCCTTCCTCTACCTTTCCGATTACGCTGCAGCTTTCTGGAGCAGCCCGGATTATCTGCGGCATACATGGAGCCTTGCAGTAGAAGAGCATTTTTACCTCCTCTGGCCGCTGATTATGCTTCGCTTCAGACCCACCGTCAGAGCATTGTTGGTTGCATACATCGTTGCGACTGCTTGGCGCTGGGGGTGGACGGGATGGCATGAGGCCTATTACCGTTTCGATACCAGACTCTCGGGTTTGATATTAGGTTGTATTTTGGCCAACTTAAAAATAGATCAGAAGTTTCCCGCTTGGCCAGGAATTTTCATGCTTGCAGTAGCTGCCACTACCTTTCACTGGAGAGAATATTGGGTTCAAGGTTGGGGGTTCATGATTGCCGAGATCGCAGCAGCTATAGCGATACTGGGCACTCCCCCGAGATGGTTATCGCATCCACAATTGGTCTATTTGGGTAAGTTGTCGTACGGCGTGTATCTTTGGCACTACCCCATTGCACGCTTGCTCCGCGACACTGAGGTGGCGTGGCAAGCTACCTTCCTGATCAGCCTTTCACTTTCCGTTCTGTTTGCTGCCGCCTCGTATCGCTGGTGGGAATGCTATTTCCGAGATGATCCGTCAGCGAATAGGCAGAACAAAATCCATACGCTGACCTGATCGGTGGACCGCGTTAAGCACGATGCTCTCTTCTACCCAATCACTGGAAAGGGTCCAGATGGAGGGGAAAAGTTTCCGATATAGCGGCCCATCCCTTTCGTTACCCGAAGCTCTGCAAGATCTCCGGTCAAAAATTCAGTATTGTTGCCGCTTTGGCCCAAGTATAAAAACACATCCTCAAAGCCGTTCAAAGGCTGCATCGACTCGCCCACCTGGACACCAGAGAAATATAGTCGATGACCATTCATGTCTCTGACATAAGCCACATGGATCCATTCATCAGACGGAAACTCAATGCTTATGATCGTGCGGTCGGCCGGGACGTCAGGCGGTGCCGCCGGCCGCTGATAGATACGAAACTCGGTACCGCCCAAGGCGTGATAAAAACTCACGCGCTCATTACTAGATTTCCGCAATGCGAATATACACTGAGTGCCTGCCCCAGGAGCGGAGCTGACCACTCTGACAAAGGCTTCAACTGTAAGCGGCTCATCAGGTCCTAATGATAAACCGTCAGGGCTCCAGAATGCTGCTCCTTCAAATCTTGCGTAAGAGCCACCAAACGGACCTCCACTGGCATGGAAATCTATAGTCCCCCGAGTTTGCTGCCATGCCCGACCTGTCTCATCTTCCAAGCTTCCATTCAGGCGCAGTAACGAAATGACAAGATCACCATAGGGATCGAGTTCAGGCCCATCTCCAACGCTAAAATTATGCTTATACCTTTGCCAACTGGATAGGTCATCGCGTATAGCATACAGCTCCACCCTATAAAGCCCGTCCGCCGGAGGCGTCCATGGAGCTGATGTATCATTCGTAATGCCCGACTCCACAAACAACAAGGTATTGCTCTGAGAGTTATAGAATTTCACCACATAAGATGTGTCCGGTGATCCCGTCTTGAGCTGAGCACTGGGGCCGTCAGGATAGTGTCCACTTATTTTCTAGTGGACACTTAATATGAGCACTGCAAGCGTAACCAGGCCCTACCAGAAACGCCGTCGCCATTCC